>Ga0209702_10003386_pt1 | contig 25252 bp, 29 predicted proteins | sample FRY01_FD_187210 | JGI IMG/M metagenome (GOLD analysis project Ga0209702, IMG submission 187210) | Freshwater microbial communities from Lake Fryxell liftoff mats and glacier meltwater in Antarctica - FRY-01 (SPAdes) (version 2) | ecosystem: Environmental > Aquatic > Freshwater > Ice > Glacier... | reverse complement strand
CTTCATAACGATGACGGAGTTCTAAATCTTTTTTTTGTTCGTTACTGAGCGGTTGAAATTTTATCATAACTACATTTGTAACCTATTTCCAAAGATTTCTCCAGTACTTTCATTGGCGATGGGTATATAATAGGCTTTAAGTTTTCTGATTCATGAATAGTAAGCACTATTTTAATATCATAATTTCCCTGCTCGCGTAATTGGTCAATTACCGGTTCAGCTTCATGAAGGCCACGACCCGTCCATGAATTAGGCCTTCCTGTAAACCTTATATGCCAATTGAATATAATTAAATCTCCTGGATTCGCCCCGGCTTGCTCTAAAAAAGGTCCAATTGCCTCATTAAGCTCGTCTTGAACAAGCTGGCTATCTACATTACTTCCACCCGTCAATTCTACAGTTGCATGCTTTAGACCTTTAGAATGTTGATTAGATTCAAAATACCTCTCCATCCATTTTGCATAGGCTCCATCTCCTCTTTCCTCATTTATACCAATCGCTCCCATGGTTTGTATTAAAAAAACCTGCCTCTGATTGGATCTTGATTCACTGACAGAGGAAGAAGAGGGAGGGCTAGATGAATATAAAGGAGAACTACTATTAGAACTATTATTTAATACCAAGTTATTGGGCGTGGCGCTAATAAAAGCAGTAGATACTGATGAAGATACCGTGGTGTCATGTATGATAACATCCATATCATTGTTACCGTCATTATCTGGAGCACTACTTGGATTATCGGAAATATCTTTTGTTATTTTGGTTTTTTTTGACATGGACCATTCATAATAAATATAACATTCTACAGCTATTTTATACTATCGAAGAAGTTAAGCCTAGTTTATAAGTCAAATTATATAATACTTTTAAGTAATTATTAAATTTCTTTTTTTGATGTATGTGTTATAATAAACTATTAAAGTATTACATAATTTTAAATAAAATAATTATATTTAAAATTTCGTTTGATCATTATTAAATATTAGGAACTTTATATGAAGTATACAACTGAATTTACTGAAGCCTTGTCTAATAAGGATTTTAATGCGTTAGTAGAGATCATAAATAGAGATAAAATAAATGCCAAAGAATTGATTCATATAGATGATGATTACGCTTTATTATTAACAGCCGAAGAAGGTAATATGCAATTTTTAGATTTTATGGTTAGCTTAACTCCAGATCAGAAAGTTTTGCAAAAAATGATCCACACTAATGATGACGAAGCTTTTCGTTCAGCAGCTAAAGCAGGCAAATTAGACTTCTTAAAACGTTTAGTATCTTTAACTACTGATCCTGAGGCTTTGCAAAAAATGATTCATGCGCAGGATAATGATGCATTTATCTCAGCTGCTGAAGGTGGACATTTCCATGTGTCAAAATTTTTAGTATCTTTAACTACAGATCCAGATGCTTTAGAAGATATGTTACATATTCAAGATAATTATGTATTTTATCTAGCTGCTCAAAATGAGCAATTAGAGCTTTTAAAACTATTATTAGAGAACACTCATAACCCCCAAGATATTCAATCCATGATTAGCTCTTATAATAATTCAATATTTTATATCATGAGAGATCATTATCAAGATAATCAGCCTAGCAATAAAGTGATAGAAATGGCTAAACTGTTGTTATCCTATGACTACAATAACGTGTTGCTAAAACTTTATAATTTATGTAATTTTGGGCAAGAAACTATTGAAGATTGTCGATTATCACATTCTTTATCTAAGATATCCTTAAATAATACTGAGGAAATAAGTATGCAAATTATAGGCAGTGACGCAATAGAATAAAAAAAGGGGGGGGTCTTTTCATCTTTATATAGTCACTTACATAAAAAAACGTAAGGTACAAAAGTGAATAATTATTTATAGTATCTCTACGTATAAGGAACTTTAATGGAACGGACCTACCCTACACGACTTTTGAAAAATTTAGACTTTGTTCTTATTTGCAACAGTGACCTGTCAAGTGCTTTTTTAGCCAAAAACTGATTACTCATGATACTATTTTCTAGTCATGCTAACTCCATTTGCCAGTTATAAAGAGTTTGTCTAGAGACTTTAGCCATTTTCGCTATATATGACACTGGCTAATTACCTGTTTTCATCATCTTTATATATTCCTGCCTTATAGGGGTCCAGCGGAAGAAGTCCCATTTTTGCGGTTTTAGTTAACAGAAGGAATATACTGTAAGGCTGTTCCCTATCCCATATAACGAGTCAATCTTATAGTTTCATATTTTTAGCTTATTCCAGTAAAAACCAGGAAGCCTTCTACCCCTTATGAAACAAGGCTTTAGAGAAAATAAAACGACACTTTTGGGTGTTCTTCCACTGGACCCCTTTAAAATCCGGATTCTTGTTTTTTGCTATTTTCGCAAAAAATTTATAAGCATTAATACCTATTTCATTAATAATCTTTTGCATTTCAGGATTATTATCCATAGAAACAGGAGCAAATAAGTCCACTGCTTTAATAGGGCACCGTAGGATCTAACGAGGGGCGCAAGAGTTAACTTTTGCGCCCCTCAATATTGCTAGGATTATTCCCACGTAAAATCTACAGGGCTACTACTTCCGGTAAGGCTTATATCAATAGTTAGAATTATATCATTCGGTATATCAAACTCTGTCAATGTTTGGTTGGCTATGAATAACAGGCTTTCATGAGGCTTGGCGTTATTAAGGCGCTCCATAAGTTCTGTGCTTAAGTTATTTCCATTCATCTTGCATGATGTTATATATTTACATGGAAGCCATCCGTTAGAATAGATATATCCGTTATCCGTATGCTCAGCAGGTTGTACAACAATTCGATCAACCAAGGTGTTCCAATGTTTATAATTTGAATTATTAGAAAGGTTTAAACATTTTACATGAGGAAATTCGTTTACTATATCCATCATAAGCATAACAGGCTGATTTCCGATAAATTCTAGCACCCTAGATAGGTCTAACTCGCGCGGTTTTGCTTTTAACAAGCTTGAATAGAGTTTACTTTCTTGAACCTCTTGTGAATTAACTTCATACCTTTCGTCGCGTAGGTGTACTATCTCTTTAAGCATTTCTTGCGTAACAATCAAGACATTTGGTGCCATCGGAGATACCGAAGAGGTTGGGATAGAGGAAGAACTACTAGATGAGCTACTACTTGAGTTTAATGATGAAGTAAACGAAATTTGTGAAGAACTTGCTTCATCAGCAGCTGATACTGCTGAGTGTTGAGCTGCGTTAAATTTATCTATGCTTTTAGACATTAATACCTCTTAGGTTATTTTTGTTAAGAATTATTTTTTATACAATTTTTTAAATATTTTGTTACAAGCTTCCTAAAATTTCGAATCCTCTTTACTATGATAATACCGACAATGAGAAGTAAGTATACTTGTTTGCCACTAAGCAGGTACCGTCAAGTTAACCAAAAAACGAGTAATTTTAGCAAAATTGTTGTTCTACAAGTAGCATAACATCATTTAAAGAGTATGAAATTTTTACTGAATTTGAGTCAGCTTGACGGTGCCTATAACAATAATAAAATTATAACTTCTAACATCAAAGGTTCCTATATAATTAATTAAAAACACCGGTTATAATGTAGAAAAAATGTCAGTCTTAAGTTTAAGGTTGACTATAATATAAGAATTCTCTATAGTCAACAGTGTTTTCAAACATTTTGAAAACACTTGCCGTTTATTATTGTATTTATGTCAATTTCTACTCATATAAGAAGCTTTATAAGTAAAAAGCTTGAAGAAAATAGCCTAACTAGGCAAGATTTTATAAAAGGAAGTGGTATACCTTCTTCTACGGTCAGCAAATTATTTGATTCAAAGTCAACCAAAAATCCCACACTAAGAAACTTATTCAAGATAGTCAGCTACTTCAATTGCTCTTTAGATGAAGTTATTGGCAGAGAAAATCAAAACCCAAATGGGGAGAAAGAATTTCAAGATATTCCCTTTGAAAGCATAGGAAATAATTTAAAAAAATTTATAAATAAAAAGCTCAAAGAAACAGGATTAGACGTTTATAAATTAGCCTCAAAATGTGGATTTAGTGAGCAAGCAATTTATGAATTTATGAAAGAAGACCACTCTAGGAACTTAATAGGGAGTGCTGTTGTATTAGGTATTGCAAGTTATTTTAATAGTTCAATAGATGAAATGGTTGGGAGAACTGGTGCTACTGATGAAAAACTATACCAAACTGTAAAAGGCTACAAACAAAATGAAGAGAGTAAAAATGCACCGAATAAATTAAAAAACTTTAGTAAAAGAGATTTAGAAGCAATTAATCACATCAAAGTTTCTAACAAACAAGTTACATTAAATACTACTGATAAGGGTATCAGTGATAGCACTATAAGCCGACCTCATTCTAAGAAAAAAAACCAGCCTGATAAAGGTAGAGGATAAAACAAAAGGGTGGATTCTTAAAACTTATGGCTAACTTCCTTTTTATTGCGGATTTGTTGCAAGTTTGAAAAGCTATGATAGCTACTCTACCTAAAGTTGCCAGGAAGCGTAATATAGTGATGAACAAAAACCCTTAAAGTATTTAAGTAATTTTAGTGATATATGGAAAGGCATTCTTTAAACTTTTTGACTAACTATAGCACTTTCTAAGCTGTATCAAAACAGATGCGACAAAACCGGTTTTACTGCACAACTCTTGAATTATTGTTCATATAATGATATTATAAAATTTAATTATTCAATTAAGGTATTTATTATGAGTAAAAAGAAAAAACAAAAACTTACTGCAGATGAAATAAAAAATACTTTAGATCAATATGCAAATAATAGGGATATTAAAAGTACTATAAATTATATAAAAAAGCATAAGGATGAAATAAGTAAAATTATAGATGAATATGGCAGTGGTAATTCCTATATAGCTAGTGCATATGATATTTCTTACGAACACGAAGATTTTGCATTTACTAAAGAATATCAGAAGCAATTAGAAAGTATTAGAACAAATGCTTTGTTTGATGATGAATATTAAATTGTTATGAAGAAAAGATATTCTATAGAGCAGCAATATTTAAATTGTTGCGGGAGATACATTTATAACTCTCAAGACGATAATGATGGAGATCTAGAAAATATTTTCAGAGATAATAATGAAGATAATTTTGCTTCTGTAAATCGTAATATTAATATTGAATGTGCATCTATAAAAGAATTAATAAAGCAACAAAAAATAGTAAACGAATCTTTAAAGCTTGAATTAGAAAGGCAACAAGAATTATCAGACGAGTTTAATAAAAAATATTCTTCTTCTTATTCAGTATCATTTAAGTTTAGTAATTTCTCAACTAATAGTGAAAATAGTTTAATAAACACAAGATCAGGTGATACACATGGTTATAGGCTTGCAAAAATTGGGTCATTAGGAACGTATGAAAATATTCAGTATACATGTTGGGATGGAATTGATATTTTGAACTTAAAAGAAGTTTTAAAGGTTGAAGATATAGAGGTAGGGGAGCAAGAAGCTCTTGCATTATCACAAATAGTTAGTTTATTTGTATGTGAATCAAGTAGAAATCCTTCAACATTCTTAACTGCTCCTATGTGTTTAGAATTAGCAGAAAAAGAATTTCAAAGCAGGAAGAAAAAATTAGAAGACAAGAAGGAATCTTTAAGCTTGCAAAAAAATTCTAAGTTAGGTAAAGAAAAATTAAAAAAATGTGATGAAGACCTTGAACAATTAGAGGCTGATAAATCTGAAATTATAAAGGAATTCATACTTGATTATTTCCCTATGGTGATGAAGAACGCAACGTCAGCAAGTAGACATATTAGCAATCAAATTAGTAAATTTGAAAACTGTAAAGAATTTGTCCATAAGTATGATAATGGACGTGCAGATATCAATGACGCAGAAAAACTAAATGAAAGAACATTAAAATTAATAAAGAAATGGGATAAGGAAGAAGGTAATAAAAGCAAGGAAGATTTTTTTGACAGTATGAATTCCATTGTATTAGATTGGTATGATATTGATACAAAAGCTCTACTCGGTGACGAATATGATCCAATATGGAGTTAGTCTTCAACTCATGTAAACCTTCGGCCTGGATCTTCGTAAAAAAATCTTTTGTTAAAACTTCGATCATAAACCTTTTTTTTATTTTTAATATTGTCATTGAGCATTAATTTTTAGCATTTTTACAATCTGCAAAGATTGTTGGTCCAGGCTAGTCAACTTTACAAAAAATTATCAGCTATATTCTGCTCGAAGAACGCAAACACCTAAAACATTGTTTATATACAGTACCCATAGAGGAACACAAACAAAGCCTCAAGCAACTTATTGAAAATGAAAACACCCTTTCAGAGTTAGCGGCTCTTAAACAAGATCCTAAAAGTTTTGGCTCTTTGATACTTTGCGTGGAATTTACATTTTTACTGCGTTTAAATTAGTAAGAAATGCATAGCCAGAGAAATCTAAAAATATGGTTTTGTCGCATCTGTAAATGAAGGTTAGTCAAAATGATGTAGTCTTAGATTTTAGGGGTAATCTATAGCTTAAAGAAAATCTACATTTCATGTAAACAAATAAGATAATTATTTCTGAGGATGAACAAAAACCCTTGAAATATTTGAGTAACTTCGAAGATATATGAAAAGGCATTCTTTAAACTTTTTGACTAACTATAGCACTTTCTAAGCTGTATCAAAACAGATGCGACAAAACCCTTAGGAGCCTTATGAATATGTATTGTAAATCGAATAATAAATTATGAAGTTAATTCATTATATATTTCATTACTTACTTCTCGCAAACTAATAAATTATTCTTTACTTAACTTGACAAAACTTTTTTGCCCAAATAATTATTTGTGTGAATCGTATACCTTGTTACAAGTGAATTGTCTGATTAAGTCGTGACTTTTCTTTTTATTACAGTGGTAATAACTACTCCATGTGCCGAATATTTTTTTGTTTAGTAAGGACTTAAAATTCCTGATCATATTTGTAATTTTGTATAGCAAACGGTTCTTTTGTCGAGTCGTAGTTCTCCTGAATCTTTTTAAGCTCAGGAATAATGTGCTCTAGAGCTTTATACTTTTCCTAAGGAGTTTTGCCTTGAAGTGAGCTATGACCTATGGACTGATTATATAGTATCCTTGCCAAACCGTAAGCTTATTCCGAAGCTCTGAGTCCTTAGGATCAATACTACTATAAAATTCATCTAAGTCTGTTCTTTGGGTTCTTTCCGCTTTTCCATTTAAAAAGCTTATATCTCATTTACCTATGCGATAAAACCGAATTTTGTTATACGCAATATATAAACTAAAAAAGTTTATTTCTGGTGCCCCTTGTTATGCCTTTGATAATAAAGCTTATAAAGGATTTTATTGAAAGTTAGTTCTGCTAGTTCAAAAAAAAGTTCTAGATATTAAAACTGTTTTTTTTGGAAAAATGATCGACTTTAAGCAAAAATTCAAGAGAGTCAGAAATATGCAATAAGAGGGTCATAAGAAAAAATATTTAACTAATTTTCAAAAAAATCAGTGTTTTAAATAAAAGATAAATTATCTATAATTACTAAGATAATTAAGGAAATGTTTGAAGTAGAGGAGAATATTTAAATGGAACGCTCCATGGTTTTAACTGTATATAAATTTATGGTAAATTGAGTTTTATTTTTAATCACACCAAAAAAATAAGGGGTAATGAAATGCAGGTAATATTTTCAAAGATATATTTTCAGTTTGGAATAATGTTTTTTCTCCTATTAAGTACTCTAATTTCTGTTTCTGGTTTAGCTTCTGAGCCTGAGCTTAGGAGGCTAAATTTTCAAATTGGTAAGTATAAGGATTATCTTATCAAATTTGTGGAGGGTGGGGCACCTAGCGGCTGTCTCAATGAATTATTGATTACTCGTAAAGATCAAGAACTATTTACTAAGGTAGGAGTAAATAGTATAAGGAGCGGAGCCGACCTTAAACTAATTGAAGATTTAAATAATATTTTTTCTCCTATTTTGATAGTTGCTGATTATTCGGGGGGTGCTCATTGTTGTTATAGCACAACGATTCTAAAGCTAGATCAAAACTTTAAAAGACTAGCAGAATTTGAAGGGGGTCACTCGGAGGTTAAAGTAAAAAAATTGCAGGGAGCAGATAGCTTTAGGATTGAACTAAATGACTGGAATTATGCATATAAGTGGACGTCATTTGCTGACTCTTATGCGCCAAAGGTAGTATTATATTTAGTGCAAGACAATGTTTATGTAGCTTATAAAGAGATGAAAGAAAAGCCGTTAAGCTCGCAAAAAATAAAATACATAATTTAAGATATTAATTCTATTGATTATCTCAACTTTAAGTATTCTTCAGAGGCGAAAGAATATGAGCAATACTTTTCTAAGCTACTTAAACCTCTATTAGAGTTGATTTATTCTGGTAATACTAAGCAAGCACAACAGATAATAGAACAAACCTGGCCAGGAGATAAGGATTCTAAAGAGCATTTTATAAGTGATATGAAACAAACTTTACGCGAAAGCCGCTACTATAATGATATAGTTGAGCTAAATAAACCTTACCCACTCTTAGAAGCAAAGTGAGGAAGCTTGGCTTTGTTGTATGAGCTTTGTTGCACAAATAAAAAGTGGTAAATTTTTGAGTAATAGATGATAGTCTAGGTAAATATTGAGATATTCAAATCTAAAATTATGAAGAAATTACGCAAAAATTTACCACTTTTTATTTGTGCAACAAAGTTGAAAGTAATGATAACACTTCTACGTTTGAAAATTTTAAAATGTTAATGGCGGTATAATGACTAAAATCTGAGACTACATCATCTTGACAAACTTTCATTTACAGATGCGCCAAAACCGTAAATAGTACAGGTTTTACCTTTGGCAACGCTAGCCATTGATATGAAACAAAATACAATAAACCTTGTGATAACAAGCTATGGAAGAAATACATATTGCAAATGATCTGGACCTATAAGTATACATGCTAATGAGATTACTTATTACGAGGTTCCTGATATTGATGTATTAGATCAAGTCATGCCCAAAAAATAGAGGTTAGCAAGGTTATTACTGATGGTGCATATTATAGTATTGTAGGAACTCAAAGCTTAAGAGAGATAATTTCGGCTATACCCCTTTACATTTAGCAGTTGTAACCAACCAAAGCAAAAGAATAATTCAGCTGTTAGTATACAAGGGAGCTAATATTAATGAATTAGATCGCAAAGGTAACACGTTACTACATTATGCCGCAAAAGAAATGAACCTTAAAATGGCTAAAATTCTACTCCAATTAGGAATCAACCCTGATACTCTTAATAGTGAAGGCAAAGATCCAATAGATGTTATTCAGGCGCTGGAATGCCCAATCAACTACAAACAAGAATTTACACAAGAATTGAGTGATGCATTACTCTACATGGGAGAAAGTCATAGTAATAATATTATAGAGACTAGCTTACCTATAATTGGAGAAGGCGACGAAAACGTAGAAGATTAGAATAGTTGGCTATCTGTTGCTGACATATTTAATCGCACTGACAAAACGCTTTTAGAAGGAATGTTGATGTTTATCAAGCCTCTTTTAATATTATATGAAAAAATCATCTTATTAAAGTTATGATTGGATTAGTAAAGAATTATCTGTAAGCAAAAAGTCAATGAGCGATATTAAATAATCCCTACCATCTCTTAACTTACAACTCTAGCATCGGAAAAATCTAAGGTTTACGCTTAGAACCCCATTTAAGCAACAAAGACATAAAAGCTAAGAAGCTCTTTTGTTAATATTAGCTGCATTTTCTTCCAATATAGTCATAATATCGTACTATATGTTCATATGCTCTACTCCAAGTAAATATGTACTATAATGCCCACAATCCCACTTATTATCGATCCTAGAAGATAATTCAATTGAATCAGCTAACTTGGAACATTCAATAGCTTCTTCAGTCCTTCCTAACTTAGCAAGAACAAGACTTTTGCTTTCTAATGCTTCCGGATCCATGGCATCAAGGTTAATTGCGTAGTCATATAATTTTATAGCATCTTCATAGGATCCTAAAGCTGCTAGTGCTTGACCTTTGTGAGTATATGAATCAGTATAATTGGGATCAAGAGCAATTGCTTGATTATAATGTTTTATAGCTTCATCATACTGCTCTAGGAAATATAAGGACATACCTTTTTGGAAGTAAGTGTTAGCATCATAGGCTTTATATTTTGTCACTTGCTTATAAAATATCTTTGCCGTCTCTTCTTGGCCCAGATTAGTTAAGTCTAAACCTACATTAAAGCAAGCCTTAGTGTCTCGGGCTACAAAAGTTAGGGCAACCTCAAAATATGATCGCGCTGCTTCTTCCTGTCCTGATGTTATGAAATTTAATCCTATTTTAATACAAGTCTGAACATTAGTTTCTATTATAGTCATCATACCTGTAAGCATTTGATTTGATATTTCTGCAAGTGTCTTTATATAGGTTAATGATTGTATTATATCGGTTTCAGCATCTGAAGCACCTAGCCTGGAGCCATTATTAATATAATTTGCTGCCTCCACTAGATTTAGTATGAGTTCTTGGTCTTGAACTGATGATTCATGATTATTACTTAGTATAGTAGTTTTGGAAAGCTTGGTCTCAATTCTGTTAGTTGTTGTAGTATCTGGCATAAAATTTCCTTAGTACTTGGAGTGCAAGAATTATTATACAAAATGTGGTTGATAGAGTCTCTAATATACTTTGTGTAAGTTGCTTGTTTTACAGTTTATTTTACTGCTTTTGACTGTAACTTACACAAAGTATATTAGAGACTCTATTACAAAACCCAGTTTTGCAGCCTGCTTCTAAAGATTTATGACCCTGTTGCAAACTTTGCGTTTTCATTATATTTTTAAAAGAAAGTCAGGAATTTTTATAAATTTCTTTCAAAAATATAATGAAAAGAAGTAGTTTGCAACAGGACTCAATTTTTATTAAACTAATATATAAACTTGTATGGTAAGCTAATTAAAATTCAACCTTAAAAAGAGAAAGTATTATTGTGAAATCTGTAGTAACTCGTGCAAGCGAGCAATATATTAGTGAATGGTACAGAAGAAAGAACCAAGAAGAGCACCGTCAAGTTAAGTAAAAAAGCGTAAGAAATACCATATTCTCAGAATTTAGGCAGCAAGAAGCCTTATAGTAGACACATCACAAATTGTTTTGGCAATAGTAAATGCAGCTCTTTGCTCTTTAGCACTTTTTGTGTATCGTCCTATACCATAGCAAATATATTGCGTACCTTACCTATTAATGATAGTGTATTTTGAGCCCCACCAGAAGACTTGAATTTAATTAGCATCGTTTCCTTCCGCCTGGGAGGTTGATGTGCATTTTCAGCGTGGTTATTTAATCCCTTATGTGAACTATGCTTAGTCTTAAGGGGTATATAGCGGCACCGTACAGTCATTTATGTTCCTAAAACTCTTCACTTTCAAATGCATGGTTTCTTTCTCCAATAGCTGGTATTTCCTCGCTATGGTAAAAAGTATGAGCTCTCAAGTTTTCAGCATTCAGAACTAAACTACTTTTAAAGGATAAATCATTGGTTTTTGGAGCACTAGTTGTGCTTGAGGTAGAATATGATAGCTTTGAATTACTTGGAGGACTGTGAGCAAGATCAGTACTTTCATCGTATGAGCTTAAACTATCTTTTCTATATCTAATTGGATTTGTATTCCTACTGCTATGCTCTGTTTCTTTATCAGTAGTAATTACTATATCACTATCATTTATAACAAAATCTTGATCATGCTCATTACTGCTGAGATCTATATATGGAGATAATACTTCTTTCATTTCTTCAGATAAATCTACATCCTCAATAGCTGTCTCAAGAATCCCTTTAACCTTGTTTTTCAAAGTCAAATATTGCTGAGAATGGTCTCTGTATTGCTCTAGATTTGTTTCTTTGAATTTTTCATAATGATCTTGGTATAATTGCAGTCGATTACGCTCAAAGTGCTTTAGTAAAGCTTTTACAATATTGGGGTTATTAACTTCTATAGCTATATTAAAAAAACTACCTGAGTCATGCATAACGTCCAATGTATTATCTTTTTTTAGAATTTCTAATACTTCGTTATCATCATTATTTCTACAAATATATCTAGACAATAACCTATAATTACTAGTTTTCATAATAATCTCCTTTAAACAGTAGCAGCATCTATATAGTCAAACTCTCTCGCTAAAAGTTCCACTTCATCTTTCAAGGTACCAGTAAAACTGCTATCAAGTGACTCTTTAAAAAAATTCAAGATAGGGGTTGCTTGTAGAAATTCATGGTAATCTTGTGTTAAAGATATTTGATTTAGTAATTCAGATTCTTCTAATGATTGTGCTTGTTTTTTTAAAGATGCATATGAGAATAAAATATTTTTTTCCTTTAGTACTTTTTGCGCACTATTTAGTTCAAAAAGTACAGCCTTTACCTTAGAGTTATTTAAATATTTAACTTGTTTTTTCTTCCGAACTGTACGCCAAGTTCTTTTGCTTTAATTATTCCGTCCATTTGTCTTTCTGACCTTATCTCTATTTCAAATTGCCCTATGGCGCCTAGCATATTAAATAGTAAACGTCCAGTTGCAGTGCTCGTATCTATGTTTTGATCTATTACCTTAAGATTCACTTGCTTGTTCTCTAGTTCTTTAGCTATCTTACATACATCTAAAATTGCTGCCAGTTTGTTATTAAAATTATTTAAATATAATCTAGCACACTTTTGTTATTTATAATATGTTAAAATAGGGAAAGCTTTTTACAATAAATAAAGTTTGGAAATAGTATGATGGAAAAAGAAAATAGTAGTAATGTACCGCAAGGAGACCAAGAATACGATCTTGATATGCAAATTGAAAATATGGATATTGGGGCGCAAAAAATCTCCGATCAAAACTTATGGAATATAGCCGAAGAGACTCAAAAACAGTTACAAAACCCTAACTTGGATCTTAAAGTAATTGATGCAGACGGTAATAACTTCGTGCACACTCAGGTAAAAAACGGTCATGTATTAGGTATAACTGAAATGGGAGTTATAGGAGCTACTTACATGCAATCTATATTTGATAAACCTAATAAGGAAGGATTAACTCCTCTTGCACTTGCAGTTACCTCGAAAAATATAAATCCTACAAAAACTAAGGCTCTTGTAGAAGAGTTAATAAAATTTGGAGCAGATATAACTACAGAACATAATGGTGTATCCGCTATAGATCTTGCCTTAAAATCAAAAGATAAAGAGCTTATTAAAGCTTTAGTCAGTAATAGAGATAGCACAGGAAGACTGTATGAATCTCGTATAAAAAGACCGGTATCGTTGGAAGCATTAATGATCCGAGCCATAGAAAGAAATGATTTTGAAGGAGCTAATTTATATCAAGAATTAGGAGCTAACGTTAAAGAGCAAACAGTTCAAGATGCGTTAAAACAACATATAAATAAAGTAGGAGAAGATGGAAAAACTCCTTTAATTAAAGCTATTGAGACAGGAAATATAGATACGGCGAAAGCTCTAGTGGAAATGGGAGCAGATATTAATAAACCAGATAAAGGTAAACTTCACAGCACTCCTATACAATATTTAATAACCTTACATGTGCAATCAGGTTTACAGAACAAGCAGGGACAATCTTTTGATGAAGACAAGATATTAAAGCTTAAAAATTTTATGTTTGAGCACGGAGCAGACTTATATAAAAAAAATTCATTAGGGCGCAGTGCTTCTGAATCTTTAAGCTCCATGAAACAGCAAGTAAAAGAAAAAACATTGAATCTCACAGGTATGTCAAAGCTTTACCAAGACATAGTACATGAGTACAAGCCAAACTTAAGTATGCAAATCAAAGGAATATTCTCCATAATTAAACAAAAGCTTTCTATGGTACAAGAGGCTCTTTTTCCAGTTAGAAAGCAGATTAATCTAACGAATACCCTGCAAAATACAGCAAAAGATTCTAAAGCAGAAACAAAACTAAACCAGAATAAATCTAAACAACGTGCCTCGCAGCATAAACAATTTCAAGAAAAAACTGGGAAAATAATGTCGCCGTCCACTCCTACTATTAAACCCTCTATAGATAAAAGTTCACGCTCGAGGTAGTATTGATGGTTTTGTTGCATGAATCGCCCAATTATCTAAATAGCGAATAAATTGATATTATAGAGTCCATTGAAATTTGGGGCACCGTTATATATGGACGAGTAAAAGTAGTCAAGAATAAAACTTAACTGGTGCTTTGAGCGATGGTAACATGGTTGCTTTGGTTGGATTTGGTAATTTCTCTGTAAGCAAAGTAAAGGCAAGAACAGGGCGTAATCCTAAAACAGGTGAACCTTTAAAAATATCTGCCCGTATTCAACCAAGATTCAGCGCCGGTAAAAGCCTAAAGGACGCTTGTAATGAAGATAAGAAAGTCGCACCAAGTAGCAATAAGACAAAATAACTAAAATTATGTTATACCTATCGTAAATAATATGAACTAATTCACCACGCAGTCCGTGGTGAATCTATAACGCAGTTTAGTCCAAAACTCTGCTGGATTCATTATAGAGCATTAATGAGAGTAAGCCGACCTGAGGCCAGAAAGTTCTATGAAATAGAATCTGAAAAAAATAATTGGTCAGGAAGAGAGCTAGAGAGGCAAATTAATAGCTTATTATTTGACCGTTTAAGTAAAAGTAAGAACAAAACCGAGCTCATGAAATTAGTTTGCCAGGGTCATGAAATTAATAAAGCTGAGGATGCAATAAAAGACCCCCTAGTATTAGAATTTCTGAATCTACCAGAATCGCACTTACTAAGTGAATCATAATTAGAAGAAGCTTTAATTAGTAATCTTAAGCATTTTTTGTTAGAGCTTGGTAAAGGGTTTGCTTTTGTTGCAAGGCAAAAACGCCTTACATTAGATGGCGACCACTTTTATGCAGCCCTAGTTTTTTACCACGTTATTTTGAAATGTTATATAATAATTGAGCTCAAGACAAAAAAACTATCGCATAAAGATTTAGGGCAGATGATGCTATATGTGAATTATTTTGATCAGGAAATATAATAACCCCAGGGGATAACCCAACTATAGGCTTAGTACTATGTACAGAGAAAAGCGATGCAATGGTAAAATATACACTTGGGGAAAAAGCGCAGCAAATATTTGCTAGCAAACATCATTTTCATTTACATACAGAGACCGAACTAGAATTGGAACTCAAAAAAAAGATAAGAGATATAACAGAGAAATTAGCTTAAAATGAGGAAACTGATTAACCAAGTTACAACAATAACCTAGCTTCTATAGGAGTTATAAATTGAAGACTTCTTGTTGTAAGTAAACTGATTTACAAACCTTATGTGAACGATACTGCGTAATTATTTGTTAGTAAGCATATTAGTGTTAATTGTGATAAGGTACTATGCCAAGGTTCTAGGTAACTCATTCCAATTGGTAGTATAATGAGGAGACTTAAAACCACTCCTCATAGCCCATATCTTTGTGGTTCCTTGAGCTGCAAAGAATACAGTACCCTTACCCATCTTTTGGTTTATCTTATCTAAGCTTTGCATAAGAAGGCTCTTTTTAGCCTTATCAATTATTTGTGCTGCATTATTAAAGAAAGTGCCTTGATAACTATCCTTATCGAAGAAGATGATAGCATGGCTTAGTAAATAAATTACTATAAAAACAATTGATATTTACACTGATTAAGCTAGAGTTACATTCGATAATTATAGCTGGAAAGTTACTCTAAAAAAACCTCTGATACAAATTAGTACTGCAATAAATATCACCCTTTACTCAGGTTCATTATTATATGATACAAACTCATCCAATCGTATTTATCAGTGCAAATGATATTATCATAAGTACCAATTCTTCTAACCATGCTGTTAGAGTAACTCATAAACCAACTGGCATAGTAGCTGAATACAACAGATATAATTCCTCTCATAAAAATAAAATAGAAGCAATTACTCTCTTTAAGAGGAATGCTCTCTAATCTAATGCATCAATCAAAACCTATTAAACTAATTGCCCATAGTTAATGTTAAATACTAACTATGATCTGGCAAGATTTTTCCGGACAATTTTTTTCACAGCTTTTTGGAGTGTTTTATATTGTAACGTTTCATATTCCACTGGTGACAAATAATCGTTTGCAGAATGAATCCTGATTCGATTATAAAACTAATAATTGTTGACAAAGTACCCCAATGTTGGGCTTAATCAGCTTATGATGAATAGTAATGAAAATAATAAGAGCAAAGAACACTTATCAGGTATCGTAGAAAGGGTTACCTATCATAATGCTGAAAATGGCTTCTGCGTTCTACGTGTTAAAGCCAAAGGTCAAAAAGATCTTATAACAGTAATTGGTAGCGCTCCTTCTGTGTCACCTGGCGAATATATACAATGTACTGGGGACTGGCATAATGATAGGAATCATGGTTTACAGTTCAAAGCGGCTTTCCTTAAAGCAATGCCGCCTAATACTCTAGAAGGGATAGAGAGATACCTTGGTTCTGGTTTAATCAAGGGTATAGGGCCGCATTTTGCTAAGAAACTAATTAGTACATTTGGTGAGCAAGTATTTGAAGTGATTGAAGGATAATCACACCTTCTGTCAACAGTAGAGGGTATTGGTAAAATTAGAGCAACAACCATATGTAATAACTGGCAAGATCAAAAGGTTATTAGAGAGCTTATGGTGTTCCTGCAATCCCACGGCGTAGCCCCTATTAAAGGTGCTAGAAGGCAGTTTAGCTTAATCATGAGACAGAGGGCGTAAGGAAAAGTAAATGACTGGAGAGTAAAGTGCAATCTACTAAAAATGCTACTCTTTATGGTTTTAAATTTTTGGTATATTTATATAAGGAAAAAGGATAACAAGAAGCTATTCCCCTTCATAACCAAATACTGATCCCATCATGTAAGTAACATAATGATCGAATTGCTTGTCGATTTGTGCGTCATGGAGAGTTACATTTTTTTCATATTCAGAATTTTCTATACAATACAATTCCTTAGCGTCTAAGGATTTGCGTAATAATTCTGGCTTACTTATAAATTCGCCTTCCTTATGTTTAGGAATTGCAAAAACAGTAAGGAAATTCGTTTTGTTAGTTTTAAAGTTAACCTGAAACATTGAAAATTTATCTTTCATTATAACCACCTTTTTTATGTCCTTTACATTTTAAAGTTAGCATTTTTTATATTAAAATACAATATTAATTTAATTTGCTTGGGTACATGAGGTACTTCAAGCAAATTTTAGGAAGCAGGGGGATTAAATTACTTCCTGTTTATGGTCGCCTTCCATCTTTTTAGCAGCTAAAGTTGGTTTAGGAAGTAATACTAAGAGATGACTATTTGTTTCTACTAATATTTCTTCAGTTAGTAGATTTGGTGCTGTCTCAGTACTTGAGCTTGAATCTTTACCTCTAACCCTGACCTTAGGATTAGTTATTTCTCCCTGAGAGATTTCGTATTGATTCTGTATCATTTTTTGGAGTGAAATGGGATTATCTGTTTTAACCATCATAATATTCTTCCCTTTTAAACATTCCCTTTGGGCAGCAGCAATTTTATTAATTTGGTCTAAATCAGGCCTAATATGGTATGCTTCAAGATCATCTGGTCCATATGGAACAACTGCAATATGGATAGGTAGTTTTAGTCCTTGGCAAAAATATTTTATAGTATCAGATCCAACATCCCACATAGACATATCTACTCCTGACAAACCAGCACCATTACGTGCAGTTAATCCTTTAAGTGCTTGGTGCAAAGGTATTACAACTCTATCTAGTGCTAGGTAATTTAAAGCAGGGTCATCTATTGAATGATCTTTACCTACTTTCTGATATTGCATAGCCGTTGGAATTCCTAATATTAAATTAGCAGAGGGACATGGTGAGAATGTGTCCTTTACTAAGCCTGCAATAGCTGCTAATTCTCTATCGAGAAAAGACATATAGTAAATTTCTTCTTGCTTTATCCGCTTATCTTCTTCCAATCGCCCATTAAAATCGTCAATGCTTTTTTGCACAAAGGAACCACTACCGATACCTTTTAATTCAATATTTAATTTAACCCGTGGCAGGGGTGACTCTAAGCTAGCTCGTTTAGAATTCTCCTCAGCAACCATATCTAAAACTTCTTCCAATACAGGAATGCTTCGATATTTATGTTGATCCGTGCCAGGATAATCAACGGGGGTCATTCCCTTAGAAATATCATAAGCTTCCCTTAGATGTTTCGCAGGCAAACCGTTCACAAAGGTTTTGTTGGGAGGGAATATAACTAACTCCCCTATGTTACAAAATTCCCCATTAAGGCGTTTCATTTCATTTGCTTTTTGCACTTTATAATGTGCATTTATACTTAAATCATCATCATGAATTACCATTAAATGCTTATCCAGTGATAAATAAAGGTCAAATTCAACGGCATCGGCACCAGATTCCATAACTTTCTGAAAAGAAATGAGCGAATTTTCGGGAAAACGCAAATCCGGAGCTTTTTGATTTTGAATTTGTGTAGCGCCATACCCCCTATGTCCAGCAAATATTATTTGTATTAAATCCTCACTTGCTGATGAAGAGCTAGAAGTAGAGAATTCATAATTCTCTACTTCTAGAGGGATTAGAGCCTTATCTGCATCACAGCCTTCAATCGTGTCCGCACCACCTAACATATTTCATTAACTTATAAAATTAATCAGAAACAATCTTTGCTAATTACAAATTTATTTTTAAAACTTTTATCCTTAGCATAACTTCGTAAGCCTAATTACACTAAAGTAATGTTTTTACGTGTTTTGAGAATTGTAAACCTTTTTATGACAAGATTTTTCTACAAGATCTTATCATTGTTTTCCAAATTTTTTTATTCTTTAATCTTTCGTAAAAGCTCAAGGTAGTTTCCCCTGAAAGGACTACACTGAAATCCTTTTTTAGCATAAAAGATATTAAATTTATAAGATTATGTCGATTGTATTTTCTAAATCAATTCTCCTTCTCTTATCGCAGCCCATTGTCTCCTAGAGAAGATATTTGCTTCCATATATCCGAAATTATAAAGGTATGACCATTTTTTGCAGCTTGTTGTGTTGCACTTGTTAGTGGCATCTGAAGTAACTCCTCCTGTGCTTCAACTTCTTGAGCATACTCCCATAGCTTCTCTAGACTTTGTCTACAATTTTTCTCAGCTGCTTTACTATATGCACCATAAAAATATCCTTTTAGTAACTTAGCTTTTTGTACTTTACTAGCAGCATATCCCCAACATTCTTCCATAAGGTTTGTGTCGTCAAAACTTGCAGCACATTGAAAGTTAATCTACTGGCCTGAGGATCAAAATACGCTTTTTTAATAGTAAGGGAAAGACCATTCCATATCTTCTTTATTTCTTCTAAGGAATCGTTTTTATATGAGTTTTTGGCTGCTATAGATAGTTGTATGTCTAAGCCAAAGAAATCAAAAATTTCGTGGGGATGTCCTGCTATATCTATTGCTTTGTTCTCTTGTTTAGACATATTTAAGGTTCCTTAAATGTTTTAATTTTTATTATCTTCTTATATAAAGCACCTAGGCTTTAACCCCAAAGCATTGTAAGGTAGAAGAGCTTATCATAAGAGAGGCTTTACTGCATAAACTGGTAATGAGATATTTGCAATTGTATGAGTTATATCTGTAGCGATAGGATTTTATTAAGTTCAAATCCATTACCACTCAGACAGCTATCTCTAACATCATATTCCCCATTGAAATTAAGTTGTCCCAAAGATTGCGTTAAGCCATTACAAAAGGTTTCTATAATTTGAGTTCGTATTAGTCAACCATGTTGAAACAATTTTTTGTGATATGTACAACTCATCTCATAAGATAATACTGTATTAAACTAATCTCTGAGAATCAATCTATATATATACAACTCTTCTTTATTACCGTACTACCCAAATGATAATATCATATTTGAAATAACGTCCCTTGAATAGATTCATAAAAACTCATGACTTTCTTCTGAAATTATACAGAAAAAGAAGAATTTGCAACAGGGCCAAAGAAAGTATAGAAAGCATATTCTAAGAATTAAAGAAACAATTTTTCTTATAACTTGTAACTTCCCTGCTTTAATGATAAGCTTTTCTTTAATTCACTGTTATAGAATTAAAATCATGGCCCATTAATATAAAAACTAATAAATATCGAGTTTTTAATATGTCTAAACAACTAACCAAATCAGTAAATACAGAAAAACAGGCTGACGAATCCACAAATTCTAATCACCTTATTCACCAATTACGTAAAGCAGCAGGTGAATATTACTTTTATAATAAATCCCCAGAAAAAGTTAAAAATTTGTGGGACAGCCTTTCAACTACTATAAAAAAAGAGTTTTTTGATAAAGGTGAAGGTACATGGATTATATTTCAATATGCTGCTGGTTTCAATGATATAGAGTTTATGGAAGAGTGTTGGGGATATGCTGGAAACAAAGTACAACGAGCTCAATTACTAAAAGGGTATTTTTATGGTGCATATAGCAAGGCTGCTCAAAACAACTGTAAAGAAAGTTTAGAGAAATTATGGGAATATGCACAAGAAGTTAAAACACAAGATGAGTTACTTGCGATGTCACTAACACGGGCAGCACAAAAAGCTGCAGAAAATGGTCATACCTTTATAATTTTAGATATATGGAATCAGCTATCTTCTTTAGGAAGTCATGGTTTAAAATATAAGATAGATATGCTTAAAAGTGGAAGTAAGTATGCAGATGGGAGTGTAACTGGATATAAAGCGTTATGGAAAGCAACAGAAAACGAGCATACAGACACAGCAGCTGTATTACTATATTTATGCAAGAACACCATAAAGGACTTTGATGAGCATGAAGCTTTTAATAATATATCCACTACGGGGGAATATAATATCGAAGAACCATTCTTTCTAATGGCGGTAACGTGCGCCCAACTCCTTAATAATATCGCAGACCTAACTATCTCTAACACAAGTCACGCTATCAATGAATCTAGCTCTGAAGCACTTGGATTAGCTGTAGAGGACAACCAATCGGTTCAGTCGCATCTGTAATTAGAGATACTTCAAAACCCTGTAAATTAAGATTCTTGTCGTGATTAAGCCATTAACATTTTTATCTTACTTTAGCTATATTCACTTAAACACATCAAAATATCTTCTGCCAAACATGACAGTAAGGGCGCTCTTTCTTCTCGGCATAATAGTTTTGATGATATTCCTCAGCTTTCCAAAAAGGACTCATTGCTTCTAGTTTTGTAGCCACCTTATAATTTTTACTTTCTAGCTGTTTTATTATGTTTTGCGTAGTTTGCGTTATAGTAAAATACCTTACTTAGATATTGCTCACCTATATCCGGTCCTTGTCCATCTTGTTGAGCAAAATCATGAATTTCAAAAAAATATTTTAGTAATTGCTCGTAAGAAATTACCCTAGGATCATAAATCACTCTCACTGCTTCAACGTGACCTGTATTAGTTTCGCATATCTGCTTATAGGTTGGATTGTCTATCCGCCCTCCTATATAGCCTACTTCGGTTTTTAGTACTCCTTCTAATTTCTGCAAATAATATTCAACTCCCCAAAAACAACCGGCTCCTACAATAGCTTCTTCAGTATCATTTAAGTCATTAAATTTTATAAATTCTATTGCAATTGAGTTAACACAATACCTCGTATTTAAATCATTATGTCCTTCTCCATAAATCACATGTCCTAAATGGGCGTCGCATCTATTACATAATAAAATTAACTATACTTCCTCCGTACGAATCTTGTCATCATCCAGTAATTTCTTTACTGAGCCTGGAAGCTCTTGGCCAAAACTAGGCCATCCGCAATTTGTACTAAATTTATATTCATGTTTGAATAATGCTATACCACAATTTCTACATAAGTAAGTCCCATCCTTGTTTAAGTTTGGGCACTTATCGAAAAAAGGAGTTTCAGTCTCCTTATCCAAAATAATAGATTTAGCGTTTGGGGTTAAACTTTGGGTTTTCAGCATTATTTTTTAATTACTTTATAAAATCAGGAAAATAAGTTATATTTGGTTTAATTAAATCTATTAAATTAAGATTTTGCATGGCTTCTAACTAATACGTATTTTTATTTTATTTTTAAAGTTACTATTTTATTTTTTATTTATTTTAGTCTTAAACGGCATTTTGTAGATAATCTAGATAAAAATTGGTAGGTTTCCAATACCAATGCTGAAATGAAAGCTTCTATTGTTATGTAGCGTTCTTACGTACCCAGTTTATTTCATTTCACTATTATGGTCTATAGCATTTCCTTTGCCATAATTGAGTTCAGCCTCAGGATGATTGACTCTTATCCCCTGCCCCAAATATCTATAAACGCTAGCTTTGGATAATTTATACCCTTCCATTAAGGTTTTGATGAGAACTCCTTCTTTTCTCATTGTATGAAGGTCATTTAGCTGCTCGGTAGTTAATTTGTTCTTTCTTCCAAACTGTACGCCAAGTTCTTTTGCTTTAATTATTCCGTCCATTTGTCGCTCTGACCTTATCTCTGTTTCAAATTGCCCTATAGCTCCTAGCATATTAAATAGTAAACGTCCAGTTGCAGTGCTCGTATCTATGTTCTGATCTATTACCTTGAGATTCACTTGTTTGTTTTCCAGCTCTTTAGCTATCTTGCATAGATCTAAAGTAGATCTTGCAAGCCTATCCAAGCGAGTTACTACTAATGTATCCCCTTCCCTAATATAATCTAAACATTCTTTTAACTTAGGCCTTTTTGCTGAAGTACCACTAGCTTTTTCCTGAAAGAGCTTGTTGCAATCTTTTAGCTTATCTAATTGCACTTTTAAACTTTGTCCTAATGAACTTACTCTTGCATATCCTACTAAGATCATTTTATATCCTTGTTTTTATAATTTGGCATTTTTATGATTTTATTTAATATATTACACCTTTTTTATGTCTTATAATCTTTATAACCATATAAGAACATAATTATAAGACATTATTTGAGACATGACAAGCTAGTATGTCTTGGTTAGTACCAAAAAGTATACTTTCTGAGACTTTGAGAAAAGAGAGGATTTATTGCCATTTTTAATATTTAGATATTTTATTGGAATTAAATGATAAATTTATCCGGTGTTACAAGAAGTCAAGAGTAAAAAGAACTTTATAACATTATTTTATATTTAATATGAGTATATTATGATAAGAAGAAAAAGAGAATAAATGCAATTAGATTTATGATATTTATAGTGTATATCTAATAAATATATTCTTATCTTTATAGTAATAAGAATATATTTTTTAAAAATAGAATAGTATTATGAACAATAATGAATAATTTAAATATAAAGAAATAATATATGACCAATAAAGATAATACAAATAATAGCACAAACATAATTTTGCGCCCTGACTCAAAAGGAAGATTAAATCTTGGAGAAATTGCTAATAATGTTAGTAGCTATAGAGTAACAATAGAAAATGGTGGGAAAGTTATTTTAGAACCCTATGCTGAAATTCCTTTATCAGATAAATGGATATTCGAAGATAAAGAACTTATGTCTAGAATAAAAGACGAAGCTGTACAAAAACATAAATTATGAAGTAGAATCTAATATATAAATTATAAGCATACGGGTTATCTTTGTAATACTTCCCAGATAATATTATTATACTAAAATGTAGAGCGTCTTGTCAAAAGTGACACTCTAACCTCTAATAAATAGAGGAAATAAAAGCTAGGATCTTTCATCGAAAATATAGTGAGATGAAACAAGGTATGTGAATTCAATTGACCTGATTATATATTATTGAAATTTGGGTATAGAGAATGAATGTTAGACTACTCAGCTTTATTTCAAGATAAACTATCTCTTGTGCCTTAAATATTCTTAGTTGTAGCCATCCTGAGCGTTTGGGTAAAGCGATGTGGCCCTCTTCAAGGCAGCCTTTTTCTCTGCTCTATCGTCGCTGGATTCCTAACTGACGTGCTTACAATCCTAGCTTGTGCGTCTATAGCTCTGTTGTATGGGCTAATTTTCCTTGCGTTTAATCATAAAAATAAAATTATCAGATCACTGTCGTCTATTGCGAGTGCTTGTATAGTTGTTGCCTTATTTATGCACTTGGCACCCGGCTTTATTAATGCCCGAATTGCTAGTGGCATCAAATTAACCCCAGATTCGATACCATATTCGCTCTATTTAAATTTTGATAAGGCTATTGCTGGATTTATCATCCTTTGGCTCGGATTTTCATCCATTAATAAAGTAAACTTCTCGAATAACGTTTTAGTGAGCTCCTTGCTAGTAAGTGCTTTTGCTGTGGTAGCCTTGATGTTTTTATCCATTTTTGCGAATTACGTAAAGTTAGAGCCTAAATGGGATAATCTATTCTATATCTGGGCACTGAATAATCTTATCTTTGTTTGCGTTGCTGAGGAAATGCTTTTCAGAGGACTAATTCAAAATATCCTCGTGAGCATCATGACTAGATTAAAACACGGAAAAGTTATAGCGTTGATAACAGCTTCCATAATATTCGGTATATCTCATATCCAAGGAGGCATTTTATATACTGGAATTGCTGCCGTAACGGGGCTATTCTATGGTGGGGTTTACTTACAGACTAATCGCATCGAGTCAGGTATCATAGTTCACTTCCTAGTGAACACGATTCATTTTATATTCTTTAGCTACCCTGCATTACAACAGTAGGCCACGTCATATATGGATAAGGTGAAGGGTTAAGAATATAAGGTTAAACTATCTATAAATATTTTAAACAAAATGATGGATATCGGAATTCCTCAAACCGTCCGTATTGCCTAAAATTATTGAACTGCGGTAAATAATTATTTATGCAACAAAGTTGTATTATATTTACACACGCTCAATATCTCAGCTGCTTAGTAGGGATATTTATTCTACAAACTCTAATTGATCTAAATAACTACCAAGTAACATACATTGCTGTGGCTTAGATAGTAAAGCTTCTTCTAAGAGATGAGAATGAAAAGCTACCGCTTGGTCTTGTGGTAAACGAGAGTCAGTAAGATATATACCCATCGCCAATGAAAGTACTGGAGAAATCTTTGGAAATAGGTTACAAATGTAGTTATGATAAAATTTCAACCGCTCAGTAACGAACAAAAAAAAGATTTA
>Ga0209702_10003384_pt1 | contig 25257 bp, 15 predicted proteins | sample FRY01_FD_187210 | JGI IMG/M metagenome (GOLD analysis project Ga0209702, IMG submission 187210) | Freshwater microbial communities from Lake Fryxell liftoff mats and glacier meltwater in Antarctica - FRY-01 (SPAdes) (version 2) | ecosystem: Environmental > Aquatic > Freshwater > Ice > Glacier... | reverse complement strand
TTAGAGGGAGCAAAATTAAAAAAAAAAAAAAGCGTAGGGCAATCCTTTCATCTAATACTCGCACAAGAAATTAGAGATTCTTTTCAAAGAGAAGCTTATGCTTGTAAAAAAAGAGATGAATTAAACCGCCAAGTTGAATCTAATCGAGGTGTAGCTCATTACAGGTGGTGGTAAGTTTAAAATTTGTATTTGGTCACTTGTTTTTAGATTGAATGATATTTCAATAAGTTTTGCATGACATAAATTTTTTCCATTTTTAGACAAAATTTAGATAACGATCTTTAAAATAAATTAAAAATATCTTATCCTTTGCATGCAGAAATGATTTTTCTCGAAAAGAAAGCTTTTTTATGTTTAATTTTTCATTACTTTCTTCTATTTTATTTCTCCCTTTATTCACGAGCCTTTTTTTACTTTTCATTCCTAATTCAAAAGTAAGAATTGCTAAAAATATAGCATTAATCTCATCATGTTTTAATTTTTTCCTTTCATTACTCTTATGGGTAAGATTTGATTATGGGACAGCTAAATTCCAGTTTTTTGAAAGCTTTTATTGGCTTCCTTATTCAAATATTCACTTCGTTTTAGGTGTTGATGGACTCTCAATATACTTTATTGTTTTAACTACCTTTCTAATCCCAGCTTGCCTTTTAGTAGGTTGGTCTAGTATCAAAAAAAATGTTAAAGAATATTTAATCGCTTTTTTAGTTTTAGAATCTTTCATGATTGCTGTTTTCTGTATGTTAGATTTGCTTATTTTTTACGTTTTTTTTGAAAGTGTATTGATCCCTATGTTTCTGATAATTGGAATATGGGGTTCTCGTGAAAGAAAAATTAGAGCTGCATATCAATTTTTCCTTTATACCCTTTTTGGATCAGTTTTAATGCTATTGGCTATCCTATTGATTCATTTTCAAACAGGAACGACAGATTATCAAATATTATTAGCTACAGAATTTAGTGAAAAGCGCCAACTTCTTCTTTGGTTAGCTTTTTTTGCTTCATTTGCAGTAAAAGTGCCCATGGTTCCTATGCATATATGGCTTCCAGAAGCTCACGTAGAAGCACCTACAGCAGGTTCTGTTATATTAGCTGGTATTTTACTTAAATTAGGAACCTATGGCTTTTTAAGGTTTTCAATACCTATGTTTCCAGAAGCAACTTTATTTTATACTCCTTTAATTTATACTATGAGTGTAATAGCTATTATCTACGCGTCTCTAACAACTTTAAGACAAATTGATCTTAAAAAAATAATTGCGTATTCATCAGTTGCGCACATGAACTACGTAACTCTTGGGATTTTTAGTTTGAATCTTCAAGGAATTGAAGGTAGTTTATTATTAATGTTGAGCCATGGGTTGGTAGCGTCCGCACTATTCTTATGTGTAGGTTGTTTATATGAGCGATCTCATACACGACTAGTCAAGTATTATGGTGGTGCTGTTCAAACAATGCCGCTATTTTCTTTAATGTTCTTATTTTTCACTTTAGGAAACATTAGTTTACCAGGAACAAGTAGTTTTGTTGGGGAACTTCTTATTTTGGCGGGAGTGTTCCAAACTAATCCATTTGCAGGTACAATTGCTGCTTCAGGAATGATTTTTGGTACCGCTTATTCTATGTGGTTATTCAACAGAGTTATCTTTGGGAATATTAAAACGGAATCTTTTAATAGTTTTGCTGATTTGAATCGACGAGAAGTTTATATGTTCCTTCCGTTTGTATTTGGTGTTCTTTGGATGGGTCTTTATCCTGAAATGTTTTTAGAAGGAATGCATGTTTCTGTAGCTAATTTAATTCAGCAAGGGAATTTTTCCTAAAATTATTTTCTAGTTCTGGGTAATCTGTATTTAGATATTCATTTTATGATATTTTATGGAAAGCATATTGTGTGCTTTTTACAAAATATTATGGTATTAATAAGAAAATTTGAAATTGCAAAAATATTATTCACCCTACATTTGTTCGTATGAAAACTCTGAAAAATATATAAACGAAAACTTTAATTGGGAAATCCACAAAGAAAGCAAAGAGACCATGACTTTTAATTTTCTTCATTTATTTGTGAATGATTTTAAACCTATCATTCCCGAATTTTTTTTATTAACTACTACTATTTTTCTTTTAGTTTACGGAGCTTTTTTTACTACTTCAAAAGATAAAAATTTTCCTGTCCTTTCAGGGAACGTTGCGAGATTAGGATTACTTATTCTTGGATTTACTTTTCTTCTAGTTTTAAATAGCCCTATTCAAAGAGCAGTTTTTTTTTATAATTGTTTAACTATTGATGATTTAAGCTTTTTCTTGAAGGTTCTTATTCTCATTAGTTCATTTGTTTCAATTTTGATTTCTTTAGATTATTTAAAACAAGAAAAATTAAATTCTTTTGAACCAATTATTTTAATTCTAATATCAACAGCCAGCATGCTTTTAATGGTTTCTTCATATGATTTTATATCAATGTATCTAGCTATAGAATTGCAAAGTTTATCATTTTATGTTTTAGCTGCATCAAAGCGTAATTCTGAATTTTCTACTGAAGCCGGAATCAAATATTTTTTATTAGGTGCTTTTTCTTCTGGTGTGCTTCTTTTTGGTTGTTCTATCATTTACGGATTTACTGGGATTACTAATTTTGAGGAATTAGCCAAACTTTTTTCAGGATTAGGTAAGCTTTCTTTCTTGTTTTCCAGTGGTATATTGTTGGGGATTCTATTTTTAGCTGTTGGATTTCTTTTTAAATTAACAGCAGTACCTTTTCACATGTGGGCACCTGATGTTTATGAAGGTGCACCTACCTCCATAACTGCTTTCTTTTTAATAACTCCAAAAATAGCAGTGTTTGGTTTGTTCATGCGTTTATTTTTATATAGCTTTTATGATTTTCTTTTTTCTTGGCAAAGTATTATTCTTTTCTGTAGTATAGCTTCGATGATATTAGCTTCTTTTGCGGCGATGAGTCAAAAAAAATTAAAAAGGTTAATGGTTTATAGCGCAATAGGACATGTTGGGTATATGTTATTAGCTTTTTCATGTGGAAGTATAGAAGGAATTCAAGCTTTATTATTATACATTTTTGTCTACGTGGTTATGACTGTTAACATGCTTGCTAGTATTTTAGCTTTGCGTCAACAAGGGCAAGGATTTAGCGTTAAATATATTAGCGACTTACACAAATTAGCTAAGCTAAACCCTTTATTAGCTATAAATATGAGCTTAAATCTTTTTTCTATAGCAGGAATACCACCATTAGCAGGATTTTGTAGTAAATTTTATTTGTTTTACGCTGCGTTAGGTTCGTCTTTATATATTGGAGCTTTAGTCGGTGTTTTAACTAGTGTAGTAAGCTGTTTTTATTACATTAGATTAATTAAGATTATGTACTTTGAAAATCAGAAAACGTGGGTTTTATATGAAACGATGGACAAAGAGAAATCCTTAATTATAGGAGCTACTTTTTTCTTTATCTTATTTTTTTTTTTATATCCTTCACCTATATTTTTATTAACACATAAAATTGCACTTTCAATACTTTTTTAGATTCGCTTTATTTAAGGTTAAGAAGATTTAAAGACTAATTTTCTTAATAATAAGCTGCTGGTAAAAACCAGCAGCTTATTATTTTTTTCTATAGCAACAAATAATAATTTATTAAAAGGTAATTAGTTGCGTGCGATTTAAAAGGGTTTATCAAATTAAATTGCGCCTATTTATTTACTCTTTCTTGTGAAAAACCAAAAAAGAATAAATAAATATTTAATAGTTTTAAAGTAAATCCAAATCTATTAAATTCCTCCCCACCAGTAAATTGCTACAAATAAGAACAACCACACAACATCGACAAAATGCCAATACCAAGCTGCTGCTTCAAATCCAAAATGATGTTTGCGAGTGAAATGAAATTTAATTAATCGCACTAAACAAATAGCAAGGAAAAGTGTACCAACAAAAACATGAAATCCGTGAAAACCTGTTGCCATATAAAAACAAGAACCATAAACACTATCAGAAATATTAAAAGGAGCATCTAAATATTCTAAAACCTGTAATCCAGTAAATACACTTGCTAATATAACAGTAACTATTAGTGCATATATTCCCTGTATTCTATGTCCTGCTAAAATTGCATGATGAGCCCATGTTACTGAAACTCCTGAAGTAAGTAATATTAATGTGTTAAGAAATGGGATTTCCCAAGGATTCAATACTTCAATGCCTTTTGGAGGCCAAATTGCTCCAATGTCTATCGTAGGAGCTAAACTTGAGTGAAAAAAAGCCCAAAAAAAAGCAAAAAAAAACATTATTTCAGAAACAATAAAAAGGATCATTCCCATACGTAAACCTGATTGTACACCTATTGTATGGTGTCCTTCAAAAGTTGATTCACGAATTACATCACGCCACCAAAGAAACGCAGAATAAATAATCATTATAAACCCTAATGCTAGAACGAAATCTCCACCGACGAAACCATGCATAAACATTACTCCACCAAAAGTTGTTGTGAAAGCTGCGAAAGAAGTGAAAATTGGCCAAGGTGAAGGGTCTACCAAGTGAAAAGGATGTTTTTGTAGAGTATTACTCATTGAAAATAGCTTTTATAAAATAAATTCACTTTTGACCTTTTCGTCTTTTTTTTTGATTTTTTTAGTTAATCTAAAATTTTCTTATTATACGAGATTAAATTTTAGGAATAGTAAAAATTTTGATGAAAAAAAAAGTTAAATCTCTTCTAATTTGTTTGAAATCCATTCCACATAGTTGTCTAAAGTAACACCTTCAACAACTATAGGCATAAAACCGTGATTAACACCGCATATTTCACTACATTGTCCGTAAAAAACACCTTCGCGCTTTAAATATAAAGAAACTTGGTTTAAACGTCCAGGAACTGCATCACATTTAATTCCTAGAGAAGGTACTGCCCAACTGTGTAAAACATCTGCAGATGTTATTATAACACGTACATTTGTATTCACAGGAAGAACTACTCTGTTATCAACTTCTAAAAGTCGTAATTGTCCTAATTCTAAGTCATCTTCAGGAATCATATAGCTGTCAAAAAGAATAGATGAATCGTCTGAATCAGTGTAATCAGAGTACTCATAACTCCAATACCATTGATGCCCAATAGCTTTTAAAGTAATAGATGGGTCCACTAATTCGTCTGTTGAATACAATAGAGCAAATGAAGGAACGGCAATTAACATTAAAATAAAACTTGGGGTTACTGTCCATGCGATTTCAATAACAGTTCCATGAATAATTTTTGCAGGAATTGGATTTCTTTTTATGTTAAATTTATAAACAGTACGCCCAAGCATCCAAACAACAAATAAAAGTACAAATACCATAAAAGAAAAAATGTCATGATGTAAATCAATCAAACCTTGCATTACAGGTGTTGCAGGGTCTTGAAAACCAAGTTGCCAAGGTTGTGCAGCGTCATTTAAAGCGATTTGAAATACATTTAATAAACAAAATACGCTAAAAAGTACAAAAAAAATAATTTTTTCCATAAATAAATCCTTTTTACAAAAAAGTTGCTTAAAAGTGTTTTAGTCTAAAAATTTAACACTTCTTTTTTTCTTTAAAAAAAATGATAGAAACAAATAAATCCAAAAATGTTTTGTTATATAACGTATCTAGTTATCTTTTTAAGTTGTTACTCTGCTTTAAGACAGAATAACAACTTAACTCAAAATCATAAAAAGTTCAAAATCATAAAATCAAAACTTTGATTAATGAAGATGAATTGCATCATTTAGGTATATACATGTTAAAATCGTAAAAACGTAAGCTTGAAGTATAGCAACTCCGATTTCTAAACCAGTTAATGCAAATACAACAGCCATAGGGATGATAGATGCAACGTACATAACACCTCCAACTGATAGCATAGTCCAAGAAAACCCAGCTAAAATTTTAACCAAAGTGTGTCCTGCCATCATGTTAGCAAATAATCGAACTCCTAAACTTATAGCACGGAAAGAATAAGAAACTAATTCTAAAATTACTAGTAATGGAGCTAATGCTAATGGTGCTCCTGGAGGAAGAAAAAAACTAAAAAAATGTAATCCATGTGTTTGAAATCCAATAATAGTTACACCTATAAAAATAGAGACTGAAAGACCAAAAGTTACTAGAAAGTGGCTTGTTACTGTAAAACTATAAGGGATCATTCCAATCAGATTACAAACTAATAAAAAACTGAATAAAGTGAATATTAAGGGAAAATAGCGCTCACCTTTTTCACCTACTTGTTCTTTTATTAAATTTGCCACAAACAGATAAATAAGTTCGATTAACGATTGCCAATGTGTAGGTACAAGTAATCCACCATTTGACGTTACAAAACTCAATAATAAAAGGAATGTACCTGTGGCTAAAAGCATAAATAATGCAGAATTTGTAAATGAAAGGTAAAAATTTCCGAAAGAAATTGGAAAAAGAGACAGAATAGAAAATTGTTCTAAAGGGGAGAACATTTGATTTATCTTTTTTAAATATTAAACTTGACAAAATTTTTTTTAAAATAGAAAGAAATTATTATGAGCATATTTATTCATGGAGGAGAATCCTCACTTTTTTATCTTTTTTCAACGTTGTGTATTTTATCTGGAATTATGGTTATTCGTTCAAAAAACCCAGTACATTCGGTTTTATTTCTGATACTTGTTTTTTGCAATGCTTCAGGACTCCTTATTCTTTTAGGTTTAGATTTCTTCGCAATGGTATTTTTAGTTGTATATGTTGGAGCTATTGCAGTTCTTTTTTTGTTCGTAGTTATGATGCTAAACATTAAATTAGTTGAAATAAACGAAAACATTTTAAGATATCTTCCTATTGGAGGATTTATTGGTCTTATCTTCCTTTTTGAGATTTTCTTAATTATTGACAGCGACTTAATACCTATTTTAGAATTTCCTAAAAAGTTTTCCACAGATTTTTTTTTATCTTCAGGTTTATTTAATGCTTTTCTTACTAGTCTTTTCCTTATAAGACTGTTAATCAACTTTCAAGAGAACGTCTTTCAAATTGTTTCGATTTTTTCTGCTTTTAAGCAAGATCTGGATGAATTTTTAGTAGAATCTTCTCTGTCTTTTGAAAAAGTGATACAAACACAGCAACAAATTATGGATCCTTTTTTCTTTACCCAGTGGTCAAATTTAGTTAATGCTAGTTCTAATATAGAATCAATTGGAGCGCTTATTTATACTTACTATTTTTACTTTTTTTTAGTAGCGAGTCTGATTTTATTAGTTTCAATGATTGGAGCTATTGTACTCACTATGCATAGAGGAGTAGCAGTAAAACGTCAGGAAATTTTTGAACAAAATTCAAGAGAATTTACAAAGACAATACAAAAAATAGAAATAAATAATGATCGAATTGATGCACAATTTTTGTCTTAATTCAGAATTAGTATATTCAATTAAGTTACTGTTTTATAAAAAGTAACTTGATTGAAAATATGTTGCTTTGGCTTTCTTGATTCTAATTTGATTTTCCAATATTATGTTATCTAACTTCACAATGTTGAAAAACTATGGTTTTACGTGAAGTTTTCTAAGCATTGAAGAAACCATAAAGGGAGCCGCAATAGTAATTAATATAGGTATTGATTGTTTCCAAATATACAATTTGTATTGTTGTTTTCCATCTTTTGATAATGCGGCTTTTTGCGGATTAGCTCGAAGACCATATTTGTCATTCAAAAACTCACATATCATTGAAATATCTTCTATCGAAAAGCAATGTGTACAAATTATAACACCCCCACTTGTTGCTGCAGTACCGTCATCACAAATCCACCTAGCTAAAGCTAAAGAAGTTAAAAAAACTTCAAGTAATTCTCTTCTTGGAATACGTTTTATTCCGTCCTGATAAAAAGCCTCATGTAACCAATTAAAACTAGCAAAACTATATGTAGTTACTTGACGATAAAAAAAAGCTTTGTTATTTTTCCCTATTTGTATTATTTCTTTTGGTTTTAATTCACTACAATACCCACCAGAACTTAAAGAATGATGGACCGCAAAAAGATATTCTTGATTAGAACTTGCTTGTTTCAGCCTAATAAAACATTTTCCTGATCTTTTTTTAGCGAATGAATCTCCTAAAAGACTTCCAAAAATACCAAACAAAATATCAATATTGTGAGGACCAAAAAACTCAAATTTCTTTCTTGCATTTTTTTTTTTTATAATTTGATTTGTTGTTACCATATATGAGATACCTTTTCTTTGTCTATAGTATGATTGGTTTTTGATTTCGTATTCTATGTTCATTTCTTTTACAGATTCAAAATAAAAGAAAAGCTAGTATTATTATTTTTCTTAATTCCTCAATAGCTCAGCGGTTAGAGCGGTTGGCTGTTAACCATCAGGTCGTTGGTTCAAATCCAACTTGGGGAGGTGTTTTTTGTGCAAGTGCTTGTGGCTCAATTGGATAGAGTATCACACTACGGATGTGAGGGTTGAAAGTTCAAATCTTTCCAAGCACAAAGTTGTTTCGTTTTAATTGGTTACAAAAACTATTTTTTATCTCCAATTTTCAAATTATAGAGCCAATAACTCAGTAGGTTAGAGTATACGCCTGATAAGCGTAGTGTCAGCAGTTCGATTCTGCTTTGGCTCAAATTATATAGAAATATTCTATAAGAAATATTAAAATTGTTACTAAGAAAAGTTTGTTACTAAGAAAAGTTTGTTAATAAGAAAAGTTGCTGTTTTTCTTTACAGGAGAAAAGGGATTTGAACCCTTACGTTTGGTTTTGGAGACCAACATTCTACCATTAAAATTATTCTCCCTTTCAATTGAAATTTAAAATTATTCATTAAGTCACCATAAACAGTTGCTTTTTATTTTAAAATGTCCCTTTCGTCTAGTGGTCAGGACATCGCTTTTTCATAGCGAAAACACGAGTTCAAACCTCGTAAGGGATAAACAAGTTATAATTTCTTGTCAGCAAAAGATAAAAAGCATGCTGCTTCACATTTTATTTATTCTTCTTAAAATTCTTGGGATTGTTGTTCCTTTACTTATTTCTGTGGCTTATTTAACACTTGCAGAAAGAAAATTAATGGCTTCCATGCAACGTCGAAAAGGGCCCAACGTTGTTGGTTTCATGGGTCTTCTGCAGCCTCTTTGTGACGGATTAAAACTTTTATTAAAAGAACCTGTATTACCTAGTAGTGCAAATACTGTAATTTTCTTAATGGCTCCTGTAGTTACTTTTTTATTAAGTTTGGTTGCCTGGGCAGCTATTCCTTTTAATTCAGGTGTAGTAATAGCTGATTTAAATTTAGGTATTCTCTATATTTTTGCAGTCTCATCTCTTGGTGTTTATGGGATTATTACAGCTGGTTGGTCAAGTAACTCAAAATATGCTTTTTTAGGTTGTCTTCGCTCGGCAGCTCAAATGGTATCTTATGAAGTTTCTATTGGTCTTATCATCATTTGTGTTATATTATGTGTAGGATCTTTAAATCTTACAGACATTGTTCTCGCGCAAAAACATGTATGGTTTGTAATTCCTTTATTTCCGCTATGTTTTTTATTTTTTATTTCTTGTTTAGCAGAAACAAACCGAGCTCCTTTTGATTTACCAGAAGCAGAAGCTGAACTAGTTGCTGGTTACAATGTAGAATATTCATCAATGGGTTTTGCTTTGTTTTTTTTAGGAGAATATGCAAATATGATTCTTATGAGTAGTCTTTGTGTTATTCTATTTTTTGGGGGTTGGTTGGCTCCTTTTGATTTTGTGATATTTCATTGGATGCCCGGAGGTTTTTGGTTTGGTTTAAAGGTAGTTTTCTTTTTATTTTGTTTTGTTTGGGTTCGCGCTGCTTTTCCTCGATACAGATACGATCAATTAATGACTTTAGGTTGGAAAGTTTTTTTACCTCTTTCACTAGCTTGGGTTATATTTGTAGCAGGAGTGCTTATTTCATTCAATTGGCTTCCTTAAAATAAAATAATGAAAAATATCTCCCGAATAAATAAAAAGATTTGCTTCTTGTTATTTATTTTGGGTTTATTTTGGGATTTGAAACTCTCAGAGTTGATGTTTAATATAGAAAAAGTAAAAAAAGTAAAAAAAAAATGAAAATAACACTTAAGTTATATAACAAAAATTTTGTTTCGGATAAACAAATAACAGATACTTATTTATCCGAATTTACTGGAGTAGAAATACCTTTACGAACTCCTATGGAAACTCTGCAAGAAACAGTGCAACAACTACCGGTCTCTCCGGAAGTAATTGAAACAATGCAACAACTATCGGTCTCTTTAGAAGTGATAGAAACAATGCAACAAGTATCGGTCTCTCTGGAAGTAGTGGAAACAGTGCAACAACTACTAGTCTCTCCGGAAATAGTGGAAATTGTTGTTAGTGAGGCTTTATCTCCGGAGATAGCTATTCCTTTATTTCTTAGAATAGAAGCCCTTAATGCAATAGCCCTTGATAGTGGAGGTGTGTTGTTTTTATTAACAAGTCCGTCTCTTTGAATTGCTCTATGACCTTAGTACAGAATTAAAACTGAATTATTACATATTTCGTTAAATCGAATAGTGTAATAATTTAGTTTTAATTCCGTACTAAAATATAAATGAACTTAATTTTATTATCATGCTAAATTAATAAATCTGCAACTTTTTTTTAGGGGGGGTTCATAGCAAAAGCCCCTACTTATAGAGTAACCCCCCTCCTAGAAAGCTCTAAAAAAGCTTATATTTAAAAAAATAATAACATGGCTTTAGCAACAAAACTTACGTTGGCTCAAGCTGGATTTGAACCAGAGTTTATGGATTATGATCCCACTGTTTTACCAACTAAACTATTGAGCCAGAAACATCTCTTCTGCAGGGATTTTAGATTAGGAGCCTAACGAGTTACCATCATAAGAACAGTGTTAACGCATCAACTTACTCTAAGTAAAGAATCAAAACTAAATTATTACATATCTTGTCAAATTGAATAATTTAATTTTAATTCTTTATTTAGGTCATAGAGGAATTCAAAGAAATGGACCTGTTAATACAAAAAATACAGCCTCATTATTAAGGGCTTCTATTCCCCCGCTATTAAGGGCTTCCATTGTCCCTCTATTAAGGGCTTCTATTCTAAGAAATAAAGGAATAGCCATCTCCGGAGGTAAACCCTGACTAATAACAATTTCCACCATTCGCAGAGGTTGCACTGTTTCTATAAGAGTTAGTGCAGGCATTTCTATTCCTGTGGGCATAGGTATTTCTATTCCTGTGGGCACAGGTATTTCTATTCCTGTGGGCACAGGTATTTCTATTCCTGTGGGCACAGGTATTTCTATTCTTGTAAGCCCTAATATTTGTTCCTCAGATAAGAAAACCCTGTTACTTAAATAGTAAGAATATTTCATCTAGAATTCTTTTTTTAATTTTTAATATATTACTTTAATTTTTCTCTCTAAATTTTCTCTCTAAACAAGACTTTTGAAGTAGATTAATCCTGTTAAGAGCTTAACGAGCTACCATCATAAGAACCGTGTTAACGCACCAATTTACTCTAAATAAAGAATTAAAAAGCCCCATAAAATTTATTGAATTTTTTGTGTCTAGGTCTAGGTCTCTCTTTTAAAAATACATCTAGAGCTTTATTTGTTTTTTGATTTACATATCGAATTCAGCTGGGTTCGGGTAATCAGAAGAAAGTTCTTCTTTCGTATTTTCTTTAATTATGTAAAGAAAGGCGTTATTCCAACCACTGGTTCCCCAACGGTTACCTTGTTACGACTTCATTTCAGTCACTCAATTCACACTTATGACGAAAATCTGCAGACATTTTACAGATATATCCATAAAATTTGAAAAGAGATTTTCATCGCATCAAATAAATTCAATTCCCAAAATGTGACGGGCGGGGTGTACAAGATTCTGGTACATTTTCACCGTAGCATGCTGATCTACGATTACTAGCAATTCCTCGTTCATGTTCTCGAGTTGCAGAGAACAATCCCAACTAAGGAAAGTTTTTAGGATTTGCTCCAACTTTCATTATCGCTTCCTTTTGTACTTTCCATTGTAGTACGCGTCAAGCCCAGTTCATAAGGGCCATGATGACTTGACGTAGTCCTCCTTCCTTCTGTTTATCACAGACTCTATTTTGAGTAATAAGACTCAAAAAAAGGGTTTCGCTCGTTTCAGGACTGAACCAAACATCTCACGACACGAGCTGTCGACAGCCATGCAGCACCTGTACCTAGTATCATAAAAGTAAAACTTTTAGATTTGTCCTCTTTTAAAAGGATTTCATAGGTATGTCAAGAACTGGTAAGGTTTTTCGCGTTGTATCGAATTAAAGCGCATACTCCACTGCTTGTGAGAATCCCCGTCAATTCCTTTGAGTTTTAACCTTGCGGCCGTAGTCCTCAGGCGGCCGGTTTGACGCGTTAGCTAAACCCCTGCGTTTTTAACGCAAGGATGAACCGGCATCGTTGACAGCGTAGACTAACGGGGTCTCTAATCCCGCTTGCTAACTACGCTTTCGTACCTCAGCGTCAGCTTTGATCCAGAGAGTTGCTTTCGCCTTGACATTCCTTTTAATCTCTACGAATTTCACCTCTCCACTAAAAATTCTACTCTCCTCTCTCAAGCTCTAGATTTTTGGTTTTGAAAACATTCTTCAAGTAAAGCTTGAAACTTGCACTTTCAACCTAAAAAACAGCCTACGTACCCTTTACGCCCAGTCATTCTGAATAACGCTTACTCCCCCCGTATTACCGCGGCTGCTGGCACGGAAGTTAGCCGGAGTTTCTTTTTCAAGTCTTGTCATTGTCTAATCTTGATGAAAGAGGTTTACAACACAAAAGGTCTTAATCCCTCACGCGGTATAACTGGATCAGGCTTTCGCCCAGTGTCCAAGATTCCTCACTGCTGCTTCTAACGAATCTGGACCGTGTCTCAGTTCCAGTGTGGCTGATCATCCTCTCAGATCAACTAAGGATCATCGGCTTGGTAGGCTCTTACCCTACCAACTACCTAATCCTACACAAGCCCCTCAAAAAGCGAAATTATCTTTAAGTTATTTGGGATTTCACCAAACTTTTCGGTAGGTTCTCATGCGTTACTCACCCGTTCGCCACTTTCTTTATAAAAAAAGAACGTTCAACTTGCATGTGTAAAGTTTACCGCTAGCGTTCATTCTGAGCCAGGATCAAACTCATCAGTTTTATTTTAAAAATAGTTTGTATTTGTTTAGAAACGGATTTGAACCGTTGACACAAAGATTTTCAATCTTTTACTCTAACCAACTGAGCTACCTAAACAACATTTCATAGTCATGGCTAAAAAAATTTATTTTTAAACTAATTTTAATTAGTGTTTTCAAAAGAAAATTTTTATTCTATATATCATGCATTTTTATTCTATATATCATGTATTGTTATTTTATACATCATGCATTTTTATTTTATATATCATGCATTTTTATTTTATATATCATATATTGATATTTTATATGTCATGTATTTATATTTTATATATCATGTATTTATATTTTATATATCATGCATTTCCATGATTTTTATTTTGTTGCAGGGATTCACCTGCAACTTTTTACAAAAAAATTTAATTAGATCGCAGCTTTCTTAGGAGAATAATGAATTAGTTTTGCTTCTAATTTTCCTAATAAAGGAATAAAGATCAGGAAATATACAAAAAAATAAACGGAAGCTAATTGCCCGATTAATACATAAGGGTCTTCCACAGGTTTTTGGCCAATCCAACCTAATAGTAGACAATCCGCAAGAAGAAGCCAAAATAATTTTTGGTGAATAGGTCTAAAACTTGATGAACGGATTTGTGAAGTATGGATAAAAGGTAAAGCTAATAAAGATACAAACACTAAAGCTATTGCAGCAACCCCACCTAATTTGTTAGGAATACTTCGAAGAATCGCGTATACTGGAAGAAAATACCACTCAGGAACAATGTGTGCAGGAGTCGACATTGGATTCGCCGGAATATAATTATCTGGGTGACCTAAAGTATTTGGGTAAAAATATACGAATACTGAATAAAAGATAGCAAAAGCAACCCAACCTACTAAATCTTTTGTATAAAAATAAGGATAAAAAGGGATTTTATCTACTGTAGATAAACAACCTAATGGGTTGTTCGATCCATATTGGTGTAATGCTGCAAGGTGGACTAAAGTTGCTCCTGCAATTATAAAAGGAAAAAGATAATGAAGACTAAAAAAACGATTTAAAGTAGCGTTATCTACAGAAAAACCACCCCAAAGCCAATGAGTAACATCATCCCCAACAATAGGAATAGCTGTTGCTAAACTTGTAATTACTGTTGCACCCCAAAAGGACATTTGTCCCCACGGTAAAACATAACCAATAAAAGCAGTAATAATCATTAATAATAAGATAATAACTCCGACGCACCAAACTAATTCACGCGGCGAAGCGTAACTTCCATAATAAAGTCCTCTAAACATGTGAACATACACAACGATAAAGAAAAAACTTGCTCCATTAGCATGCATATATCGAAGCAACCAACCTCCTTCTACATCACGCATGATGTGTTCTACACTAGAAAAAGCTAGGTCAACATGACAAGTATAATGCATAGCTAAAAATATTCCTGTTAGAATTTGGATGATTAAACAAATTCCAGCTAAAGAACCAAAACCCCACCAATAATTTAGATTACTAGGAGTAGGGTATTCAATTAGATGATCATTTACCAATGATAATAATGGTTGTTTAGCTATTGAGGTTCTACGCTGTGATAGTGTATGAACTTGACTTTTTTGTTGAGATAAAAGAGAAATTGAGTTTCGAGAAAACAAACTAATAGAAACTAATTGATTTTCTTTCTTATTTTTAGATGTAAAATAATTAAAAAACATTTGTATTTCTTTCTTTAATATAAATAGTCTTTTTCTAAATAAACAAACTAAATAAAACTAGATTTTAATCTTTTATTTTTTTCATGGAGTATCGCCAAGTGGAAAGGCGTTGGTTTTTGATACCAACATTCAAAGGTTCGAATCCTTTTACTCCAACACTATTTTAACTTTTATTCTGAAATTTAAAATGGGCTCACTCTTGAGAATAACTTATTTTCACCATAGTTTCACCATAGTTTTACCATAGTTTCACATAGTTTTACCATACTTTCAACATAATCTAACTAAAAATAAAGAAATTTGTAATGAATCAAATAAAACCTAAAAAAACATCTTCCTTTTTAAATCAAAAACTTTTTGAAATGAAATTGAAAAATCCTGGAAGTCAAATAGGCTCATTGTATTATAATCCCAATCTATCGCATTATATTTTAGGAAAAAGAGAAAAATCATATATTTTTGATTTTGACTACACATTAATTTGTATTGAACGTAGTTTAAAACTTATTTCTAAAATTTTAAAGCTTAATGGAAAAATTCTTCTTGTATCGACAGACCTTTCCTCTTCTCTTCTTGTTAAAAAAGCGGGTGAATTAAGTTCACAACCCTTCATACATTTCAAATGGATAAATGGGCTTCTTACAAATTGGAAGCAAGTTATTCCACACAAGCAAAATAATATATTTAAATCAGCCCAAAAGGAAAAAGGTATTTCAAATTTAACAAAACTGCCTGATTTATTGATAGTGGTAAATCCTTCCGAAAATGGCGACGCAATTCGTGAAGCAAGAAAATTAAACATTCCTGTGATTTCTTTTCTAAATATAAAAAAAATCTCAAATCTAAAAACAGAAATGAAAATAAGCCAAATAGATTACCCTATTCCCGCAAGTGGAAGTTCTATTCAACTTATTTACCTTTTTTTTGATTTATTTATTAGAATTAGTAAAAAATGCTCCGCATCCACTACTTTGAAACAAAACGTATACCAATATAGTTACGCATCTTCCAGAAAAGTAAATTATCTATATGCATATTAATCATGTAATTGAAGTGAAAAGTTCTTTGACTTCAATTCTACAAATTCCAAAATTATAATTTGAAAATTACAGAATTAAAACCAAATTATTAACTATTTCGTCAAATCGGATAATAGTTTAGTTTTAATATAGAATAAGCTAATTGATTTTATTCTATAAGTAGAATATCTTAAAAATAGATCTTTTTCTGATTTTAAGTTATTTATAAAGTACACGAGTATGGATTAAAGGTAAATTATCTGTCTTCCAAACAGAGGATAAGGGTTCGATTCCCTTTACTCGTATCAAAATCGAAATTTAAATTGAAAAGTATTCTTAGCTTAATGGATAGAGCATCAACCTTCTAAGTTGAGGGTTACAGGTTCAAATCCTGTAGAATACGCTTTCTAATTATCTAAGAATCTCTTCAAATTTATTTCTTTGAAATGTAAAAAAACCTACTCCGTATTAAATAATTTTATGAAAATTCAAATTAAATCCTAATAGGGTTGATTTATGCTCAATTTTTGAATTCCTGTCCCTACAAAAACCAGAGCGTAGTGTAGTTTGGTAATGCGTCTGCTTTGGGAGCAGAAGATCGGAGGTTCAAATCCTCCCGCTCTGAAAAGCTAATTTTAGTGCTAGAAAAAGTTTTTTAAATATGAATAGAAAATTATACCAATTTGTTAAAACCTGTAAACAATCCCAAAGTTTTTTATGGGAAAAGGATAGATTATCACAAACACAAAAGAGAAAAATAGTTCTTTACAAAAAGAAAAAAATACGTCAACGAAAATCAGAATTTGCGAACCAATTACATGCAAAACAGCAAATATCATCCATTTATGGGAAATTATCTAAAAAAACGATGAAAAGTTTAGCTTTACGAGCTTCTAAATTCCAAAACCAAGGGAACTATTTTTTGTATTTATTAGAAATGAGGTTAGATACTTGTTTATTTCGTATGAATTTAGGGCCAAGCTTTGTTTCAATAAGGCAATATATTAATCATGGATTTGTATATGTTAATGGAAGAAAAATAGATGTATCGAGTGTTATTTTAAAACCTGGTGACTTAATTACAATTAAAAAACCATTTCCTATTCATTGGAAAACTTCTTGGATTGATCAATTGAAAGAAAAACAATTAGTAAGACGTCCGGTACAACATCTTGAAATTAACTATAAACTTTGCCAAGCTATCGTGCTTTTTCCACCTCAACAAATTCATTATCCCTGTCATCTTCAAGTTCAATCAGCTCTTCGATTTTTGTTAAAATAGATGCCCCTGTTTTAAACCTCCTTGTGGTCATAACAAGGAGAGGAGCTTGCTTTTCTACCTTTAGAAGACTTAAACGCCGAGATTGTGATATTTAATGCAAGGGAAAAGGTTTCTAGGATCTTAACTTACCTGAAATCAGCCTGTATGTTTTCTAAAAATCAAACCTTCGACTTTTGTTAAGATAGATGTTAAGATAGACGCCCCTAAACCTCCTTGTGCTCACGAAATAACAAAAAGCTTGAATTCTACCTTTCGGGGATTTAAACCTCGAGATTGTAATATTCAATGCAAAAGAAAAGGTTTCTAGGATCTTAACTTACCTAAAATCATAACCACATTTCTTATGAATTAATACTGCACCTGTTTTAAGGGTTACTAAGTAATTCATAAGTAATTCAAAAGATTAATCGAATAAAACAACATAAACTCCAATAAAACAGAACAACCTTTTCTTTTTAATTATTTATTAAAATAGATGCTTCTGTTTTAAAGCCCCTTGTGGTCATGAAGTAACAAGAGGCTTGCGATTCTACCTTAGTACAAATTGCTGGAGTTAGATTGAACGACTACGGAACATAAAGACGGTTTTTTCAATCTTGAAACTATTCATAATCGCTCGACCTAGCAGTGAAAGCATAGAAGACACCTTTTTTTATCAATCTATTTTAAAGTTTCAGATTCCACACTATTCTTTTGAAATAAAACAACTTTCTCTTTTTTAAAAAATAAACAAGTAATTCACGTGATTTAAGCTAATAAGCTAATAATTCAGGTTATTTAAGCTAATAGGTTGAAGATTCAGGTGATTTAAGCTAATAATTCTAGGAATTCAAGCTAATAAGTTGATGATTCTGATGATTTAAGCTGATAATTCTAGTAATTTAAGCTACTAACTTAATAATTCTGGTGATTTAAGCTGAGAACTCACCTTTTATATCGGTTGGTTTGAACTAAAAAGCTAATAATTCTAGTGATTTAAGCTGATCTTGATAATTCTGGTGATTTAAGCTAGTAATTAAGAAGTTACCAAGAAGTTAAAGATTCAGGAATTCTGTTCTCTTTTTACGCGGTTATTGAAAAAACCCTTCCGAGAAAAAACCCTTCCGAGAAAAAACCCTTCCGAGAAAAAACCCTCGAGATTATTGGAGTTCAAAAGTCAAGATTTCTGAATCTTAAGACTTTTGGATAAAAAGTAAAGATTTTGGATACCTGTATATATATATATATACTAGTAACTGAAATCTTTACTTTTTCTTGACTTTCTAGTTTTCTGCCCTTGACCTTTACTAGTTCAAGTAATACTTGAACGTTGTTCAAGGATTCCTTGAACACCTATTCGATTTTGGGTTTTTTCAATGTTTTTTTTTCAATGTTTTTTCTGGGTTTGGGAATCTTTATTTTTTCTTAACGTTTAAGGATTCCTTGTTTGGGTTTTTTTTTCTGGGTTTGGGTAATAAAGATATCACTTTGTTTACATGGAATATTACTATACACTTTTACTTTTGCATCAGAACGAATAGTTCTTGCTCGACCAATAGCTTGTTCTATTTGAGCTCTGGCCAATCGAATTTCTATTTGCGTTAATCCTTCATCTACATATGTGTACATTTTAAATTTAAATCCATCTAATTCAACTAGTCGTAATTTTTTAATTCGATTGGATAAAGTGGCTTTTATCCCTAACAATGCTGCGTATAACTCTGTTACCACTGGTGGTGGTACAGGGGTCCCAATAATAGTAATATCTTGTCCTTTTAACAAATCTCTACCTTCTAGATTTCCAAAATGAAGTTCACATTGATTTTTCGTAGGAAATATATGTTTCATTTCTTTGTAAGTGATCACTTTTGAATTTCCCACTTCAGGTAGGAAACAGTTAGCTCTTTTCATTTGATTTTTAGAAAACATACAGTTTGTATATTGTATTACCTTTACTTTATTTTCAACAAGGGGTAATTGATTATATGTTATATTGGGATATAGATTTTTGTAAAAGAAGGGATCTGCAGTAGCTGATAACATAATGGTATTGTGTCCAAATTGTTTTTCATCTAAAGGTTTGTGTATCCCTAAAAAACCTGTAGACTCACGAACAATAAATGCACAATCAAGCAATTCTAGGACAAGAAAACCATATTTTTGTCTCTGAACGTATTCTTTGAACTTTTTAAAATCTTTAATATATGGAGTGTTATTTTCAACAATTTGGTTGAAAAGTAATCCATTTAAATAATCTATATAAATCGTGATTTCATACTCAATAACCTGATCTTGAATTTTGTTCCAAAATTTTTCTTTATGGATTTCATCTACGAAACATGACCAGTTTTTATAGGATAAACTGGATATTGAAAAAACGAGGTGAAAAAAATCTTCATCTATAAAAAGAGTTTTTATTTTGCTAAATTGGGGGTTATTTTGGTGTAGTTCACTATAACACATTTGGTGTGTTATTAAGGATACCTTCTTATGAAACTTTTTAAAAACGGTTAAGTTGGAAGAATATTCTTTCAAAACATTGAAGTTTGCTTTTTGCATTGGGCAACTTTGTTTTTCTTTAGCATTTTGAATTGTTCTTTTAAAGGCCATTTCACTTCCGTAGATTTTTACGAGTTGCTCAAATTCATCTCGAAAATAAGGAAGTTTAAAAGGTCTAGGTAAAGCTACAACCGAAAGGTTGTTAAATCTCATTAGAATCTCATCTAAAAAATCATAAGTCAGGCCTGCAATGATGAATTGACCCTCTTTCTTTAAGGCTGTTTTTATCATAATTTCCGTTTTTCCAATTCCCGTTTGGCAATTGATAACACGTAAATTGTTGTTTGATGCATCAAATAAATCAACTAGTTGAGTTGATACAAGATTTATCTCGTCATTTGGTCTTTTGGGAAAAGGTAGATTGCTAATATATTGTAGAGCCAGGATATTTTTATATCGTGAGGCTAAATCGGGTTCAAACATATTTATTCCTTCTGGAAAATAATTATATTTTGGTAGGCTTACCAATAAATCGAAATCGTTTTGATTCGAACTATTTCCAAGAATCATTTTTTCCCGTATCCAATTAAGACCACCTTTTACATGCATTAAATTACTAATTAAATTTCGCAATTGAGCATATGATAAGTGTCTCGTTCCTTCCGCAAAACCTTGAATTAATGACGAGTTGGAAATACAGTTTTCATAATTAAATTTTTGTATTCCACTAAGTTTGAGCTTTTTTTCTGAAGGGAAAAATTGTTTACAAGTTACCCTTATTTTCGCCAGTGTGCGACTAGATATATTTAAATTCAAAGAATCTACCCAGGGTATTATCTTTTGCATTTCTGTGACTTTATCACTCAACAGAGTAGCCGTTGTACTACCTTGCCATGGTTGGGCAATGTTAGTAACTGCACGATCACATTTTGTTAATGACATTAATGCCGTAGTTACTTTTTTAAAGATAAAAGTGCTCGTTATTTTTTGATCTAAAAAAATAATAAGTCGAAATCTTTTATCGGTTTCTTTGGAACTAAAGGTCGGATAATAAATATTTACATGGAAATCTTTTTCGAGTAATAAATTTATAATTGTGTCTGGATCTTCGTTGTTATCGAAGTCTAGTGCGATCATTTCCGTAAACATAAAATGAGTAGTTTTTTTAATGTTCTGATCAAATACTCCTACAGCAAATGCCTGACCTTGGACTAATGACTTGACCAATTCTTTGGGAGTAATAGAAACTGCTTTAAAGGATCTGTGTATTTTGGGATAATCCCTTTTCTGTGGTTTTTTTTGAGTTCGAATTGGCGAAATTGACAATTCAAGCTTTTTGCCTACCTCCTGTTCCATTTTTATTTTACCTTTTTTTTAATAATATCTACACTTCTTGTAATTTTTATATGTTTATAAAGTGTGGATTTTGCGACACCCATGAAGAGCTTTGACTTTTCCAGGATTTAAAACTCTTAGAGCTAATATTTATTGCAAGAGAAAAGGTTTCTAAGAGAAAGCTTTAAGTTTTTTCCTTTGCATTCAGTTATTCTTTAGCTTTACTTAATTTTCTAAACCTTCAAAATTATTTCTTTGAAGACTTTCAAAAAGATTCTAAAATAAATAATCTAAATTTATACTATAAATAAATAATCTAAATTTATACCACTAATAAATAATCTAAATTTATATTTAGAAATAAATAATCTAAACTTATATTTACAAATAAATAATCTAAATTTATACCACTAATAAATAATCTAAATTTTAGAATTGATTTGTATTTGCTGTTAATAAAAAACAGTAGCCAAATTTGAAGGTTTATTTAGGAACTAAATTATTGTTTCTACCTTCTTACTATTTAAAAATCTCAGACCAAATATTTACTATTTAATACGAAAAGGGAAGTTTTTTAGTACATAATTAAAACAAAATTATTATTCGAAATCATTTCATTTTAATTCTGTACTAAAATATGAATGAATTTAATTCTGTACTAAAATATAAATAAATTTAATTTTGATTTAAACTACTAGTAGATAAATTGTTTTAGTTTTAAATAAATTGTTTTCATTTTGATTTTAAATTCAAGACGAAACAATAATCCATTCAAGGAATGTGGTCCTTTTTGTTGGTATTTAAAGCTTTAAGACCGATATTCAACTTCAAAAAAGATTTTAGTTTATCCTTAGATGGATATCTAGGCATATGAAGAATAGGGACGCATTGAATTGCGAAAAATCACTGTAAAGGTTTCCATACCTGATTGATAAGTGAGTCTCCCTGCGAAAACGCAAAATAGAAGGTCTTTGACCTGAATCTTAATACTTAGTGAACTGAAACATCTTAGTAACTAAAGGAAAGAAAATCAACCGAGACTCCGTGAGTAGTAGCGAGCGAAAACGGAATAGAATTGTTTTCTCTGATTCTAAAAATTTTTGTAAACTCTGACAGAATTTTAGCCAAAGAAGGTGTTAGCCCTGTAACTCAGATCAAAAATTTTGGAGAGAAAATGCAAAGTAAGAGTTAGCGCTTTGAAAGGGGGTACCACCCTCCAATTCTAAGTATCTTTTATGACCGATAGAGAAAAGTACTGTGAAGGAAAGATGAAAAGAACCCTAAAAAAGGGAGTGAAAAGATTTGAAATCTAAAGGAAATAATCAGTTGAACACCTAAAAGTGAACGACGTACCTTTTGCATAATGGGTCAGCGAGTAAATAGTAAAAGCAAGCTTAATTTAAAAAAAGGAGGCATAGGGAAACCGTTTTTAAGTTTTTACTATTTGACCCGAAAGTGAGTGATCTAACTTTGAACAGGTTGCAAAAAGAGTAATATCTTTTGAAGGACCGAACCCGTGTGTGTTGCAAAATACTGGGAAGATTTGAGGTTAGGGGTGAAAGGCCAATCAAACTCACAGATAGCTGGTTTTTTGCGAAATCTATCTAAGTAGAGCATAGTTAAGAGCCTCTAGAAGGTAGAGCACTCGATGGGTTAGGGTGGTCCAAAGCTTTACCGATCCCAAGGAAACTCCGAATTTCTAGTGGTATACTAATTATAGACAGGCTTTGGGTGCTAAGGTCCAAAGCCAAAAGGGAAACAGCCCAGATTGTTTTCTAAGGTCCTTAAGCAATCTTTTAGTGAGAAAGAAAGTTTTTTTGCGAAAACAACCAGGAGGTGAGCTTGGAAGCAGCTATCCTTGAAAGAAATCGTAACAGATCACTGGTCTAGCGAAAAAGCGTCGAAAATGAAACAGGACTGAAAAGATTCACCGAAGAAACAAATTTCATTCATAAGAACGGTGTTAACGCACCAACTGAAAAGATGAAGTGGTAGCAAAACCTTCTGTAAATCATCGAGACTCGAATGTGAATTCGAAAGAGAGATCAGAAATGAGAATGCTGACATGAGTAGCGTAAAATCATGTGAAACTCATGATCGCCTAAAGTTTAAGGGTTTCTGCGCACTGGAGATCAACGCAGAGTAAGCCGGTCCCTAAGATAAAATCGAAAGGTTTATTCATCGATGGGTAGTTGGTCAAATGGACGAAGGGAGACTTTTTTGGTTTTTTTATAGAATTAAAAGCTGAACAAAATTCTTTCCAGGAAATAAATTTGATCGCATAAACCGTACTTAATCCGACACTGGTAAACAGGCAGAAAACTGCTAAGGCGTTTGAGAAAATGGACTTGAAGGAACTCGGCAAACAAGCCCCGTAACTTCGGAATAAGGGGGACCCTTTTTAAAAAGGGTAGCATAAAACTTGGGCTGCGACTGTTTAATAAAAACACAGGACAATGCAAACTTGAAAAAGAAAGTATATTGTCTGACGCCTGCCCGGTGCCAGAAGTTTAATAGGATATGTGTAAAGCATAGAATTGAAGACCTGGTAAACGGCAGGAATAACTCTGATTCTTCTAAGGTAGCGAAATTCATTGACATCTAATTAGTGTCCTGCATGAATGGCGTCACGATGGCCCGGCTGTCTCCAAGTCCAGCTCAGCGAAATTGAATTCTCCGTGAAGATGCGGAGTTCTAACAATTAGACGGTAAGACCCTGTGCACCTTTACTACAGGTTTTCAATGGAAATAAATATAAAGTGTATAGAATAGGTGGGAGCTTCATTTTATGGAGTACACGTGGAATACCACCCTCTTCATTTTTAGTTCCTCATTTTCAATTTGAAAAGAAATTGGATACCGGGTAGTTTAACTGGGGCGGTTGCCTCCTAAAAAGTAACGGAGGCGTGCGAAGGTAAGTTCAAGCTGGTCGGAAATCAGCTGAAGAGTGTAATGGCAAAAACTTGCCTGACTGGAAGACCTACAAGTCGAGCAGAGACGCAAGTCGGCCATAGTGATCCGGGAGTTCTGTGTGGAAAGACTCTCGCTCAACGGACAAAGGTACGCCAGGGATAACAGGCTGATTACCCCTAAGAGCTCTTATCGACGGGGTAGTTTGGCACCTCGATGTCGACTTATCACATCCTGGTAGTGCAGAAGCTTCCAAGGGTTCGGCTGTTCGCCGATGAAAGTGGTACATGAGTTGGGTTTAGAACGTCGTGAGACAGTTCGGTTCCTATCTGTTGTTAGTGATTAGAATTGAGAATAACGATTCCTTGTACGAGAGGACCGGAATGGATTAACCTCTGGTGAACGGTTGTTTTATCAAAAACATTGCCGTATAGCTACGTTAAAGAAAGATAACTGCTGAAAGCATCTAAGCAGGAAGCTTTATTCGAAACAAATTCTAAAAAGAGGAAAGAACACCCTTTGAATAGGCGAAAAAAATTGGAGATTCGTACTAATAAATGACCTTAACTTACAAAATACACAATGTGTACTCCTTTTTTGTTTTCTCTACAAATTTTAATAATCTTCTTACAGAAAGCAAAAAATTAGAAACAAAAAAAATAAGAAAAGCGTGCCACCATGGTGTGTCATTTAATAAATGAATTTTATGATTTTGCCATTCTAGCAGGGAATGAGCAAGATTTATTCAAGCCTGAAAATTTAGAGAAATTAAGTTTAATTGCTGCTTATAATCAGCATAATATTACAAAGTATTTACAAGTTATGTCATTAGCTAGCCCAAATTGTCTGTATGGCTTAAAGTACGTTTTCGCACCAGCGCAAGCTTCTATTGTATCAGAAATAGAAATTGCCAGCTTGGCATTACATCTTGAAAGAATTGGAGAGCCTTTCAAGATTTTACTGAGTATCGAAAATGGTAAGGCGATTTCAATTGCTTCAAATACATTACTCCAGCTATTAATCCTAGCTAAGAAACCTGTATATAGTGAACTAACGGTGGAGCAAATGAAGCATATAATTGATTTTATATCAACGTTCAACCCGATATTCAATTCAAATCTAGACTTCATGGCTTTGATTTGAGGTTTTTTTATAGAGATTTTTTTTTTATAGAGATTTTTTTTTTATATTTAAGGTTTTTTTTTATAAGCCTTAAGTAGGTTCACTTCAAGAAAAAAAAAACGATTGTTACGATTTGGTCAGAAATTTTATTTAGATCGTTGATATTGTTGTCGTACTGAGCTGAATTTTTTGCCATTAAT
>Ga0209702_10003382_pt1 | contig 25263 bp, 49 predicted proteins | sample FRY01_FD_187210 | JGI IMG/M metagenome (GOLD analysis project Ga0209702, IMG submission 187210) | Freshwater microbial communities from Lake Fryxell liftoff mats and glacier meltwater in Antarctica - FRY-01 (SPAdes) (version 2) | ecosystem: Environmental > Aquatic > Freshwater > Ice > Glacier... | reverse complement strand
ATTTACAACTGGATCCACAACTAAAAAATGAAATCAATTAGCTTACAACTGGGTTCACAACTGGGTTCACAACTGAATTCACAACTGAGGTCACAACTGTGGTCACAACTGTGTTCACAACTGTGTTCACAACTGTGTTCACAACTGGATTCACAACTGGATTCACAACTGAGTTCACAACTGAGTTCACAACTGTGGTCACAACTAGATTCACAACTGTGGTCACAACTGTATTCACCACTGGAATCACAACTGAGTTCACAACTGGATTTACAACTGGATCCACAACTAAAAAATGAAATCAATTAGCTTACAACTGGGTTCACAACTGGGTTCACAACTGAATTCACAACTGAGGTCACAACTGTGGTCACAACTGTGTTCACAACTGTGTTCACAACTGTGTTCACAACTGGATTCACAACTGGATTCACAACTGAGTTCACAACTGAGTTCACAACTGTGGTCACAACTAGATTCACAACTGTGGTCACAACTGTATTCACCACTGGAATCACAACTGAGTTCACAACTGGATTTACAACTGGATCCACAACTAAAAAATGAAATCAATTAGCTTACAACTGGGTTCACAACTGGGTTCACCACTGTATTCACAACTGAGTTTACAACTGAGGTCACAACTGTGTTCACGACTGAGTTCACAACTGTATTCACAACTGAGGTCACAACTGGATTCACAACTTAAAAATGAAACCGATTAGCTTACAACTGCGTTTACAACTGGATTCACGACTGGGTTCACAACTAAAAAAATAAAATCAAATAAACCACCACTAAACAAACGCTGGTGCAGCACTTGGGAACCGCTCGACATACCCTGTAAATTTAAGTTGACAGCGTGGATAAAAATACGTATGATAGTTTTTATATCACAACTCAGCAATTTAATCGATGACAACAATTCAACATTATATCCAGAAGACTTTAGGATAGAATGGAGAGAATGGAAAGTCGGAGAACGAATTCCAAAATATTCAAAAACAAGATGAACGACAATACTGAACATTGTAAAGCCTATTGCACAATGTGTGGTGGAGACTACAACATCCTCACGGTCGAGAGTGACGGTTGTGCTTCTTCCGATCCGTGGAAGGACGGGAAGCACGACGCTGTCCATCTGACGGAATGCGCAAATGATTGTTGCGCACGCTGCGATTGGTTGATTGACGGATTCTATATGTCCTGCGATCAATGCGGACATTGGGGACAACAGGATTGCGATGGATGGACGCTTTGCTGTGGAATGCCATTCTGCTCCGATAAATGCCGCGATGCGTATTTCGGATGTGACGCATCATTGTTTTCGGAAACTGATACTCTTCCTTCTCTGCACAACAACCACTATTGCTAAAGACCAGCCGGAATACTTTCCAATACCCCACTTCAACCTCAAATGGTGTCGGTGGATAAACCAGAAATGCCAAAATAAAACGCATATGAATAGCAAGCCAAGTTTAGAGTTAATATACTCATACGAACCAACGGGAAAATGCCCGGTTCAAGCAGAAGGAACGCTAAACGGCTTGCCATTCTATTTTCGTAGTCGTGGAAGTCATTGGACTCTATACGTAGCCCCCTCAAAACGCGGAGATTACTTCGACAAGAAAGCGTGGCGTCACAGTGAACCGTATGACGGTGTTAACGCCAAGATTGATGTTGAGATAAATGACGGCAGGATATTCGCGGCAGGCTTGGCTGAGGAAGATGAATGTAAAAAGTTTATTGACAAAGCGGCTAAAATATATACCATGGAGCATACAAACAAATTATAATATGACACCGGAAAAAAAGAAATCCAACTTCTTCATGCTGCCACCATTGTTGAATAATAAGCCAGCAACCAAAACAATGACTGATAAACAACTCAGAGAAGTGTTGTGGAATATTGCCTTGAGCGACCATCTAGGAGACGTAGCCGATGCCATACGACCGATATGTAGACATTTTGGTATTAGGAAGGAAATGTGTTTAGAGGAACTCATGGATGAAATGACCAAGCGCAAATTAGAACCAAATTGGGCAAAGGATGACAACTAATGACCGACAAGAATACAAAAGTATACGATATTAGAATAGTGCCAGACCAATCATAAAATATATATGACAGAACAACAAATCAGAATTAAGGTGGCAGGAGGCGATGGGCCTTGTCACTCATGATAGTTTGGGCTATACCAACGAACAGGCAAAAGAGTTTTATCGCCCAGTAAGGGAATCTACCACGACACATCTACGTTTAATAAGAAATATTCTTGGATTCACACCTTCGAACCCTCTCAACAACCTAACGCGCATCTGGCGGAATGCAGACTTTTCGGAAGTCGGAGAACAACACCTACCAGTTTTTCACAATGATTAACAAACCAAACTACATCGCCCGATATATTGGCACCATATTATTTCCATGGTTCTGCTCAGCACTCTATCCGTGGGGCTTGCACAATACAACTACATACCCGTGGAAGATAATTCTACTATTATCTGTAACGTGGGGACCAGTATTATTTTTACTCATGCTTCTTGTTGACTGGATGATAGACGACGAATGGTAAGGTATATATAACCACATAGGAGGGGCACCTAAAATATAATAGCCCAATGTATATATAACCACATAGGGGGGGGCACCTAAAATATAATAGCCCAATAAGGTTATAATAAGGTAAAATAACCCCAAAGGATTAAGGCTTAGTATATCAAAATCTTGGGTACCAAGCCCCATCATGGCATCTGGGAGGCATGCTGTATATACCGAAAACTCATGGGTAATTAAAAGAAGGGACCGGTAGGGCGCTGAAAGGGAGTTGGGTGTGAAAAAATGGGTCGAAATGGGGGAAAGTGGGAGAAGGGGGGTAGAAGGAAGGTCGCGATGAGAGGAGGCTGTTATAAAATATATCCTTGCCATTCGTGCTCTCACCTCATTTTTTTATCCAGAATTTGATATATATGTGTAATGGCCCACTCTCCTTATATACTTCTTCCCTCTAAAGACCACGCACATACATTCCAATCTACACCACGTTTCTTTTTTCGTTTAGATGGTGTGCTTGCGAATTTTACTACTCTTGCAGCCGAGTTACTTGATGATTTGAAATTGCCATTCCCTGAGGACGGCGTGTTTGAGGAAGACTTGTTGAGAGCGCATTTTGCCGACGATGTGCTTTTTGATGTGTGTCATGGTAGAGCGTTCTGGGAAAGAGTTCAGACTTATCCATGGAGTTGGATGATGTTTGAGCGTGCGTTTACTTTAAGTCATGAGCAGGTATATTTTATTGGTAAGGCTTATAAGTCTGATTCTAATTCATGGGGTGGTAAAGCTGCGTGGATGCACAAGAACTTTGGCTTCTATGGGATTGATCATTTATTCGTAACTTTGAATTCAGCTAATATGTGTATGCTGAATAATGGTAAAAATGATATACTGGTTACCGCATTGAAAGTGGAAGCGGAAGAGTGGTGCCTGGAAGGCGGTTCTGCTTTATATTTTCGTGAATTGGATATACGGCATGCGGGAACGGCGCAGGAGGTAGCTAAGCGTTTGATTGCTATGAATGAGATTGTTGAACTGGTGAAGTAATATTTTTTGTAGTGTTACCGCGGGAAAGATTAGGTGCCCCGGTATGAAAATATTTCTTGACAATTTATAATCGGTGTGTCAGTCTAATTGTATATGGCAGACACATACGCAAACACTACTAACTTTCCCCCACGGGGAACTCTTCCAAAGGACATGGCCAAGCGCCATAAGCTTCCTCAAGTAAATCCCACGGAAGAAGGTGGTTACATTGGCCGAGATGGCCGACAATCGCTCAAGCGTTCGGTTCAAAGCACCAAGACCTATCGAGCTCTTGTTCACGGAGTCCACACAAAGAAGCTATCTAGCGTGTTAGTAGATACTTGCCGTTACTTCTCTCACGTGTCCACCAAGGACCGAGCGCCCGTGACCAACACAGCATCACCAACTGCGGCAGAAACGGGTGCTGCTCAATAATGCATAGGACCACACAAAAATTTTGGGAGATATGTTTCGGTCTCATCCTCTTGGCGATACTTATATCAAGCGCCGTGTGGGCGGATTCCTATCGGACGGCAAAGAGGTTTATTTCGTGGGCATCCTCTCGACTATCAAGGAGTTACGAAAGTGAAAAACTCTTTTAGAAATTGGTTTCGAATTCCACGTAACGAATACGCGGAATTTACAATCCGAAGTATCAACTCGAATGGTTTACTCGATGGGATATCTACTGAGACTAAGGATAAACTGTTTGGTCTGATGATGGATGACTATGATAAAAAGCCACCAATATCTTTAAAGCTTGTTGTGCATGTAATTGCTGCAGCGGCAATTACGGCGGTTGGAGTGTACACCATTTACAATCCATGATGTATCTAATATACAACCACGGCGAGTCGATAGAACATGGTCCAGCAGGCATCCGACGACTGAGAGTTCTCATTGAGGCTGGACCCCGCAACCGAGACATCGTTGAGGAAATTGATGATGAGGACGGTGGAGTTGCGGTCTGTGCTCGATACCGTGAACTAAAGGCTGACCCTAAGAACTATAACATTCGGATGGTGATGGCAGTTGACCCAAGTAACCTATAGGATAGTGAATACGCTGGGTAATAAGCGTTTGTGCTTGATTTAAAGGGTGGGGCACCTAAATCGGCCTGGTAAGACGCGTGCTTTTCAATTGCGTTCGTTTAAAAGCGTTTCCTGATGGTCCAGAAAGAAACTAGGTGCCCCCCCCCCCTGCCTAGTGTTGTTGGGTAGGTGGCTCGAATTAAGATGAATAGCCCGAAGACAGACGGCTGAACCTTAAATAAAAGCTTAGGTGCCCCCCCCTCCAGAGGCTGAGACCTATAACGACTTTAAGCATGGGGCCTAGTGACATCTAAAAAGATCGTTATGCCACGACCTCTGATGGGCCTATAAAAAAAGCATACAAACTACCTACCTACAGTCAGTTAAGATATAGGCACTTTTTATATGCGATTCGATCCGGCGAAAAAGATTCACCCTTACTAATTATCCAGAGATTGATTTCGGCGAAGTCGTTTAGACGGAGCGAAACAAAACTCTCTTAATTCTTTAGGAGTCTATACAACTCAAAAGTAGGCAGGACAAAGCACGCAGGGCGCAACTGGGGGATCGAAAGGGGGACAGGGGCCCGGCCCGGTTTGTGAATATTCTTCAGTATTTCCTTCAGTGGAAAAGGTGTTATGTAAGTCATTGAATATTAGCGATTTATAATAAATGGGACAGGTTTCGATATTGGGACTCAATCTCAATAAGCGCAGTTTGATATTGGGACTCAATCTCAATAAGATTTAAATGAATGAAAGTCATTGATGATCAACGACTTGTGAATGGTTTCATAGGTGGGTGAATTGTTTTAAATCCCTTGCCATCAAACACTTACGGCGAACGTACCACCAACGACTTGGGCGACCAAATGATTACGCCTTGAACATTCAATGAAAAATCCTGAGAGCGAAAATAGCTATTGACTTTTTATAAAAATTCTGATACACTACTTGAGTCAGGGGTAGTCAAAAATTTCGGGTGGCGCGGTATTTTTACAACTTTTTTGATTGGCGTGAGAGAATAAAACGCGAGGATTTTTCCGGGCCTTGCCATTTGCGCAGGCTCCGGTCCCCCAATCGTTCCGTTTTATCGGTCACATCATTTTCGGGTTTGGCTTCCCTACTCTTGAGAACACCAGTGTGAAACCTTTTTTATAAAAAGTCAAGAACTGTTTTATAAAAATGGCGACCTCTTCGAACTAATGAGTAAGTACAGAAAGCGTGCTTCGATGATCTTGGCTATAAACATCTTGTAGTGCTCCACACTACGTCTGTAGACCAAGTATAATCCCGTTATAATTCTTGACATCTTATAAAAAGTTCTATTCACTGGAACCATGATTAAAACATATTCTGTTCGGAGATATTGGACTGTCAGTGACACCGTAGAGGTCGAGGCGGAGAATGTCGATGAAGCCAATGAAATTGCATTTGATATGGACCTTGGTATCGACCCCAGTTATGTCGATAATTCCATCAACAACGACCCTGAGATGGATGTCATCGAGGGCACGCCCACTCACTTTTGAACTTATGAAAAAACACGACAACGAAGAATTGGAGGACGTTATCACTGAACTCTGTGAAGCAATCAGCGACGTCTTCTTGGGAAGTAAGTGTCTCACGGCAGTGGTCATAGATGTTGCTGGTGCTGAGTTGATATCAAATTGGAACGACCACTTATGGTCGTGCCCCATCAACACAGGACGTGAATTGGCTATTTGGAAAGAAAATTCCGAAGAGCGTGCTCGCTTATACTAAACTTATGAAAAACAATTGGGAAAATAATTCAATTCAATTTCCACGACTGATTTCTGAAATCGAGCGGTCTGGGGGGGGGTTCTCGACTGAACTCTATCACGATGTCGCCGACAGTATGGACGTTAGCATTAAAGACCTGCGTGAGTTAATCGACCGCGCCTGTGACGAGTGGGACAAGATTGTCTCAGAAACATAATCCTTGACTTTTATAAAAACACACACCACAATAACACCATGAAAGTTTACTCATGTCCAAAACACCTCCAACGCCGCCGACGCCTGTCGAGTGGGAGAGAACACACTAAAAAAATGCGCTGAAATTGTCAGATTAAACTACCCAAAACCATGAACACACCTCCACCTCCAGAGATCATCGAAACTGCGGACGCACAATCAACGGCGCGAAATTACGTGGGATATGTTTGCCCGCCGTGGCTCGCTACTCACGCAGCCGACGTGCGGCCTCCACGCCCGTCGCCGCGCTCGAAATACCTACCCCACACCGGCAAAAAACAACAGGCGAAGGCTTGACTTTTTATAAAAACAAGCCCACACTCTGAGTATGAAATTCAAAGTAACTCACGACATAAAGACTCTCCCAAAGTGGGCGCAAAGTCATATCAAAAAGCTTGAGGAAAGCGTGCAGCGAGCAGAGAAAACCATCCCGTGGACGAAACCGGGCATGGAGTGGTTCACGATCCTGCACCCGGACACACGATCGGCGAGGGACAAGGACACGCACCGCAAACTCTTCTTCCTCGGTGAAGACTACGCACACGCCGTGTGCTCAATCGGCCCGATGGACTGCGTTTTCGTCGGGCGAGGTAGGTCGAACTAATCAATATGCCTACGCAAAAAACAACAGTAATAGGGCTTGACTTTTTATAAAAACAAGCCCACACTCTGGGTATGAAATTCGAAGTAACTCTAATGTTTGAACGTCGCCAGACCATCGAAGTCGAGGCTGACAACGCCGAAGATGCTCGCAGAATAGTTGAAGACGGTGAGTTCACCGACGAGCAAATCACTGATACCGACGACGCTTTCATTGAAATTACTGGCGTCGTCGCCCTCACTCCACATGATACCGAAACCACATAATTGGAAAGTCACATTCTACAAGAATGATGGCACGGTTGTGTCAACAGTTGTTCAGTGTGTTAAACGCTTTGCTAAGTCTCTCGCCAATGAAGAACTTGAATATCCTCTCTGGGATTCTCACCGAGTAAAAATTGGTCAAGTAAAAATCTCTATAATCAAATGAATACTACCACTAATCGCCCCGCGGGCGTCACCGACGCTCATCTCACTTACCTCGACCAACTCCGCGAATCCGGCGAGACCAATATGTTCGGAGCCGGCCCCGGCGTGGAAAGGATCTTTACTGTTTCCAAGCGGACCGCCACGACCATCGTGGTATATTGGATGAACAGCTTTGGAAAGGATGACCGGTAAATCATGGATAAGACCGCTGACAACATCGAACAATCCGAGGAACCGCTAGAGATAGTGTTTCCCTTGGATGAGGTTGCCGAGATGCAGGAATACTTTAACATCGAACAATCTGAGGAACCACTACGATAATACTTCTTGACATTTTATAAAAGAAGACCCAAGATGGTCTTTCAAATATGACGACTATAAATTCCACAGGGTTGCTTGAACCCCAAATTCCACATGTCAAGACCTTGGTAGACTCACTTTACCTAAACGGTTTTGCTGTAGACACTTCTGAAACTGGCACCGGCAAGATGTATTGCGGTGCGGCAGTTGCACGCGAGATGAATGTTCCCTTCGTGGTCCTTTGTCCCAAGGCGGTAATCGTTCAATGGGAAGAAGTTCTGAAAATCTTCAACATTGTTCCGAAGGCTTTGATTAACTTCGAACGTCTTGGTCGAGGCAAGACTAAGTGGATGAAGTGGAAGAAGATGCCCGACCCTTCCAATCCTTTCAAGAAGGATGAGCTGGTTGAAATGCCTTGGTTCACCTTCCCACAGAACGCCTTAATCGTTGTTGATGAAGGGCATCGGTGTAAGGGAGTCAACACCACGAATTCGTGGATGATGGTCGCATTGAAGGCACAAGGCTACCGTGTAGTCGTTTCTTCCGCCACCATTGCGTGTAGTCCTTTGGAAATGAAGGCGTTTGGATATCTGTCCAACATGCACAAGCTCTATAACTTCAACGACTTCTGTCGGATGCACGGAGCAATGTGGACTGGTCGTTGGGGTGCCATGACGTGGACTATGAATTGTCCCGAGGCAACCAAGGCGATGCAGGAGTTGCACAACTACCTTTTCAAGACGACTAAGAGCACGTCTCGGATGACCGTTGAGCAGTTCGGTAAGTTGTTTCCTGAGTCTCATATCGTGGCCAAGGCGTTTGACCTTGGAGCGAACGAAAACAAGCTAATAAGCGTCTATGACGAAATGGAGGCGGAACTAGCGAAGCTTGAAGACCGTTGTGCGAGATATCGTGAACACGTCTTTGCTATCATGATGAAGGCACGTCGTCTCGCTGAACTTTACAAAGTTCCGTTGTTTGTTCAGATGGCTGAAGACCTTTATGACGAAGGGAAGTCAGTTGTGATTTTCGTGAACTTTGAGGATTCGGTGGATAGTATTTTCGGACGCCTGGTGAAGTCTAAGAAAATCGACGAGTCCGAAATCGGTTTCATTATCGGTGGACAAAGTGCCAAGGCGCGGGATGCTGATATCAAGGCATTCAACGGTGACAGAAAGAGAATCTTGATTGTCAACATGGCTGCTGGTGGAACCGGTATCAGTCTCCATGACTTGAACGGTAAGTTCCCACGGGCTTCCATCATCAGCCCCAATTGGTCTGCACAGAACCTGCGACAGGCGTTGGGTCGGGTGTGGCGTCAAGGTGGTCTCACGAAGTCCTATCAAGCGATTGTGTATGGTGCTAAGTGTATTGAGGAAAGTATCTGCCGTCGTGTTCAGGCTAAGTTGAATAACTTGGACACACTGAACGACGGGGACCTTGCGGAGCACCTTGACTTACTTTAGTCGTCAGTAGCATTGCCGGTCGAGTGGAATCGGCCGGCAATCATTTTCCTTGACACTTATAAAATACCAGTTAATGTCATCTATATGGACAAAATTGTAAAACTTCTCGCAGTCAATACCGGCTCCGAAGAAATCGTAACTGAAAAGCATGAGTTCCCTTCCAGCGAATCAGAGAAAATCAAAGAAACGATTCTTGAGAGTCTCAACCGCATGGGTAAGAGTTCCCACGTCCTAATCAGTTACAGCGGCAAGCTGTATACGGCAAATCACACTTCTCAACGTGGTAAGAGTAGAGACTATTACCGCGCTGAGGTTCGCTATCACCCTATGGCTACGGAGCTCGCTTAAATATACACCCATCGAAATTTATGATTAAAATCAAACCAGCAATTAAAATCAAACCAGCAATTAAAATCAAACCAGCAATTAAAATCAAACCAGCAATTAAAATTACAGGCAACGGAACTTCGTTGTGGTGTAAGAAGGAAATCTCGAAGAAGACCTTTGCCGTCAGTCGAATGAAGCTGAGGGACTTCTGCGACACCGACGAACCATATGAGCTGCAACTGTTTGGGCGCGGCACTGAGTGGCACCACTATACCGACGATGGTATCGCCCGCGAAGTGCAAAAGAAGTTTAAACCACTAGTGCAAAAGCGTTATCCCAAATACACCATCACCAGTATTTCTTGGTCTGAACAGGGAATGCAGCCAGATGGTGGTTGGAGTTTCGACGTGTGCATCAAGGAAAATCGTAAATAATTTTGGTCAATTTGAAAGTTTTTGTTGACATCTACATATATATGTGTAGATTGGTAGATGTTCTTTAATACTTTAACATGGTAGGGCAGCTTCTCTTGAATGGATTGAACCTGACGCGGTAATAATCGCGGCTCGCAGAAACAAGTTTAAGTAAAGATAGACGATGATGATGAGAAAAATAGAATGTAGTAGGAAAAGCAGATTATTAGACTTGTAACAGTATCAGGCTATGGAAGATAGCAAAATCCTTGAATTTCTGAAAATAGTTCTTGACGATTATAAAAGTTAATGTATAGTAGAGTTTCAATTGAGTGATGGCACTCACAGTTCTTTAGATATTATGCGAATGTGGTGTAAGTCAGCACGGGCTCAATCCTGAGTTCAGTTCCCTTCAAACGGACATTCGCTCCACAGATTTTGTCGCAGGATGGCGCAGCGGCAGCGCGTTTGGCTCATAACCAAAAGGTCGGAGGTTCGATTCCTTCTCCTGCACCCAATTTACGCCCTCCCACCTCATGTGGGTAAGGCATTAGCCAACGATTAACAGTCGTTGGCCGCATTTTTCGTCTAACAAACGCGGACATCATATCTCCGGGCAACGGAAACGATATGGCTCAACTTTGAGTTGAGTATGAATTTCAGTTCTTTCACAGTATAACAATTTAAGGGCAGTTTGATGTCCTTTCGCCCGCAAGGGTGATTAAGATACGCCCACCGCAAGGTGGGAAAAGGCAAGGTTCCGATCCTTGTCGCCGCACCGCGGTCAGTTAAACAAGCGTAGTTCGTAATGTATCGCACGGTGTTATAGCCGGCGGTCCTAGAATCGTAGACGATCGTCCTCTAAACGAAATCCCAATACCACATGGCGAGGGAAGATAAAAAGGTGTAACCTTTGGGGAAGTCCAACATCCGTCGAGATAGTAGAATGAAACGTAAGGATAGTCCTACGAAGCCTTTGCAGCTTAGTGGTTCTGTTCAATGTCTGTCGGTGAAGTGGGTTTAAAATACCCACTCCGCACCGTCGGTCATGGCTTAAACTCAGCAAAGAGAAAGTACGGCGATGGATTGCATAGAGTGGCCCAAAAGGTCACGCCACAATAGATGGTGCACGTCGCTTCGGTATCGGCCGTAAAGGCCAATTTCACTATTAATGAAACCTATAAAATCAAAAGCCACCATCCGCTTCAAGAGTAAGTTGGCAAAGTCGTCCCCCGAAAGGGAAGGATGAGCATCGTAGGCCGAAAGCCGAAAATGTTTGATATGAGAAGTAGATTTCGGTGGGGGTAGCTCCTCTATCAAGTTGAAAGTTGTATCGAGTATCTTGGAGTAGTTCTCGACCGCCTGAGTTTAAACGGCGCCATTGGTTCACAACGTAGGTAAAACTACGTGGATAAGAGGTCAAACAATGTAACCTCAAAAGATGAATCGTTGAAGGTGTAGTCTCAACCTTCAGTAAAAAAAATTCCTTAAAAGGAATTTTTTTATGCCCCAACATAAAGCTTGACATTTTATAAAAACAAGTTCAGTCTGATTCTATATGGAACGTAAATCTAAAAGTTATCTTCTGACCGTCAATAACGATAAGGACGGATTGAATACCCTTCAAGCTATCCGTAAGGAAGCGCGACGGCTCAAATTGAGGGTCCGCAGTGAGGGGCGAAATCCTAATCGGGTTCAGTTTCTCTCTAAGGACATTCCTGCCAAGCGTCGAGCACAAGCTCGTCGTGAGACCGTTGGAACACACCTTTCGGTGGCACAGTCGACGAGGTTCGACGTTTACGCTTACGACCAAAGCGCTGGGTGGGGGTTCAAGGATGTTCCCAGCCCTTACGCGATGGGAAAGTTGAGGACCGCTGCACTTTTGGCTTGACTTTTATAAATCATTCAACCACCATAGAATCATGACTACAACAATTCAAGGTCCAACCGGTAAAGTTATCGGATACATTATCAAAGAGTCCGGGGAGAATTATCTCATACTTGACCACAACCAGAAGCGTGTCGGCCGTGTATCGGCTGGGGTGACGATGGATGTCAATGGTCGGGTAATCGCCCGCGGAAATCAGCCCGGTTTGTTACTAAATCGTTAATTTTCAATTTAGTTCGGCGATTCTGATTTCTTCTCCATAGTTAAATTTGGTTACATTTATGAAGATTTCAGATTCCAACGGACACAAATACATCAATTCACATCCTACTATTCCGAAGGTCAATCCATCAAAAGAGCAGATTCGCAAGACGAAGCTATTTGAGGGAAAGCCCTCCGCTAAAAAGAAATGAATAAACACGAACGATTCGTGGCTGGCCGCCGCGGGTTTTCTTTCCTCTCAACTCGGTCACCAGGTGTGACAGGAGCTCGGGGCCCGCTACGGCGGGCCCTGTCTTATTTAAGCCGTCGGTCATAGCGGCTCCGCAGTGGCTTGGTTTGGTATGAACCTTGGCCTTATCGACCCCTGTTCTAGCAAAATAGGGGTTTTTTGTTGACATTTATAAAAAAGTTATCACTGTCAGAGATATGAGTTACAAAAAACACAAAAGTCTTAAATATCCAAAACGGCTGGCAAGCCTGTTTTTTGATTTCTACGTCATGAATGAAGTTTGGTTCCGCACCATTGGGCTAGCCACCTACGGATATGCTGTAACCAACTTTCTACCACATGCTAAGGAGACCGCGATTGATAAGACGTTTAACCGTGTCTTGGCTGAAGTGAAAGCTGAGGTCATTGACGCTCTGGAATATTCGGTTCGTCGCGAGATTCGTCACTTCACCGATAGGCACGCTGGAGTGGTTGATAACTGCCGTGATTGGGGTGCGGCCGAAGCCACAGAGGATGAAGAACTCGAATATGAGGCCAACAGTAAGAAATATGCTAAATACAAAGCAGAATTCCGTCGTCGTGGTGGTCACGATGAAGTGGATTTGGGAACCATTGAAAATATGTTCAAAGACCCCGCAATAGATTGGGAAGACAGTTATGGTGGTGAGTGTTGGGCGGAAGGAACTGCCTTTCTGATTAAGCTCAAGGAATCAAAGACCATCAAGGACGATATTTTTCTGTTGGACCGGATTTTTGACTTACAGCACAATAATGGGTTCATTCTGAACAAGACTGGATTTAAGGTTATCTGCGCCGAATGGAGTGGGGGTGCTACAAGTCGTAAGACGTGGAGCTGGTTCCATGATGATTTTAAATACACAACCATGCTCGACTATCGGGTATACTCCAATACGAAAGGATTGGCTAAACACGCTTCATCGTCCGTTCGTAACTTGTTCACCGCCAATAGGAATTATCTGGGTGTTTAGTCCTTGACTTTTATAAAAAAGCTATCCATTATTGAAAACATGAAGGTCAACCTCCTATCCATTTCGTCTGAGAACTTCATGACTCACCAGCATTTCGTTGGTGAGCATGAAGTTGTGTTGGTTCAACCACAATTTATTGGAACCGCTTGGTCCAAGGAAACTGATATTTTCCGGTCCTCTGTTTGGGATATGGACGGCAATCCTGTGTCGCTATCCTTCCGCAAGTTCTTTAATTGGGACGAGAAGCCGGAGCTTTATCCAGCCCCAAAGGACTTGACTGGTGCTACCATGGTTGAGAAGCTGGACGGCTGTTGTGACGGCGACACCACACTCGTCACCACTGATGGCGAAGTGACTATTCGAGAGATATGCGATTCTAAGTTCTCAGGAAAAGTTCTTGGGTTCTGTCACACAACCAACAAACAAAAATTTACGCAAATAAAAGCACACTCAGTAAAGGAATCCCCAAATGTCGAATGGTATGAACTCGAACTTGAAGATGGGAAAAAAATAAAACTGACTGGCAACCATCGCGTTTGGGTCAAGAATTTGAATTGTTACCGCCGCGTGGACGAGCTGCGGCAGAAGGATGAATTAAAAAGTATCAACAAAATACAGTCTAATTCAAAGTTATATGATGTTCAGACTGATACCAAGAATTTCTTTGCGAATGGAATTCTAGTCCACAACTCCACTTTGATTTTCTCCCGTTACAAGGGTCACACCGTGGTTCGCACTCGTGGCACCGTGAACGCTCGCTTACAACCGAATGGTTACGAGATTGATTTCTTGATGGAGAAGTATGGGGTGTTTATCCGTGCTCTGGAACATGATGAGAACTCCGATGCATCCTATGTGTTCGAGTGGATGTCTCCGACCAATCGTATCGTCATTGACTATGGTGACGAGCCGGACATGGCTTTGATTGCCATTATCAACCACGAGAATTACTATATGCAGTCCCAGTCTAATCTGGATAAGATTGCCGACGCGATGGAACTTCGTCGCCCTCGCACCTTCAAGTATGACTCTGTGGCTGAAATGCGCGATGCTGTCGAGGTTCTTCGGGACCAAGAGGGCTTGTGCGTTTATTACAATGATGGTCAGAACATCCGCAAGGTGAAGTCTGCTCACTACTTGTTCCTGCACCGTGCCAAGTCCGAAATCTCAAGCATCGACAAGGTGATTGATGTTTATATGGATTGGCACTTCGATGGTGTTGGCGAGAAGAACTACACTGGCTTCTTCGCTTACTTGACCGAGAAGTTTGATTTTGAAATTGCCACCATGGCCCAAGGTCACGCTTCGCGCATCTGTGACGCTATGAAGCAAGTCAATGACATCATGGCTCAGTTGTATAAGTTCGCCGAAGGTTGCCGCACCATGAAGGTTGGTCCTTCGACTGTGACCTTGGAGCCGAAGCAGGTTCGTAAGTTCGCCGCTCAAAAGATTCTTCAAGCCTATGGATCGACTGGTCGCTCGTCAATTATTTTCAAGATTCTTGACGACAAGAAGGTTGGCGTGGACGACTGGAAGAAGATTCTTTACCAAGTTTTAAAGTGACATGACTATTCAAACCGTTATTGATAATCTGAACCGAACCATATCCGGTAAAGAAATGCTACTGGACACATTGTCGGCCACACATCTTGCAAAGGATATATGCCCGGTTATAAAGCTAAATATCACTGAACTTGAAGCAATTCGAGATGATTTGATGAAAGTTGATTCTTGACTTTGTGTAAAAATTCAAACACTATTTCTATATGGACGACGAGATTATAGTCGATAACAAGTGGACCTACTACACCGGCCATCACCGAGTAGATATCGGTGACAAGGTGAAGTGTCCCGTGGCGCGGCACGCCGACGCCGTATGGATTGGCGAAGTAACAGGCCTTGGAGCCTTAGACGCAAATTACACCGGTAAAGTAAATACGATTCTCGGTGTAGTAGGGATGCCACCCAAGATGACTCCTGAGGAACAGAAGGACGCAGAGGCATCAGTTGCAGCCATCATGGTGTCGTATGGTATGACGAAGGTCAAGGCCAAAGAAGCGGCCATCCTCGTAATTAAAGAGATCTGTGACATCATTACTTTTGACAGTGAAGATTGAAAATAGTTCTTGACTTTTTATAAAAACAACTTCAATGTCATAGATGTTAGATAGAAAGAGATGTTCTTGGTTCTCAAGCAATTCTCTGTTTTCGCAAGATGTGGGGTTCTATCTTTCCCCCATTTTCATAACTCAGCGGTGGGGTTTTAATGTCCCCACCGCTTTTACTTTCAGTTCTTTAACAGTTTTGGATGCAAGGGGTTAAGTTGAACCCTGTGTATAAAAGTGGCGGAGACGAAAAGACTTGAAACGTCGTTGACCACACCATCCATCCTATTTGGTTCAAATTCGCTTACACTCATAAACTTAGCTAAGTGATTCGATTCACACTGAGGTCCCTGAGAGGGTCACTGAACCATAACAATTTGACGGTCACGTTAGTAATCCTGTCCAGCTGGCTGATTGCTAAAGGGAGCGAACGGGCTCTTATGTTGCCGGTGGTAGATCACCACAGTGGGTTTCAATCCCCTACCGTCGATTCAATTTCATTCTGATGCGTGTAAGCACGTGGTGGCGCCGAATACCAATCACGGCAAATCTTTATACTCTTTTGCTTGAGGTCAAAGAAGTTGGCGGATGTTCCTGACCAATAAACAAAACCTTACGTCCAGAACATGGGGCGGCGCAAAATATCCAATTAGACGGCGGTGACGAACTCATCGCCCGAACAACTTTCTCAGCAATATCCTCACTAATAAGGATTGACATTTATAAAAATACATACACCGTAAGTCATGTTACTCACACAATTACAAATGCACAACGTAGCCCCACGAGGGGTGAAGGCATGCTGTGTTCCTACCTCACTGTGTTTCCTCACCGGAGCCGACTATCAGGACGTCGAGTATATCCTAACACGCGAACAACCGAAGAATTACCGACCCGACTTAAAGACAAATGGTGGGGTCTTCACCGAAAAGCTTTTAGGTCAGTGCCGCAAACTGTTTGGTCACCTGTTTACGTCGGTAGGTGCTCAACGGGGTGATACGGTGTATTCTTTCAAAACACGCTACCCCACAGGTACTTACCTACTGCAAATTCGGAGGCACGTCTTTGTCCTCAAGGATGGTATTTATTACGATTTGTGTGCCACCAACCACCACGATAAACTCTACGGGGCTTGGAAGGTTGAAAAAGTCTCTTGACATTCATCAGCTTTGCCTTGGCAGCGACGGTAATCGACTCAGATTGAAAAAACTTCTTGACATTTATAAAAAAGTCGTCCACTGTTGAAAGTATGAAAAACATTCGTTCAATTGTTGGGAAGGGACTGAATCTCTCCACTCGCGTTGAGAAGCAACGCAAGGGTAAGGGCTCCTACATCCGCAAAAACCGCTATAACCAAAACTAATCTTATGAAACTCATTCGTTGCATTGTCTCCGCCATTAACTCTAAGGGTTAACCTGATTTGTATTTCGTGACCATCCTATGTCGCGACATCGACATTGACACTGAATTGGTCTATGTGGCTGCTAAGGTGGCAGCGGAGAATGAAGGTTATGAGGCCATGCTGGCCTACGACGAATATGACGCCGCGGGGAAAGCTATGCTCGGACTGTTCGATTGGGACTCGTCCTCAATAGTAAACATCGACGGTGTTGAAATGGAAATCATAAAATAATTATGAACAAAACAGAAATCAATCTAATTGGAGGGTGGGTGCTACTCCTAACTCTGGTCGCCTCGGCTATAGTCTTCGCGGCATTTGGCAAAATGGAAGTTGCTGCCAGTTGTGCCACCGGTGCTGGTATTATAGTCTGGGCTGCAATAATGACAGATAATGTTTGACATTAAGATTTATTTAAATATCTTAATCTTGCTTTTTCTCCAATTATACGTTTCGTATCCTCACTGTGCGTTTTTCCTTTAAAATGGTTGTTGGTTAACATTCGAGCTCTAATTTTCTTAACTCTTTCTTGTGACAACACTCTACCTGACATGGCGGTGCTAAGTTTCTTTTTGACGATATCTGAACATGGCTTTCCCCCAACTGACCAAGCGGTTGGAATGATACTGGTTGGGCTAACCAACTTGGCGTCCACCCCGTTTGTTATCCAAAACTTTCCATAGTTACCATTATTTTTCCCAACATTCCTACCCCTTTGAAAATTACTCATTTTTATCCTAGCCTCAGACGTGTGAGACCATCGGGGTCTTCGACGAGCAGAATCGGATAATTTCTTTCTATGTTCTTTTGTAAATTTTTTTCCTCTGTGAGAAGCTGACATTTTGGCTCTAGTTTCACTGTTGAATTTTCCTGAAAAGCCACCCGTTCTTATGTTATAACCACCTTTGATAGAATTTTTTTCAGTTATCCAATAATCTTCCCTACTATTGAGAACTTCTCTATTAGGAGGACAGATTTCTAGATTAATTTTTTCAAATCCGTCGTATCCGTATTTTTTAAGAGCTCTTAGAAGCTTAGGTTGATTCTTACAGTCTAATCTTTTATATTGGCCCCAGCGCCTCTGAATACTGTTTTTGGTCTGACCAATATACCATTTACCATTAAATTTGTTTTTTAAACCGTAAATTCCAATATCGCTGCATTTGTCGTTTGAGTATCTGTTCTCTGTGTCGGTTGTAGTATCGCTTAGAACGATTTCTTGATTTTTCATTGAGTTCTTCTTTTGTCCGATATAATCGTTTTCTCCCCATGTAAATAAATATAACGTGAGAGAGTAAAATGATAAAAATTTACGATTTTTCTTTACTTTTTATAAATTAACATTCACAATGATACCATGACACTCAAAATCGGTAAAAACCAAATACAACGACCAAGTGGAGTGGTTCAGAGTAAAGATGGGCAATACTTCTATTGGTCGTGTGTTGTTTCAGGTATCGCGACGTTCGCAAGTGCTGACCGGTTTGATAAGATGCTGGCCCGATACGGGAACAACGAAAATAAGCTCGTGAAGACCTTTGTCAGTCGTCCTGCACAGAAGTATCTGGACGCTGGTTTCGCACCCGCCTCAATCCGCAAAATGGTTGAGGACAACAAGGGGAACCTGCCCAAGATGTATAACCCCAAGAAGGACACTCGGGTGAAGGATTTGAAGCCCAAGAAGGTTAGGAAGGACAAAAGTCTGCTCAAGTGTGAGGTGGTTAAATTGGTTGTCGTTGAGGATGGTAAGAAGGTCGTCGTTGAAGAAGTCGTCTATCCTTGGTCGAAAGATCCGCAGAATTTCTTTCTGTCGCCGCTAGTTCAGTTGAACTTGGCTGAGGACACCGACACCTGCCACCAGCCCCAACATTTCCTTGACGACTTGTGTCACGGTTGCCCACTGTATGACCGTTGTGGTTTCAAGAACAAGTATGGTCCTGAGGACTATAAAAATCCAAAGTTTACCAAGAAGCAGGTCGTAATTCGAAAACTTGAAGCTTGGAGTCAGGAAGAACTCAAGGCACTTGGGTTGTAATTTGTTTGACTGTTCATCACTAAAGGGCGGCTCGAAAGGGTCGCTCTTTTTTGTTGACATTTATAAAAAAGTAAAACACAGTGTGACCCAACGATGAAGCTGAAACACAATCCGACCTCCACTATTCTTGGTGAGCTGCCTTTAGACTACGTACTAGACAAGGCCATGGCCCGACATAAGTGCAACAAACTGGAACACGATGGGAAGTTATATGCGCTCGGTCGCATGAAGGTGTTCGGAGTCCATGGATGCAAATGCTATTACTGTGGTCTCAAAGGAACCAAAGTCATTCTGACCCAAGACGCCGGAGAAGCGAAGGCCCTGCACCTCGATTTGTTTGCTGAACGCAAAGGAAGTTACATTCTGATGAATCGGGACCATATCATTCCTGCATCCAAGGGTGGAACCAATACGGTGTGGAACATGCGACCCACCTGCCAACCGTGTAACACGAAGCGTGGCAATGTTGTCAAGCCTGAGGATGAGAAGCTCGCAAAGATTCAGATGCACATGAAGTCCATGTATTGCGTCCTGTCCCGAAATACAAATTTATCACGCGGGATGTGTTACAAACTTTCTTTCCTTGTAAGTCGATTCTGCGCTTGACATTTATAAAAGAGTAGTCACTGTCAATCGTAATGAAGCAACTGAATTTATATTTGAAGAAGGCACGCAATATCGTTGAGTATTATCGCACTGGGCCGCTTGGTGATGTTCCAGCAATCAATGGAAAGTTGGTTGAGGAAGCTCTTCGCTACGCGATGCAGGAGGATGGTTTGGGAAAGGTAGGAACTCGTGGTCTGGTCGACCTTTCCGTTCAACCTTGGAAAGCTGGTTATCAAGTCAAGACTCACCGCAAAAAGGCTGGAAGTTTTATTTTTTGTCGGTCTGACAAAGGGGATGTGGTAAGCCGAATTGCTGACGTAAAGAACCGTATTATCAGTGACTTGACCAAGTTGGAACTGAAAAAACTTTACCTCTTGGACATTGGGATTTTGGACGACAATTTCGGACTCTACACCCTCGCTAAGCTCAAGAAGAGCGGCATGTTACAAACGTGTGGAAGTTTCTTGAAGGAATCCCACGTCCGCATCCTTCCCAATCAAACCCATTTCAGAATTTACAAAGAAGGTTTAATTGTTTCTTGACATTTATAAAAAATTCATCCACTCTTAAAACATGGTAATAACACGTCAAAGTCCATTCTCCGGTAAGACCAACACGATGAACATTCATCATCTGACCCAAGAGGCCTATGTCCTTGGGATGCAGAAGATGAACGAGGGTGTTCTCTTACAAAACGCTTTCAGCCAACTCAACGCTGATGAACGTGAGTTCATCAAGACCGGCATCTTTCCCCGTGAGTGGGCCGAGCCCTTTGGAGGTGATGAGTGAAAACTTTCATCGTTTATATCAACGGTAACGAGCAGAAGGAAATGATTAAGGCTCGGAACCATAACTCAGCTGAGATGAAGGCGTGGAAGAAGTATTCTGACGTCTGCATCTTCTACATCACAGTCGCTTATACCGAGGTCTAACCTACTAACATGAAATACGAATACAAACGAATTGACACCAGCACCTTGACGGGGCTCAAAGAAGCAGAACGTCTGCACAACGCCGGTTGGAAGACTTACTCCACCGGACTGTTTCTAATTTCATTCTACCGCAAAGTCTCATGAAAAATAGCCAGTCAACTTATGAGGCGGTGCCATATCACACTCCTAAGACCTTCCACCCGGTGGAAAATATGTGGTGTGTATGAATATTCCAACGGCGAATTGCACTATTGTTTCAAGATGAGCAATCGTGGAGAGGACCGTTTGAATCAACTTTTGGCCAGAGGTATTCCGCTCGAACAAGCAAAAAAGCTGTTCTATCAGATGGACGGTAAATAATTACTTGACATTTATAAAAAATAGTATCTAATCAGAACCATGAAAGCTACAATCGTTCCCGATGAAATCGCCGTGGTATATTCCACTCGTCCTGAATTAAATCTGGAATTCCTTCGCATTGACATCCCGAACGGTTGGGACGACGTTAAGAAGATTCACAAGAAGGTGTTGATGTATGATGGCAAACGCTTTACCTTCTGCTCTTGGAATTCCGATCACCTCCACTGCCATTTCAATCGGCATTTGGGTATCGACCCGCAAACCGCAAAATTCGTAAGAAAATGAACCACGCATCCTTTACAGTTACCGACGTCACCAAGGACTTTATTTTCTTGGTTGACAATGATATAGGCAAGAGCGTCACCAATGATGCTGATTGGGTCGTTGAGACCGTTGCCAAACGATTTGGTGACAGCCGTCGAGTCTTATATCGAGACTCAATGGGAAACTGGGACGAATTGAAACATGACAAGGGTGTGTTTGAATCATACGAAGCAATCCCCGCCACCGACCGGGACGCAATCCGCGAATTTCTAAAATAAGATACTTGACATTTATAAAAATGTTACCCATCGTTGTATCCATGAAGACAACCAAACAAAACATCACTTCGTTTGTTCGCCAACAGCTCGCCACCAAGAAAGAGTGGGCGTTGAAGGCGTTAGTCCGCATCTACACTGAGAATCAGACGGATGCTGAAAAGTCTGTTGAGGATACCGTTGAAGATAACGGCATCGGTTTCACCGGCACGGATGGCACGTTCATGTCTTCCCTCGCCAAACAATACATTCAAAAGGGTTACCTGAGTGACAAACAGATGGTGTTTGTGTTCAAGCGGATGCCCAAGTATCACAAACAGGTTGTCGCCATGAGTGATGCCAGTAAATTAACCGCCATGGTGGAGGTCGCATGAAGACAACAGATTACTCGTGGATGTTCGATTGTAAAAACAATCCAAAGCGATTTTATATTCGAGTGAGTTCAAAGGGAATGATTAATCCCGTCCATGGGAAATACAGAATCCGTGACATGGAGAAAGGTGAACTTTCTTATGTGGTTCACATCAAGGTTCGTGGAGTTGTCGGGGAGCTAAATGTTCCTTTCAAAAATCGCCACGTCTGCACCGTGGAAGACAGAACGCAACCATTTTGTGTTGGACAGATTTATGATACTATGAAAGAGTTGGGACTGTTGGGGGGAATCACACCATGAAAATCAAATACATCGTCATCGACTTCATTGCGCCCGTCCTGATGTCCATCGCTAGCCAACATTCAGACTTTGGCCGATACAAGAAAGTGACGAGTGCCGGATTCTGCTCCGTCGATCAGAACGTGGATACAGGAAAATTTGAAGTTCACTGCTGGGGCGAATCAATCAGTCTCAACATCAAGTCTGACCCTGAGCATGATGCTCGGGTCATTGGAAATCTATTTAAGGAATTTTGAAAGCTAAACAAACAGTAAAGATTGTAGACGCAGGTGCTCCACACTTCGGTGAGTTGGGTGAAGTCGTCTGCACAGCCACAACCACAGAATTTAACGCCGTCAGCGTTCGGATCAAAGATGTTCCGAGCGCTGTATGGTATTACAAGGACCAACTAAAACTATATGAAAAAGAAAAATAAGAAATCGCGAGTTAAGTATAACTTTGCACTGAATGTTCCCGCTGGGAACTTCACGTTCAACGACCTTCGGGCATTGAACAGTGGTGTGCAATACATTACGCTATATATGCGTGTCAAGAAGATGTTGAGCCTCGGAACACTGTTCACAGTCGGTCTCCAGAAGACCACCGAAACTCGTGGCCGCAGCCTTGGTGTCTATAATGTGGTGAATCCCGCGGTGCCGGTGAATCCCGCGGTGCCGGTGAATCCCGCGGTGCCGGTGAAGCGCTCACATAAGAAGAAAGTGCCGGTCGCGGCATAAGACATTCTTTCTATTTGACATTTATAAAAATGTTGCCCATCGTAGGTTCATGAGCATTTCAAAACTTAAAATCCTTTACAAAGACCTGACTGTTTTTTCAACGTGGAATCTGCAAGGTGAGGAAACCCGCCCCGAAGTTCTGCTTGAGAAGGTCTACGACGCCTTCAACCACGGCTCGGGACAAGAGGATGAACTGTTCCTTCAGCTACACTGTCGCTCACTTTCAGTGGGAGATTTTGTGATGGTTGAAGACCAGTGGTATCAATGTGCTTCGTGTGGCTGGGATAAGGTTTCTGAGCCTTACGTTGAACGGTGGAAAGAGTTGTTCAACGCCCGTCTGGCCCAGTGGCCGGTCAGTCAACGGAACAAGTCCCTGCTGTTGACCGTGAGCAACCAAGTCGAAGAAATCATGGATTGACATTTATAAAATAGTATTCACTGTAATCTCATGAGCATGAAGATTGAAACCATTTGCCGCAACGACGCCGGGCAAGTAATTGCTGAGGTATATCTTACCAAAGAACAACGTGAGAAGGCGGAGCGCTTGATTAATTCGGTGGCGGAGATACTGGCTCCGCTGGATTACAATCGGACCTTTCTCACAAAGCTCGGATTCAAAAAAGTTCCGACCAACTGGTGTTCGTCGAATTACTTCTACAAGAACGAGAAGTTGGGTGTGGTGGTCAAATACCCATATCTACATAAGGAATCATTTGAGAATAAAATGAAGATACCCTCAGTCGTGGTGAAGAACCCAAGGTATAAGAAAAATCCGTATAAAATCGGTTGGTTCGTTGTAATCCAACCTCTGGCCAACACGGAAGAATCTGAGAATGCCTTCGCTGACATCAGTAGACATGGTTGGCATATTCCAGATTTTCATCACGATAACTGCGCACATTATGAAGGTGTTTCCGTTCTGATTGATTGGTAATTTATGAGACTTCTTATCAAGAAAATAAACTTGTTTACACTCAAAGACGCCGCGATGTGGACTGCCATCCGAAAGATGGTGGTTCCCGGTTGGTGTGCGGAGTCTACCTTTGGATGGTTTAACCGAAAAGAACGGCTGGGCTACACCAATGCGACCCTTCTGCTGCTCTATAAGGACAAAACTACTGTCGGCTGGAACCTTCACCTCAAAACTGCCCACAGTGAAATGCTGTGGGCCTTTACGAAACCATATTTCCGTCGCAAAGGATATCAGAAGCTCCTGTTAGCCAAAAGTAAAGCCTTGTTTGGTCAAAACGCCAAGGTGCAACTCAAGGACATCCGTCAGAAAAAGGCATTCAAATACTACAAAGCGGCTTGACATTTATAAAAAAGTAGTCACTCTCAGCAGTATGAAATACAACTTATCCAACATCGCCACGTGGCCCCATTTTGATAAATTGGTCAATCTGGCTGAGTCTGCCACCAAGGCCCTCGCGGTCTACTACAAGAAAAATAATTTCACTTTCGCTGAGCCCGGTCAGATTCGTATCGCTTCCATCGGTGGTCGCTACATCAAGTTGGCTACCTTCGAAGACCGTAAGCGGGCCGGCAATTGGGAGGCCAGTTCGGTCTATTGCTTTGTTGATTTGGAGAACGGTAACATCCTCAAGGGAAGCTGGAAGGCTCCGGTTGCTAACGGTGTTCGCGGTAACTTGAATGACGCGGATATTCTCAAGAAGGTCACGACCTACGGGGTCGGCTATCTCCGAGGCGGAGACGTTGGAACGGTTGACTGGTACTTGAAGAACGCTTAAGATTTTAAACTTCAAATAACTCTTGACATTTTATAAACAGTGGTTCACACTGGTGTTTAGATAGGTAAGCGGCATCAAACCGTAACCTCCTGTTATAAAGTCAGGCGTCAGGGCCACGATAGTGTCCACCAATTTCAGTTCTTTTGATAGTCTAAATGTATCGTCGGTGTGGTAGGACACACTAAACCTGACGGGATAACCCGTCATGGTCCTGCAATAGTGGGGCCATATGAGAAGATAGGTGGGGCGGTCTCAGAACCGAGTCGAAGTGAATCTATGCATCGTTGCCCGTAGAAGTTGAGGGATTGAACAGCTAAAAAACTCAATGGAGGGTAATAGGATTTGGAGAGACGAGGGAAAGAGATGCAATCGAAGGGTGAGATTCCCTGAGAGAGCAAACGCGACCTAAGATTACTATAACCGAGCCACCGACAAGCTCACCTTGATGGCCGTAAGTCGGCGGTCAAGCGTCAATAAGGACGCTTGGCCCGTAACGCTTATTCAACGCAGGAATAGGCTCAGTCGGACGATACATTTAAAGCATTAGCCGATTGGATCGAAGAATGTATGCCTCCCGAAACAAAAGGTAGCTACAACAATGTTGAAGTTTGGTGCAATTTGCCCGAGCAGACTCGTAGATCGATATTAGCAGATTACGAAATTATCCTTACCGAAGCA
>Ga0209702_10003375_pt1 | contig 25280 bp, 15 predicted proteins | sample FRY01_FD_187210 | JGI IMG/M metagenome (GOLD analysis project Ga0209702, IMG submission 187210) | Freshwater microbial communities from Lake Fryxell liftoff mats and glacier meltwater in Antarctica - FRY-01 (SPAdes) (version 2) | ecosystem: Environmental > Aquatic > Freshwater > Ice > Glacier... | reverse complement strand
AATCGTGCCCTTTTCCAAAGCTCTTTTCGTCGATGCCGACGTGTGGGATGGGCGTTGCCTCCCGGCGATCCATCCCCCGCTCGACAGCTCGGTCCATGATTGTCTGCACGGCATCCCAGGAGAGTCCAAGCAGGGCGGCAGCGGCCTTCACGTTGCGGCATGCCTGCAGGACTTCGATCGCAAAGACTTCGAAGAGGAGGGTGAATCGGGAGTGCTTTCCGGACCACGGTGGCACGATCGTCTTGACCCCGTATTCAGGGCACCGGCACCGAGGGAGGCGTGCGACCAGTTCCGTGGTGAACCGCATGGTGTCTAGATGCCGTCAACGTCGCTCGGCAGCATGATCAGCGAGACCACAGGAACGGCCACATTCTGGGCAAAAGACGTCGGAGCCAGAGTGCGAGAGGCGGATCTCGACCTGCCGCTCTTCAAGCCGGAGGGCGACAGCTTCAACCCGCCAAGATTCATCAATCCCGAGCAACCGGGCATAATGTGCAGAGAGTGTTTCCATCGTCGGTAATCTAGCCCATTGACGGCCCAAAAACGACCAGGGTGTGCCACTAAATTACCGGAAGACCTATAAAATCCGACGAAATCCAACCCCACTGATAAACGTCAGTTTTGACCGACATATTATCGTGCGAGTCCTAAGTCCTAAGACCCTTTCGGCCGCGGACGCGGCAGCCCACCTGCTCGGCAATCCGCTCTATGCACAGCATGCACCGGGAGGGATGCAGAGGCAGATCGGCGTAACCATGTTTCTCCTCTTGCTCTTGGCTGCATTATTCCTCAAGGGCTATGTCGGCGCTGTTTGAGCAATGGTCGCAGTGAGTCATGATGGGCCAATACCACATCCATGATTCCCCGATCAGCGGAACCTGGATTTGGATTGCGCTGGGTTTATCGGCGCTGGGTTTATCGGCGCTGGGTTTATCGGCGCTGGGTTTTCCGAAGCTGGCCCTTGGAATGTCGGGCTTCGAAACCGGCGTGCTGCACATTCACCTCGTCAAGGGGACGTCAACCAGCCACACAATCGCTGCCATTGCGAAGGAATTGAGCCGCAAATGCTACTGTCGAACAGAAGTTCTCTTTGGCTGGTCGGACGGAATCCCACTGGAACTCGCTATCGGCTTTGTTTTGTTCGGTGCAGGAAACGTGCCGACAATAGTCCGCGAACTGCTCCGTGACACGGAACATAACCGACCACGGATCGCTGTGGCTGAATGATCGCGACGGAAGCTTGTCCGCGGGGAGACACTCTTCGTAACAAGGCTCCTCCGCAGAATCCGCAGGGTTCTCGCGGTGTTCAAACGCCATGCGGCGTCATCGGCCGCTCATCCTCAACTGGTTCCATGCCCTGGGCATGCTCTCGGCAGCCGTTGTCGATGGACAACGGAAAGGCAAAACGAACCACCAGAAAAGCGTACGGCCTTCGCACTCCATCAGGCATCGAATTTTCAATGTTTCATGCTATGGGATCCCCCTACCAGAGCCGAAATCCACTCACAGATTCTGGTGAGGAGGCTAATTTCGGCTTCTGAGTTTTGAGAGCAGCCGAAGGATTTCCATGTAGAGCCAGACAAGTGTGACCATCAGCGCAAACGCTCCGTACCACTCCAGATACTTGGGAGCGCCACGATCGGCTGCCTTTTCAATAAAATCAAAGTCCAGGACGAGATTCAAAGCCGCGATTACCACCACGAAGAGACTAAATCCGATTCCCACTAGACTCGAATCATGAATCAGCGGAATAGGTATTCCGAAAAAACCGCCAATCATTGAAATCAAATAGACCAGACAGATTCCTCCGGTGGCAGCCACAATGCCAAGCTTAAAATTCTCAGTGGCCTTGATTAGCCCCGATTGATAGGCCAGCAGCAGGCCAAAAAGTGTGCCAAATGTGCCGCCTACCGCCTGAATGACAATCCCGGGATACTGCGCTTCAAAGGTGGCCGATATGCCGCCCAGAAAAAGCCCCTCGGCCAGTGCGTAGACCGGTGCGAGCGTCGGCGCCCATGTGTGTTTAAAGCAGATGACCATGGCAACAATGAATCCCACGATCGCGCCCCCAAAGGCCCACGGCAGGGCATTGCTCATGGCAGCAGAGGGGTCAGCTTCAACGCCAGAAAATGTTTTTGTCCATGTGAAGCATGCGGTGCCCATTGCCAACAGTAAGAGAAACATCGTCTTGTGGACGGTGCCATTGATCGTCATGGTGCTTGCAAGCGACTGCTCGGCGGAAAGATTACGCGAGTACGCCCCAAAACTTTCAAAGGTTTTATCGTTGAGGGCTGGGTTGGCGGTTCGCATGGAAAATCCTTTCAAAGGAGATGTGTTCTCGGCCGTTGTCTGTCATCTCATTGCCGCTTGGATCGTATCAGCTTTGGGAGAAATCCACCGGAACAAAGCTCAAGATCACTTGCTGGTGCCATTTTGGAGGGCCATGCGCCCAGGCTGCCTCGCGCGCGGCGTAGGCTTCTCGATCAACCGTGTCCGCAGCTTGGCGAGCTCCGGCGAGCTCATTTGTCGCGACCCATCCAGACGGTCATCTGTGACAATCCACGGTTGTTCCAGAACGCATAGGGCACGGCCATGAGTGGGGCGTGCGTCTTTTGAGTCCCACCGCCCGGCGTACGATCGACTCGCGCCGCTACTGCGGTGAGTACCGTCACGCCGCCCAGGAGATCGCTTTGAAACTCTGCCGTGACTTTTGCTCGATCTGGCAGAATCAGGTCGAACACCGATCCGCCATTGTCGATCCCCTCCAGGCAATACACGATCGGTCCACGCTCCAAAGCGACTTGCCCGCGAGTCGCTTCAATCTGCCGGTTGCCTGCCACCCGCCTGATTGGCATTGGTAGTTTTAATGTCACGACATCTCCGGCAGACCATTGTCGCTGAATGACCGCGTAACCATTTTCCAGAGTCGGGCTGAGCAATTCGCCGTTGACACTCACGGTCCACTCCGACGGCGTGGAGTCGTCAAACGTGTAAAGATCACTGGGCAGAGGATGGCCTCGCACCCAACCAGGAATTCTCAGGCATAGGCAAAACGATGTTGGTGCTGCGGGTTCAATTCGCAACGTGATTGTTTCGTCCCACGGATAGTTTGTCTGCTGAAAAAGTTTGAGTGGGCATCCCGCCACCGTTCCCTTGGCCTCGCTCTGAGCGTAGAGATTCAGATACAAGCGATCCTGCTGGACGCCAATGACATAGCCTCCCAGCGAGGCCATCATTCGCAGCATGTTGGGTGGGCAACAGGCGCAGCCAAACCACGGCGCCCGACCGGCATGGTCGTGGTTAAAGGCCTCCTTGCCGTCGTACTCAAGTGGATTGGGGTAGAAAAAGCGGTCGCCCGAGAGTGAGACGCCGCTCAAAAACCCGTTGTGCAAAGTGCGCTCAAAAAGATCCATGTACTTGCCGTCGCCAGACAAGAGAAACATTCGATGATTCCAAAACAGAAAGGCGATTGCCGCACAGGTTTCGTTGTAGCAGCGGTGCGGGAGTTGATAGGCCTCTCCGTAAGCTTCTCCATCGGAAAGGGCGCCACAGCCGCCGGTGAGGTGGAGTTTTCGGCTGACCACATCGTCCCAGATGGCGGTGATGGCGGTGAGGTACCTGGGATCGCCCTTGAGAGCGGCCACATCTGCCATTCCGCTGTAAAGATAGTTGGCTCGCACCGCATGGCCCACCGCTTCGCGCTGTTCAATCACAGGTTTGTGGTTCTGGTTGGAGGGGCTTTTGGTCACACCTCGGGCATCCAGAAATGTTTGAGCCAACGAGAGCCATCGCGCGTCGCCGGTGCGCGAGTAGAGCTTTGCCAGTGCCATCTCAATCACGGGGTGGCCGGGAGCAATCCGCAGATCTCCATCGCCAAAATCTTGCTGCAGTAATTCGGCATTTTTTAAGCAGACCTCGAGGAGGAGGTTGGAACGGGTGGCCTGGGCGTGGGCCACACCCGCTTCGTAGAGGTGCCCGATGTTGTAGAGTTCGTGGCTGGCTTGCGGATCTTTGAGCCAGCGTTTTGCATCCAGCCGCTTATTGACCGGAGAGTCGGGATGCATGGTGCGAAAGGTGTAGAGATAGCCGTCTGGCTCCTGCGCGGCAGCAATCCGCACAACAATGGCAGCCAGCCGTTTTTGGAGATCCAGATCGGGTCGCAGCGTGAGGCAATAGGCGGTGCCTTCGACAACCTTGAAGACATCGGAATCATCAAACGGAAACGGAGTTGCGGGTGTATTCTGAAAAAGCGTCTCCCCCTTGGCGCGGCGGGCCAGGGTCTCGGCCGCCAGATCAAAATTCCGTAAACGCTGCGATGACTCGCACTGGTCAATCGCAAAGGGGAGCGTTACGCGGCGGTTTGTCTCCTGCCGCTGGCCCCACAGTCCACCCGTAAGAGTCACTTCGGTAAATGGCAGCGGACGCACCAGATAATCGGCAGCCCGGGCAGGAATCACTGACAAGGCGAGTGCCAATAAAAGGAATTGGCACATCACCCAACGCCTTCGAACCCAGCGGCTATGCGCCATCGATTCAGATCCTCGGGAGGCTATGGGATTGATTCGCGTCTGACTCTGGCAAAAGTATACCGAGCCATCGAGCGTTGCCGATCGTAAAAAAGACAGATCGCCGAAATTTATTCTGGCGGCTGAAAATCACGATCGCCGCATTGCCAGAGGAAAAACGACCAGACATCGGCCCGCTCTTGGTGCTGCTGCCGTCGCGTCGAGCCGATGCCGTGGCCCGAGTGATAGTCGACGCGAAAAAGCACTGGCTTACCGCTGGCTGTCGCCGCTAGAAAGCGTGCGGTCGTCTTGGCCGACTCCCACGGTTCGACGCGAGGATCGTTGATGCCGTGTGTCAGCAAGATGGCCGGATAGTGCCTGCCATCTTGGACGTGATGGATTGTGCTCATCGCCAACAGGGACGGGAATTCCTCTGCTTTGGTGACGGTGCCAAACTCTGGAATATTGGGCGGGCCGTTGGTTGTCGTTTCAAATCGCAGCATGTCGGTGCAGCCCACGGCGATGTTCGCCGCAGCAAAAAGATCCGGCCGCTCCGTGATTGCTCGCCCGATCAAAATGCCACCGGCACTTCCTGCCCGACCAACCAAGCGGTCCGGATGGGTGTAGCGATGCTTCACGAGATATTCTCCACAGGCGATAAAGTCTTTCCATGTGTTGGGCTTGGTGGCTTTTCGACCGGCATGATGCCAGGCCTTTCCAAACGCACCGCCGCCCCGCACATGTGCCATTGCCAGGACTCCGCCTCTCTCGAGCCACGCTAGGTTTGTGGGTTTAAAATCGATTGGAATGGTGTAGCCATACGCACCATAGCCGTAGAGGAGCGTAGGGCTTGTGCCGTCCAAGGGATTGTCTGTGCGGTGAATGATCGAAAGCGGAATCTCGACTCCGTCGTGACTGGGCACCATCACTTCTGTGGCCATCAGGCCCTCGGGCGCAGAAAATCGTCCGACTGGCACAAGTTCCGTATCACTTAAAGTTCCCTTCGTGGGGTCGTAGCAATAAAGCTGGCCCTCTCGAATCCAGGAGTGAGTGCGGACAAAGATCCCAGGCATATCGGCCCGCCCAGCAGTGATTTCGCCCGTGGGCTGATCGGCTGGCAGGGGCACACGCTGTGAGGGGCCGCCGTCGTAGGGAATGCGGATGATCGTCTGCGGCACGCCCGAAAGCAGTCCTACATAGAGAGCATCCTCTGCAACTGTCAGCGCATCGACAACATGGTCACTGGCGGCCACGACCGTGAGTGCCGTGGGGAAATCAGGCGTGACAAGCGATGTCTTGACGATCTTAAAGCGAGGAGCATTCGCGGCCGTTAACAGATAGATATTTGAACCAGCAACCGCAAAGCCAGTGACGAGATCCGCTCGGTCGCAGACCTTTTTCCATTGAATACCTGCTTTTCCAAGCTGTTCGCGACGGGCCGCATACAGCGTGACATCAGTCTCGTCTCCGTGCCGCACTTGGCCGATGACCCAAGGGGAGAGAATCGGCACGATGACTGCCGGAAAGTCCATCTCTGCCATCGTGGGGGAGCCGTCGGCCATGCTGCCAAAGATCAATTGATCACTGGCCGAGTCGTTTCCAAGAGTGTGTTGCAAGGCCTGTGTGAACTGAAAACCTTCGGCAGGGGCGGCCGTGGCAGGCAGGTCGCGGCGTTGGCTGTAAACAAAGGACTGGCTGTCTGGCAGCCAGTAGGGCAGAGCGTATTCCGCTTCAATGCGTTGTAGTGTGTCAGCGAGGTCTTGCCCCGATACCCGATCAAACACGCGAATTGTCGTCTGCTCAGAACCGGAGGCAGCAAACCCATAGAGCAGCCGTTTGCCGTCCGGAGAAACCTGAAAAAAAGAAATCGTGAAGTGTTCGTCCGGCGTCTGCTTGGCAAAGGTCTCTGGATCGACCAGTAACGTCTCACTGTCCGTAGCGGCGGCACGGCAGTAAATCTTGCTGACATTATCCGTGGCGAGTTGCTTGAGGTAATAGAGATCGCCATTGGGACAGCGGATGAGACTCCCAACCGTATAGGGTGCGCCAGCATCGAGTTCATCAATCCGCTCGAGCAGTGCCTTGCGGCCAGGCAAGGCATGGAGAACTTGCTGGGCATAGAGGGCCTGCGCTCGCACCCAGGCCTGTACGCTGGGCTGCTTAAAATCCTCCATCGTGCGATAGGGGTCGGCGATCTTCTGATCGAAGTAAGTTTCAACGACACTGTCGACCGGAAAGAGTGGCGGCTTTTGGGCCATGGAGACTCCTGAGAAATTGGTCACGAGCAGGGCTGACGCTAGAGGCAGTGCGCAGAGAAAGCGGGTTGGAGTAAGCACTGTTACAACTGCCGTCAGTGAAAGAATCGATGCCTAGCGAACTGGAAAGTGACCGTGCAAGCGAATCACTTCAGCGACCGAACGGGCAATATCATCGGCAATTCGATTTTGCTGGGCGATGTCTGCGATCCCGGAATTGGAGACCACAACCTTACCCGCAATCACAAATGGATTAAAGCCTGCGATGATAGCAATCGGCACCGTGCCTGGCACCATGCGGCCTTTGTCGGAGCTGTCCAAAATAAAGAATGGTTGGCCGCCGCCCGTAGAGGGATCAGACATGGCAGCATCGACTCCGATTGTTTTATTGCCCGCTCCAAAGCCGATCGCATTTTTTGCCACCGCGTTTCCCTCATCCAGAGCCACAATTTGCCCCGAAAGCTTCCAGCCATCCGCCGGGGGTGGGCCGGGATTGGGCCAGAACACAACGGGAAGCCCAGCTTGCCAGAGTTCATCGGCAACCATCTTCGATATCGTTAAGCCGACCGGTTGGCTGCGATCATTACCCGTAACAATATCGCTGACCCGAGGTCGGGCTGAAAACATTTTTCGGACAGGCCCTTGAGGAATGAGCGAGCTGTTTGCCTGTTGCTCTAGCTGCTGGGCAAGTCCATCCTGCATGGCAAATGGCACGACATAAATTCGAGCCGGAGCCGTAGCAGGCCACGCCGTAGCGGTCGGACGATTAACCGTATCGGTCGGGCCAAAGAACGGCTGCTGGCCAAATGCTATTGGGCTGCCCAAAGCCATCGCTGCGATGCCCACAAGGCTCCAGTAGTGAGATCGGGGCCGGGATGGAAATGAATTATGTATGTCCACGGTATGTTCTCCACGATGCCAGAAAAAAGCCTTCGCACACCCTAGCACTTGCCAGTCAATTGTGTCGAGAGCGGCAGGGCTCCTCATTCACGATCCAAGCAACTGCTCCTTCTTCGGGCGGCTCAGCTTTTTAATCGCAGCCTCACGCTTGAGAGCGTGGCTCTTGCTGGCCTGGGGCATGTGGTATGCCAGCGTGACGGGTAATCGAGTGCGAGTGTAACGCGATGCGGTCCCGGCAGCATGGGCTTTGAGCCGTTTGGGTAGGTCGTTGGTGATGCCGGTATAGAGGGACTGATCTCGGCAACGAACCATGTAGACGCACCACGACGATCGTGCTTGACAGATTTTTGTGTGGACCGGTTTGGCTGGCATGCGGATTCTGTTTTACGAGCATGAGTTCCAAGCAACGAACCGAGGTGTGGAGCGGGTCGCTGCGACGATGATCACCGCTCGCTTGCCGTCGGTAAAATAAGGATCACCCGTCAGATTCCGCTGGGGCGCATGACGCAAAGAGACTCCGACCCCGGTCACATAGCCGGCCGCTTCGACGCGATTGGCCTGCACGAGGTCCTCGATGACATAGTCGCGAGATTCATCGACATTGGGATCAATTCTGTGCGTTGCAAGATTCCAAGCCTTAGTCGTAAAACGCACGCCAATGTCACGGCTCACCTGCCCCACCCAGACCGGCTTGGCTTCAAAGCTCAGCGGTGCTAGCCAGAGTCGTAAATGGAGCCGCTCGTTGATTGAATGACGCGTTCGTTGCAGAGCAATATCCTGATCGCGGCCGAAAAGATGGAGCGAACTGACAGGCGAATAGCGATAATGAGAACCGAGCAGAAAGGCTCGCACGGTCTTCCAGCAGGTGGCCAGGGAAATCGTTTCACTTTCGTCCCAGCGGGCCGCAAATGCGCTGAGCAGTGTTTCAAACTCCCCAATCAGCACGAGATTGACCGGATCGCCACTCCGCGACTCAGAGGCATTTCTTGTTGTTGTGGGGAGCGACTCTAGCTTTGCAACCAGTTGGACCACGCTGCATAGCTCAACTGACGCAGGGGGGCAGATCTGATCAAAATCCCGATCGAGATAATCCGCGGCGATACCGGGCACCGGGACCGTAAAGATAAAATCGATGACGGATTGAGACTGCGAGACGGCTTCTAGATCGTATTTCATTGACTGATGAACGCCGGCCAACGCATCGAGCCGGACATGCACAGCCTTGCTGCCGGAGTCGAGCGTTGTGAAAATAAATCCCTCTGAGGTATTGCCCGGATCGATCGGCCCCAGGCGAAATCCCCGATCACAAAAGAAATCGTCCATCCGTTGGTTTGCCAGTACGGCCGTGATCAGTTTGAGCGGGACAAGGAAGAGAAGAGGTAAAAAGAGCCACCCGATCGCCCCGAAGGCCGAGAGGCGGCGGGCGATTGAAAAGTGATTCACGCTGGCTGCCTCTAAGGGCGTGAAATAGTTGGGGTCGATGCACACCGCCTGCAGTCGCAGGCTCTCGGCCGAACGATTCCTGATCCGTAAAAAAACGGGCTGAATGCCTCGGCGGGCGACGGCCACGCCAAAGAGTCGCGCACTTTCGGCCCCATCGAGAACCGCAACGGTGACGATTGCTCGCGGATCCTCTTGCGTCTGGGCGCGATCGAGGAATGTGCTGACCAGTGGGGCCGGCGTATAGCGTGTGATCAGAAGTCGCCAGAGTCCATTCGAAAGCGAGCGGGGAAGTTGAGAGAGGTTCATGTCGTGTCAAAGAGAGTACGAGCAGGCAAATGGCTGCGAATTGAGAATCATATGTAAAATCCACATCGCCTCAATCAAGCGGCACACCTTACACTGTGGCCATCTTGACTTCAGCATAAAGGTACCGCATCGGCGTAGAGCATGAACAGACTTTCCACCGACACACTTCGTCCGTCAGAGCAAATCCCTGCTGTGCACTTGCGTAGGAGTGGAGACTCTTTGCGTTATAATCTGATTGGGATTGTGTTTGCCATCCATTTGAGTTTTCTCGTTCTGAGCGCACTTCCCGGCAGCCTCTTTGTCGAACGACTTTACCCTTTCTACGGCTGGTATCCGAGCCTGACCGGACAGGTCCAGCGGTGGGCGATGTATGCCGCACCGGACCGCGCTCAATGCGAGATTGACATCGTCGCAACGCTACCTGATGGAAGCCACTACCGCCCCTGGGGCACCTCGCAGAGCATGTCTCCACGCAGGCTCTACCTGCTTGAGTCGATGTTCAGGCGAAACGATTTTGATCTGTTGGCAAAGCGGTTGATGATCGGGCTTGCGGCCCACTTTCCTATCGGAGTGCCGCCGCCAACGAGTATGTCGATTCGGCGGACGAGCGTGCCGATTATCACTCTCGCTGAGTCGTTCGGCCGCGAGCAGCCCAGCGGCCCGCCAGAAGTACGAGAGATTACGTTTCGCTGGTGAACTTCTCTATGCAAACGCACTCAGAGCATTCGTGGCTGCCGGTGAGATGGTCCGACTGGATTACTTTTCTCTGTGCGGAGTCGAGCGCGCGACCGCTGGCAATCGTGCGGATCTGCCTGGGATCGTATCTTGTGATCTACTGGATCGAACTCGCATCGCTTTTAGATCTCTATTTTGCCGCACCACCGATGCTTTTCCTCGACGACTTGACCGCGGTGCCGTGGTATGGCGCGATCCGGCTCGTCGGAGAATCGACCGGGTTTCGCCAGTTGCTTTTTGTGGGCACAGTTCTCGCATCTGTCTGCCTTGCAATTGGATGTTGCACACGGCTCGCGTCGCTGGCACTGTGGTGGGTGACGCAGTCGTGGCTTGAGTTTCCAGCAGGGCAAAATAGCGGCGACTTTCTCGTACGGATAGCTATCTTTCTGATCATGCTGGCATCTCTGGCTGGCCATTCGCAAGTGATGTGGTCGCTGGATGCCTGGCGGAGTGGGGTCTCTGACGGCAAAAGAGGCATACCAGCCTGGCCGCTGCGACTGTTTCAAGTTCAGTTGGTGCTGATGTATTTCTTTGCAGGACTGTACAAGGTGGCTGGTGTGGACTGGTTACAGGGAGAGGCTGTTTATTATGTCTTACAACAGACCCTCTGGCGCCGTTTCGACTTGAGTTGGGTTCACGATCCGATCTCTATCGGGCTTTTGACCTACGGCACCATTGTCTTTGAACTGCTTTTGTTTCCACTGCTCATCTGGTTTCGGCGGTGGCGACCTTGGATTTTGCTGGCCGGGCTAGTTTTTCATGCAGGCATCTGGATGACGACACGGGTTTTTGTGTTTAGCTTTATCGTACCGATTTATTACCTGTCGTTTGTCGATGACAGTCTCTGGCAATCCATCTGGGAAATGCTCAAGATAAAGATCCACTTTATCCACAGTCGCATCGACACGCTGACAACACAGAGGCCGCAATAATGTTAACCGTGAATCTTCGCCATGTTTTCATCATCACCTTTTTGGCCCAGACATCGCTGCTGGCAACGGCGAATGGTCAGTATGTTGTGAAGGAGCAAATCACGCTGCGTGGGACGGTGGAGTCGGTCACAACAGGGATCGTCACCGTGCGGGATGATGAGGGAGCACGGCACCTGGTGCGGATTCAAGGAAAAGCCGACAAAGGCGTGCTGCTCGGCGACGGAAATCTGTTGGCATTTCCGGCCGAAGTGCAGGTGACTGGAGCCTTCGACGCTGAAAAACTCAAAGCCGGACAGGTTGTTCGCTTCCGGGGAGGCATCAATCGTTTGGGTCGCACCGACGGAGAGATAACGGAACTGGCTCTGATCGACACCGACGATGCCACTGTTGGCGTCACACTCGAAAGTGAGCCGAAATCATCGACCGAGTTTGTGGCCTGCCTCGTTGTTGGGGCCGTCAGCAAGGTATCCGTCAGCCGGCTGCTGATTACTTTGCCCGCCGAGCAGGCATTCGCCAACAAGACGCTGCTCACATTCAAGGTCGCTCCCGGCACGAAAGCGAAGATGGCGAGCCGTGATTACAAACGCATTGACCCAGCTGCGAAAGTGTTGCGGTGTGAGGCTGTGCGACTCACCACTGGAGACATCGTTGCCAAGTCGTTACTCGTCGAATGCCTTGAGGGAGTGGCACTCAAGGCACGAGGAGAGGATGCGATCGCTCATAAATATCAGACACTTTCCAATTCACCCAAACAGACACCCCGCCAGATTCGCTCAGCACATTTTTCTTTTCTTTCTGATGTTTCGGATCGCGAAGCTCGCATCATTCTCGATAAACTCGAAACGATGGCTATTTTACTGGAACGCTACTTCGGTCGCAAGCCGCTTGGCATTGTCGAGGGGTTTGTCGTCCACGATCTGAAGGCCTGGCCCGAGGGCTTGCTCAAGGAGCCGGCAGGCGTTGCCAAAATTGCTGAAAAGGCTGGCATCTGTTTCAATGTTCGTTTGGGAAAACAGCGTCAGGCAACGCTCTATTCCTGCGACGATCACGGCGTCATTCAGCACGAGTGCACGCACGGTTTTTGCCATATGGCCTTTGGATCGACCGGTCCCACATGGCTGGCTGAAGGGGTGGCAGAAATGGGCAATTACTGGCAGGAGGGGGAGCAGGCTGTGGCGATCGATTCGGGCGTGATGGCCTATCTGCAAAAGGCGTCGCCCAAACGGGGGCTGCTTGAGATAGCTCAACCCGGATTAACGCCCTCGGGCACCTGGCAAGATTATGCGTGGCGATGGGCGCTGTGCCACATGCTGGCGAACAACCCCAACTACTCAGAACGTTTTAAGCCACTGGCAATCGCCTTAATGGAAGAGCAGGGGGGCGTGTCATTTGAGTCGGTGTATGGGCCAGTCGCCAAAGAGATTTCATTTGAATACGATCTTTTTCTACAAACGGTCGGCAATGGGTATCGCGTCGATAAAACGGCCTGGCCTTGGAAAGCGAAAAGTCGCCCTCTGCACAATTCCAACGGCACGCTTAAAGCCACGATCCGTTCGTCATCAGGCTGGCAATCCAGCGGTTTGCTCGTCGCGAAAGGAGTCTCCTATCAGATCACAGCAGACGGAACGTGGCAGACTGCGACAGTCGGCACGGCCTGTGATGCCGACGGCGATGCTGACGGCCGTGGAAAATTGATCGGCGTTGTGTTCTCCGATTTTAAACTCTCTGATGTCATCCTGCTGGGCGTTGACAAAACCTTTGTCGCACCAGCCGATGGCCAGCTTTTGTGTCGCTCGAACGACGCGTGGGCGGAGATCGCCGACAATACCGGATCGTTGTCGATCACGCTGCGGCGGGCATCAGAATAAACACCCCGGAGTCGTGTCGTGACCCACTCGTGGAGTCTTCTTGAGCTTTCGTGGCTTCCGTTGCTCTTTTTAGCCGGTTGTTCTGGGTCGCAGAATAAATCGCCGCACGTTTACACCGAACGACTCAGCGATGCACATGATCAGATCACGCAGATATCTGTCATTAATAGCTTGATGCTGGGGCAGTACGATGGTGCGGTTCCCTTTGAAACGTTTTTGAAAGCGGGCAACTTTGGGCTCGGCACGCTCGACCGACTCGATGGCGAACTGATCGTGCTTGATGGCAAGGGCTATCAGGCCAGAGGCGATGGATCAGTGGTTAGAGTCCCGCGAGACAATCGGATTCCGTTTGCAGTCATCACGCCATTTGAGACAGACGGTGAGTTTCCCTGCGCGGCGGCAGACTCTCTCCACTCCCTTGAAAGTATTCTGGATGGTGCCATCCAGCACCCCAACAATTTTGTGGCGGTGCGAGTTGAGGCCACACTCGCTTCGATCACGATCCGTAGCGTGCAGGGGCAGACAAAGCCTTACCGGCCGCTGAGTGAGACCGTGGAAAGCCAGTCGGTTTGGACCCACGACAATTTGGACGGCACATTCGTCGGCATCCGCAGTCCCGCATGGGTTGCGGGGCTGACGGTGCCGGGGTATCACTGGCACTTTCTTTCGGCCGATAAATCGATCGGTGGCCATGTGCTGGCCTGCGACATTCGGGCAGGCATCGTCCGCTACGACATTTGCGGCGAGTGGACAATACTGCTGGAGCAGTCGGAGGAATTCAATCGCACCGCAGTCGGGAACGACCTCCGAGAAGAGGTGCGAAAAGTCGAAAGCCTCCGCGAAGAAAACAACAGCCGAGCGATTGAAGTTCTCTAGAAAGAACGCCCTCGCAGGTGAAGAGCAAATCATTGACGCCGGGTCGTTTGCAAACTACAACGGGCCTGCCGGTAATAAACGATTACTGACTCACTCCCTGATGAAAGAGGACGCTCCGAATGTCAAAACTGTCAACACGATGGCTGCTGACCGCATGTGTGCTAGTGATGGCTCTGGTCTCCTTGTGCCATTTGGCCGGCATACAGGCGGCGGCTGCGGAAGAGGAAGTGTTTGTGCTGACTTCCAAGAATGATCCGGCCAAGCCTGTGCCGGGAGGCGTTCGCTGGTTTGGTCGCAAGCACAGTGCTTATGCCGATCAGACAAAAAATAAGAAATTTGATCTGTGCCTGCTGGGCGATTCTATCACAGACATGTGGCCGGGGGATCTGTTTGCCAAGTATTTTGCCCGGTACAACGCCGTTCAATTCGGAATTGGCGGCGACAGGTGCGAGAATGTGCTGTGGCGACTCCAGAATGGTGAGCTTGTCGGCACGAATCCAAAAGTGATCGTGCTGCTGATCGGCACCAATAATTCCGGCATGAATACCGCAGAAGAGATGGCCTACGGAGTTGGGCTGGTTGTGAAATCGCTGAGAGCGGGCTGCCCGAATTCAAAAATTCTATTGCTCGGTGTATTTTCTAAGAGGGACATGCCTCTGGAAAAAGGCACGGCCTGCAACGCCATCCTCTCAAAGCTCGATGACAACAAGACGATTCGCTACCTTGACGTCGGTGCAAAGTTTTTGAATCCGGATGGCACTATCCAAGACGGCATCCTCACCGACGCTGTGCATCTGACAAAGAAGGCCTACGAAATCTGGGGCGAGGCGATGGGCCCGCTGCTTGAAGAGATGATGAAGGAGTAGATTCGCAAAGCCATTCGGAGAGACTTACAAACCTTCGCGATGACTGGAGACTCTACAGGGCGACCGTTTCAAAAAACTACTTCAGCAGCAGGCACCTGAGCGTAGACTCGTCGCGTAGATACAACCTTCCGTCGGCAAGCGCAGGAAGCGCACGCACCGTTCCCTCAAGCGCCTGCCATCGAGCCAGAACGTTAATCGCCACTGGAGTGGGCGACATCAACACGATCTCGCCGTTTGTCTTGACGGCGAGCAATGTATCCCCTACCCGCAGCAGTGTGCCGTAACCAAAGTTCTTCTCTGTCCAAGCGACGCGGCCGGTTTGAATCTCCACGCATTTAAGATCGGCCGGTGGCAGGTCGTCGCGGCCGTCAATGGCGTAGAGATAGCGATCCAACTCGATCGGAGTGCAATACTGAGTGGCGAGTGATTGATCGCCTTCCCAGAGTTTTTCGAAGCCCATGTGATCGAACGTGGCACATACGCTGCCGATTCCATAGGACGATGTCACGAGTAACTCAGATCCACGAGCGGCAGTCCCTGAAAAGACAACGGGCGTTGCACCGTTGACCGTTGGTCCTCGCTGGCCAAAAGGAAACTGCCAGCAGATCTCGCCGCTAGCAGGGTCAAGCAGCAAGCATTCAAAGCGAGTGACCATCAACAGATATTGCTTTTGAGCCAAGACCACGGCGACCGGCGAGGAATAACTGGCCGCTGCGGCTGTCTTTGTCCAGACCGTCTGGCCGCCTTGAAGAGAAAACGCCACAATGCCAGCCTCCTTGCGGGTGCCACCGACATTCACGATCACATTGTCGCCCATGACAATCGGACTGCTGCCAGCGCCAAAATAGCCTTCTGTCGCCGCAAACTCACGATGCGTCTGCCGCTGCCAGAGACGCTTGCCGCTTGTGGCATCGAGGCAGGTGAGCACGCCCTGTGCGCCAAAGGTAATGACCTTACCGGCCCGTAAAATCGGCACGCAGAGTGGACCGCTTCCGGCGCGGCCGCCTACCTGTGGAGAAAATGTAGTCGGGTGCGAATCACTCCAGAGAGTTTTTCCCGTGGTCGCGTCAAGCGACTGCGTGATCTCCTGATCGTCAATGCGATGAAAGAGCAAGAGGCGTTTTTCACGAGCGACCTCTCCCACAGCCACGCCGGCATATCCGCTGCCGACATCCATCTGCCAGACGATCGGCGGTCCATTGGCAGGCCAATTCTCGGACAGCGTTTCGTCTGCTGAGGCTACACCATTGCGAGTGGGCCCCAGAACCTGCGGCCAGTCACCGGCCAACAGATGCGACGAGTGGAAGAATCCGTGATGGACAATGACCATCACTAGGATCAGGCGGAGCATCATGAACAAATCCGTTTTCTAGCCATGAGTGTAGGAGCGCTTGGTGGCATGGCCTATCGGGGGCACCATTGGCAAAAGTAGTCGGCAGTGGCACTGTCGGTAGTCTAGACGCTCAATCAAGCTCAGGGTGTAACTGACGGTGTATGCCGGAACGTACCTGTCGGCAGGTGCGTTCCGGCATAGGGGCCGGTGGCACGAGCAATGACCGGTTTCGGAGAATCCGTCGGCCGAGAACGCCTAACCGCCAGCCCGAAGCTTATTCCGAGGGAACCTAGCGTCTCCACGGTGGCTTGGTAGCATTGGCACATATTCTATGAACGCTTTTTTCCCTGCCCAGCCGCCAAAATCGCTCGACCTGAAACTGGCCCGGATCATTGCTGATCCCGCCTGCCGGGATTTTATATTGGCCGATGCCAAGGATGCCGACATGGCGTTTGGGTTGGCTGCCACGGGAGTGCCTGCCGGCGGCGATAAAACAGCCGGACCGTTTCGCTCGATTGACGAATACCGCGACAGCATTCGGGAGATCGTCAAGCAGGGCCTTGTGGATGTGATGTTGATGAGTGCCAGCACCAGTGAGATTCTCACGCTCGACGAGGGTCTTTTCGCCGGCACTGCAGTCACGCCTGCGGTGCGGATGAACGATACAACTGATATCTGGCTCGCGACCGGAAATACTCAGTACAGTCGCCAGCCCGCCCGACCTTTCTCGACGACCACAATCTCACAGGCGCAAGTCGGAAGGGTCGCCGGAAGCTGCGTGCAGAGTTCCGAGCTTTTAGCAACGCGCAGCCCAGACCTGGGACTATTTTCGGTGACATTGAACAACGACGCTACGCTCGACCGAGACATGCTCTTGGCCTACAGAGAGTTTCGGATTGAATCTGAGCGAGTCGGGTTTCGCCATTTCCTGGAGGTGTTTTTCCCAAATGCGATGGTTCAGGCCGGCAAGAGTGGCAGAGGCGATCAGACTCTCGCGGCTGATATGGCGGACAACCCTGAGAGTATGTGTCGCTTTCTCGCCAACAGTGTTGTGCGCATGCTGGCCGGCGTGCCCCGATCTGGACGGCCTCTTTTTTTGAAGGTTCCATATCTTGGGCCTGCTGCCACAGAGCAACTTGCGGCCTATGACCGTTCGGTGGTCGTGGGAATTTTGGGTGGGAGTGCCGGGACAACCCACGATGCTTTTGATCTTGTAACGCAGGCCAAGCGATATGGCGCCCGCATTGCACTTTTCGGACGCAAAATCAATGCGGCTGAGCACCAACTGACATTTCTCAAATTGTTGCGGGCTGTTGCTGACGATCAACTCAGCGCAGTCGAGGCGGTGCGGGCTTATCACGGCGCACTTATCTCGCTAAGCATTTCTCCGAACCGATCGCTGGCCGACGATCTGGTGCGCACACGACTGTGAATTGCGAATGTCGCTCGCGGGCGGATTAGAATCGGTTTGAAACGCCCGGCAGATCACCGCTCGTGGACTAAAACCGCCCAGCCTATATCGGCTATATGAGATGGCCTACCCAGAATCACGATTGGCTCGGCGGCAGCTATTGCAGGCGTGCCGACACCTCCTAACATGGCCTTGAGCGCGCCTGGCAGAAGATTTGATACATCGTTGACAAGAGCACTATCGGTTGCCTGACTACCAGAATCAGCGGGTATCGCCTGCCCCAACGCTGGTGATTGACGAGCCACGGCCCTGAGCTTTTGAACGACATCCCAAGGCGCTCGCAGCCTCTGTGAGGACGGATCGGCGTCTGGATCGAGTCGGGCGGCGTCTGGGTTTTCAAGCACCAATCCAGGCGTTGGCGTGCCGTCCACCGAATCGTCACGGAGATCGACAATAGCGACTGAAAATGGCATCCGCGAGGCATTCCACGAACCAATGGCATCGATGCTGCGAAAAAGTGAGCCCACATCAAACGACATTACCAGCACCCCTAAGCACTCACGATTTTCTGTCGTTGGTTTGGCACTCCAGATCGGTGCCGAAAAGGCCACCTTGAGTTTTCCAGTCGAGGCACTTTTATAGACTGTGCTACGGTGGACATCCTTGAGTGGCGAGGCTGCCGTTCCCGGTTCGAGGTCGCTGTCACCGCCGTGAAAATAATCGCGGTGTGCAAAGCCTTGACCGATCGTATCGGCGACTGGCGATCGCGCAATCTGTACGCCGGTGGTGTCACAGACAAACCAACTTTCCGCCCCGACGGCACCCTTTGTGGCTGCGGCGATTGCCTCGATTTCAGACTGCACCGCCGTCCAGCGGGCTCGTCCTTTTTGAGTCGCAATCGGCTTTTTAGCGACAGCGGCCATGGCCTCGACCAAGTCGTTGTCCGATGCTTCGTATTCGAGGATCCGCCAGCGGAAGTCGATCTGGAGGGCGACCGTGCTGGCAGCCAGTCGAGCAGCCAGCGTGAGCGCAGTTTGCCTGGAGCGGTATTGATCGTGAGCCACTCGCTGGAGTAGCAGCGACGCGGCCCCCGCCAAGAGGGCCATCGCTATCAAAACACCGAAACCAGCCTGCGTGATCGTGCGGTGCCTTCTGGTCCAACGCGCGAGCGTGCGCAGTGGTGGCTCGCGATAGGCTTTGACCGGCAGATCAGCCAAGTAACTCTCGACATCACAGGCCAAGTCAAGTGGCGTCTCATAGCGATCGACTGGGTCGCAGGCCATCGCCTTTAAGCAAATTGCTTCAAGCGTTCGCGATACGCCTCGCTTGACTCGCGACGGCAAAACCACATCGCCCGCCAATGCCTTCTGACGAATCGCCGTTATCTCGCCATCGAATGGGGGTTGGCCAGCAATCAGATGGTAGAGCGTGGCCCCTAATCCATAGACATCGCTGGGCTGACCAACTGGCCGCCCGCCATCGTGCTGCTCAGGGCTCATGTAGGCTGGCGTGCCGGATATATCCCGTGTGTTGACAACGGGCTCAAGCCCGATCGCTTGAGTAGGCATGACGATGCTTTGCTCGCCGCTGGATCGAGCGCGATCGTCTCGATTGATTCGTGCCGCCAAACCCCAATCCAGAACGACAACTTCACCAAACCGACCGAGCATAATATTGGCTGGCTTGATGTCGCGATGGATAATGCCGCGATCGTGCGCGAAAGCGATGGCTTTGCAGACGAGCGCAAACTGGCCGAGGAGTTCCCGCAACGCAGTGGCTGAGCGAGCCGATACAGTAAAGGAATGTTTCTGGTAGTGAAACTCAGCGATGGCAGCGCCGAGCGTGCGGCCGGGAATGAGCCGCATGGCATAAAAGGGTTTTCCGTCGGGGGTCGCGCCGGTCACATAGACGGGAACGATATTAGGATGTTCTAGCTGGCTGGTGACGGTGGCCTCAAATCGAAAACTCTCTCGGCAGGCATGCTGGTTGACAGCCCAGTTATTGAGAAATTTGACCGCTAGATTGCGGCCGGTGCCGCGGTCGCTTGCGGCATAGACGTCTCCCAGGCCTCCGTGGCCAAGGCGTTGGTTTACGGCGATCGTCATCGTGGCGACAATCGTCGGAGGCACGCTGGCGTCGGCGGTCTGGGCAGATTCACTGTCAACCGTCGAGGCCGCATCGACCGCATCGCCATGCACAAGCAGATGCTGTCTCAAGAGTGGCAGATAGGCCGGGTGGTCGGCACAGACCTGTTGGGGCGTAAGCGTTTTACCGGCCCGCGCGCTTTCGCCGTGCGTGGCAATCAATCGCTGAAGTAATTTCTCATCGTGCATCTAGAACTCAGCGACCGGAAGCGTCGCGATAGCGGAGCATTGCGCCCGTGGCGGTAATGCCGACGATAAACATGCTTGCCAGGACTGCCAGCGGCAGCGCAGCTTTTGAACGCCATCTGCTCCGTGAAAAAAACTGCTCGGCCATGTCGATGTCGCCTGCTGCCATGGGCGTTTGCGACAGCACAATCGCTCGCTCCGTGCCAAGGCCCATGGTGTTAAGAGTGTGAGTCATTCTGGCTCGTTCATCCTCCATTTGCTTTTGCATCTGGGTCTGCATGTCGCGGAGCTTTTGTTCCATCGCCTCGCTGGCTTCCCTCAACGTTTTTTCTGTTGCAGCGTTCATTTGGGCTGCCTGCTTGGCAAAGTCGGCTTGCGCTGCCTGAAGTTTCCGCTCCATCTCTCGCTTCATCTGACTTTGCATGTCTGCACCACGCTGAGAGACTTCGCTTTCAAGCGTGCTCTGTGCCTGGCTTATTTCTTGCGATGCCTGGGCCGCAGCCGATTCAACCACAGCGACGATCTTTCGTCGGCCCGGCAAAAGAAATGTCTGTCTTCCACCACGTCCAACGGCCAGTGCCGTTCCCCCGGCCGCCGGTTCAGTCGGGCCGGGCAATCCGTCGATGCCGTCAAGCCTGCTGTTCCCGCCAAGCTGGTTTTGTCTTGCGATAGCGGTGATCGCAGGAGTGCGTTTTGCTGCGGCACGATCAGCGTCTGAATCAGGTGTCACATCGGGTTTTAAAACGGGGGGTGATGATGGACCGACGGGCCGATCAGAGGGGGGCGGATCCGTCGAATCAACGGTGACAGATGGCTGATTGCGCATTCGAGGCTGGGCCAGTGATTCGGGCACAAGGAGTCCTTCAAAGGCCCATCGGGATGGCATCGCAGCGGCCAGCGGCAGCGTTATCTTGGGAAGATCGCCAAGCGGCACAAGAATGCCGCCCAGGACGATCATCGGTAAGAGAAGCACGGGCAGGATCCCTGCCGCAGCGTCGACGGTGCGCAGGGTTGCTGAAATAAATAATCCGATCGCGCCCCCGGCAAGGGCTGCGACGTACAGCACGCACCACAAATAGCACCAAGAACTTTCCAGCCGGCAACTCCAGCCAACAATCACAACCAACATCGCTGTCTGGATCGCCGCAATGCCCAAAAGCACTGTCATTTTACTGGCCGCATACGACAGGATCGACAGCCCTACCATACGCTCGCGGCGATACACCGGCCACTCGGTGACCACTTCCCGGGCCATGCTTGAACAACCAAACCAGATTGCGGCCAAAGCCGTTACAAACAAAGTCGTGGCCATGCTGACAGTCATCTTGGGCCACGATGAAAGTGTTGGTTCGGCGCAGAGAACTTTAGAAAACACCACCGCAATGAGAACAGCAACAATCGGCGCCTGTGCAAAGAGCACGATCGTATTCCAACCATCGGCAGCTTTGACCGCAAATGTGCGCTTGACGAGCGTGATCCACTGCGTCAGCCTGGCGGTCGCCCGTGGCGATCTGCGACTGTTGATTCTGCCTGCTTTTGACATATAGGTGCCAGCGCGGCGATCGACCCAAATCGAATGGGCGACCGACTGCTCCCACTGCTGCGACCATTCAATCACCGGTCGCTGGGCGAGGCCACGCAGCAAGCCGTCGGCATTGGTCGGTTGTGAAGCGTTTGGCAGGGGAGGTTCAAAGAAAGAGATTGCGTCGGGCCATGCTCGGCCAAACCATGCCAAGCGCCCAACGTGGTCGCTGGAGGCATCGCGGGCAATCACTGCTACAGCATCGAATGTCTTGAAGGCATCAAGGCTCGGCTGGTGGATAGTGATCAGAATGGTCTTGCCGGAATCGGCAAGGTTTCGCAGTAATTGGATAACAGAGAGCGTGTCGGTGCTCGAAAGCCCCGATGTCGGCTCGTCGAGGACAAGAATTGGCGGATCGGTGAGCAATTCCATCGCCAGGTTCACGCGTTTACGCTGGCCGCCGCTGACGCCCCGCTTGCGCTGGTCCCCGACGCGGGTCTGCTCAGTGCCCTCGAGACCCAGTTGTGTGATCACATGATGAATGCGGGTTTTGATTTCATCATCGCTTGTGTCTTTCGGCAGTCGTAAGCGAGCTGCATACCAAAGCGCCTGCCAGACGGTGAGATCGGGGTGCAGGATGTCATCCTGCGGCACATAGCCGATCCTGCCACGAAAGAGATCGTAGTGGTCGTGAAGATCGAGGCCACCAACGACAATTCTGCCAGCGGTCGGAACAACATGACCGTTGAGTACGGAGAGAAGCGTGCTTTTCCCCGAGCCGCTCGGCCCCATGATCGCAATAAATTCTCCCGGCTGCACAACCAGCGAAACCTTTTCCAGCAGACGCTTGCCACCCACTTCCACAGCAACGCCAGTGGCCTCAATCACATCGCCGACATTCTGGAGTGGCTGGAGGGATCGGGCATCTTCTGAGAGTTGGTAACGCTGATCAGCGATCTGGACAATAGTTCCCGGCACAATCTCGACCGGTCGCTCCACGCGCCGGCCATCCACGAATGTGCCGGTCATGCTGCCGAGATCCCGGACAATCACGCGGCCGCGATCGACGCTCACTTGCGCATGCAGTGCCGAGACAAGCGGTTGATCAATGCTGATGTCGGCTCCATCGCGGCGTCCGAATGTGACCATGCCGGCCGATCCAAGATCGATCACGCCGGCATCCGAAACCGGCTGTTTTGTGTTGTGGACGAGCAGATCGACTAAAGCACTGGCTGGCAGCGTTAGATCGCCCAGCGTGACGGTGTCCCCAGAAGTGATCTTCTCCCGCGAGATTCGTCGAGGTGGCAGTCCAACGAATGTGCCATTTCGACTGTCGAGATCTTCGAGCCACAACCCGTCCGCCTCCACGATCAGACGGGCATGTTGAGCCGATACACTCGGGTTGCGCACGACAAGATCATTGCCGGGCCCCCGTCCGATCAGCACGATGCGTAGTGGAGCATTGTTCATGACAACACACTTACCAAAAAACGATCGTTTAAGGCTACGCTGAGTTTATGATTGCGGCAAATTATCCGTGCAAAACGCAGCAGTGGGAGGGCCGTTACGGATATTCGGCGCGATAATCCTCCCTCGCTAGCGCTGCTACGGGCTTTTTAAGGGAGGATGCGGGTACAACGGGCGTCACGAACGGCGCTGCACCTCCCCATCACGAACCTCGCTCCGTTCCCCCGTCTTGAAAAGCCCCGAGCGCGAGCGACCGGGGGCGAGAATAGAAAACCATCGCACACTATGGCGGTATTTAAACACCACGCAACGGCGATGTTTTGCCGCCGGTTGGCGGGGTCGGTGAACAATGCGGCTCGCCAATGCTCCCTCGCTCGCGCTACGGACTTTTCAAGAAGGACGCGGTGCGATGTGACGGGTAGCGCACACGGCGCGACGGCATACGAGTTTGGCGGCGGTCCACGCCTTGCGGCTAGGCAGTCCGCCGGCGATTTCGCAAGCCCAAGCACGCCAGGGCCATGCCGATGCCGACGAGCACGGCCGTGGATGGCTCAGGCACTAAAACCATGCCTGCATTCATGCCGAGGCCCCCAGCCAGCGAAGGAGCGCCATTGAAACCACCGGCTAGATTATTCGGCGTGTAGCTCAGATACGAGCCCTGATTATAGAGGCCTGTGGCCAGAATCCCGCTTAAATCGGTGAGATCGACGACGCTGTCGTAATTGAAATCCCCTTGCATCCAGTTGGCATTCGCTCCGGTATTGTATTTACCCGCAGCCAGAATCCCGCTTAAATCGGTGAGGTTGACCACGCCATCGAGATTGGTGTCGCCCTGTGCGCTATACGCCACCGTCAGCGAGCCGTCGCTGTTGGTCTTATAGCCCACGGCTCGCGTACCGTTTGCCGCCGCCACGACGCTCGATTCAATTCCGCTGGCCCCGTTCCACGTGCCATTATTACGGCCGGCAATCACGGCTGCCCGCAAGGCGGCTTCTGTCATGCCGCCAGCGTCAATCGTCAGCCGACTGTTATTCAGATCAACGTTACCCGCCACTGAAAGTCCCGCCACCACAGCCTGCACAGCCGGGACCAGCGAGAGCGTGGCACCAGAGCTAACAGTGACACTGCTGGTGGCAAGGGCCGAGGCCGAGGCCACGCTGAGCGTGCCGGCCGAGACGGTCGTAGAGCCTGAGAATGTGTTGGCAGCGGAGAGCACAAGCGTGCCCAAGCCAGACTTTGTCAGGCTCTTGCCCGATCCGCTGAGCACACCGCTTTGCGTCAGTTGGTCGCCGCTATTGGCCACTACGACATTCAGATTGGAAGCCAGAGCGATATTCGCACTGATCGCATGGCTGCCGGAGCTCACCGTCACGCTGGCACTACTGCTGCCGGAGTTGAGCGTCAGGGTTCCGTTACCGGTGCCTGTGGCAAGGGTGTAGCTAGCAACGCTATTGTCGAATGTGATGGCTCCAACGCTCACCAGAGCGCCATTCAAGGCCACGGTAGAGGTGCCGGAGGTCAACGCACTGCCGAATGTGGCGGTGTCGGAAGACTGGAAGTTCGAGTCCAAGCCAGCGGAGCCGCCAGAGTTCCAGTTGCTGCCGAAGGAGTCTGAGCCTGTTCCTGTCAGAGTGCCCCACGCACCGCTGCCGTTGGTGATCCACGTGCTCAGACCACTGTAGACCGTGCCTGTTGTCGTGATTGATGTCGGCGAGCCGACTGTTGTAGCCACGCCGTCCGACAGCCCCGAGACGCCGTTTGAATTGCTGACAAGATTCAGGCTCAGGGTGCTGGCAAGAGAACCAGCCGAGGTTGTGCTCACGCTGATCGACAGGTTGTCGGTCGTGCTTCCACTTGCACTTGCGGCTAGACCAGTAAACCCAGTCGCTGTCACGCTCGCGTTGTCAGTCGAGGCCGAAACATTGAGTGAATCCTGGAAGCTGGCACTGCTCAGCGTCTGATTGCCGATGGCAACTGTCTGGGCGGCCGGTGCAACGGCTCCCTGATGAATGTTGCCAAACGCCAGCGAGATGCCGTTGTACGTGGCATTGGCAAAGTCGTAGACGCCGCCAGAGACGCTCTGGGTCGTGGGTGTGCCAGTATCTGCAGAATTGTCTGCGTTAGCCAGCGTGATCTGACCGCTTAGCGACCCAGCGGTGCTGGTGGAACTCCACTGGACCGTCGCACTGGATGTCGTGGGGCCACCGACAATAGCCGTGCTGCCGGCAGGATTGATGGTGAGGCCATCAGAGCCGGTGCTGGTGAGCGTGAAGTGGCTGGTGTCTGCGCCGCCGTTGGTCACGGTGGTGCTGCCGGTGGTGGTGCTGCCCGTCCGGACATTCAAGGTCAGCGGCGTGCCGGGCAGCGAGAGGGAGGAGTTATTGGTTCCTTGAGATGCAAAATTAAACTGCAGCGTCTGGCCATTGGTCACTGTCGTGCTAGTCCCACCGCCGGTTGAAAATATTGCCGATGGTACTGTTATCACGCTCAGCGTCGGGTTCGTGATGCCAGACCCCGACAGGCTCGACAGC
>Ga0209702_10003368_pt1 | contig 25309 bp, 16 predicted proteins | sample FRY01_FD_187210 | JGI IMG/M metagenome (GOLD analysis project Ga0209702, IMG submission 187210) | Freshwater microbial communities from Lake Fryxell liftoff mats and glacier meltwater in Antarctica - FRY-01 (SPAdes) (version 2) | ecosystem: Environmental > Aquatic > Freshwater > Ice > Glacier... | reverse complement strand
CTCGCCAATCCACCAAGAATACCATTCAAGGTTTCGCTTGGACGCATGATACGGCTGGTCTTAGATTCATCTGGCATATAGTATCCGCCTAGATCTACGGCGTGACCTTGTACAGCTATTAGCTCTTCATTTATTCGGGTTTCGTTACTTCCTAGTAGTTCTGCTATAGGACCAAATTTAGCTCTAAGCTCTGCATCATCATCTTGCTGTGCTAGTGCTTCTGCCCAGTACATAGCTAAGTAAAAGTGCGAACCTCTATTGTCTATACTGCCCAGTTTACGAGCAGGTGATTTATCCTTTTCTAAAAACTTCTCAGTAGCATCGCCTAATGCGTCTGCTAGCACTTTAGCTTTTGGATTATCATATCTGTCACTCAAATGCTCTAAACTCACTGCAAGTGCTAAAAACTCACCTAGCGAATCCCAACGTAAGTAGTTTTGGTCTACTAGCTGCTCTACGTGTTTAGGTGCACTACCTCCTGCTCCCGTTTCGAATAAGCCTCCGCCATTCATTAGGGGAACTATACTTAGCATCTTAGCACTAGTACCTAGTTCCAGTATCGGGAATAAATCAGTTAAATAATCTCGTAATACATTACCCGTTACTGAGATAGTTTCCTCGCCTTTTTTCACTCTGTCTAGCGTATAGTGAGTAGCTTTCTCTGGGCTCATGATGTGTATCTCGCATCCAGCAGTATCATACTCTTTCAGATATGTATTTACCTTTAGGATAAGCTGTGCGTCGTGTGCTCTATCTTCATCTAGCCAAAAGACGATAGGACTTCCAGTAGCTTTTGCTCTATTTACGGCTAGCTTTACCCAGTCTTGTATTGGGGCATCTTTCACCTGGCACATTCTCCAGATATCTCCTGCCTCTATAGTATTAGTCAGTAGCACATTCCCACTTTCATCTATTACTTCTACCGTTCCCGCTTTATCTAGTTCAAAGGTCTTATCGTGGCTGCCATATTCCTCCGCTTTTTGAGCCATTAGTCCTACATTAGGTACCGTACCCATAGTAGTAGGGTCAAAGGCTCCATTCGTTTTACAGAAATCTATAGTAGCACTAAATACAGAAGCATAACTACTATCTGGGATGATAGCATTGGTATCTCCTTCATCTCCATTCTTATCCCAAACTCTACCGCCATTTCTAATCATAGCTGGCATACTTGCATCTATAATTACGTCACTAGGCACGTGTAAGTTTGTGATTCCCTTATCACTATTCACCATACTTAGGTCTGGCTGTGCATCCATTACGGCTGCTATATCTGCCAGTATTTCTGCTTTCTTAGCAGCATCTAGTTCGTCTAGTTTACTTACTAGGTTACCAAAGCCATGGCTTAAGTTTACCTCTAAAGAAGCAAAAGTATCTCCGTGTTTCTTGTATAATTCATCAAAGTACACTCTCACCGCATGACCAAAAATGATAGGGTCAGAAACCTTCATCATAGTAGCTTTCATATGCAGAGACAAGAGCGTTCCATCCTTTTGAGTATCGGCTATACAGCTTTCTAAAAACGCCATCAGAGCCTTCTTGCTCATATACGTAGCATCTATCACCTCACCTGCTAGTAGCGGGCTTGCTCCTCTCAGTTCCGTTTTATTGCCAGCAGTATCTGTATGTACTATCGTAAAAGTAGTAGCATCTGCTACCGTGATAGATTTCTCATTGTGTCTAAAATCTCCTGCACTCATTGTGCTTACTTTAGTCTGACTATCTGCAGACCACTTGCCCATTCTATGCGGATTTTTCTTAGCGTAGTTTTTTACTGCCTTAGGTGCTCGTCTATCCGAATTACCTTCTCTAAGTACAGGATTCACTGCACTTCCTTTGCACTTGCCATACTTAGCAGCTATAGCTTTCTCCTCTTCAGTACTAGGATTGTCCGGATAGTTAGGAATCTTATATCCTTTAGCTTGAAGTTCTTTTATGGTCTCTTTGAGCTGTGGTACAGATGCAGATATATTGGGTAATTTTATAATATTGGCTTCAGGAGTTTTAGCAAGCTTACCAAGCTCGGCAAGGTGATCTCCCACTCGCTGCTCAGGCTCTAGATAATCAGGAAACTGACTCAAAACACGACCTGCTAATGAGATATCTCTAGTCTCTACTTCTACCCCAGCAGCACTTGTGAATGCTTGCACTATCGGCAAAAATGAAAAGGTAGCTAACATTGGGGCTTCGTCGGTTTTGGTATATATTATTTTAGGCATATCTGTTATTTTTTATGGAGTACAAAGGTATTAGTTTACCTAATAAACCCCAGTAAATTTTAGAGGATAAATATTCCTAAAAATCGATAGGAGAGCTATTGATTCCAAGTTTTTTATTTGAAAAATACAAAAGGTATGGGACCCTTTTTTTGTGCGTCATTGTACAGAAAATTATTTATCCAAATCCTTCCCAAGTTTTTCTTTACTTATATTCCAATGGGCCAGATTGGTTTATCAGGCAATACCTCATTTTCTATAAAAATTGTGATTCATTAAATTTCTTGCTCTACATTCGCACCCAACAAAGGGGTGCTTTTTGCCTAGGCAAATTGCTGAGATGATACCCAAGAACCTGATGCAGATAATGCTGCCGTAGGAAATTAAAAGATATATCAGTATCTCTCGACACTTCTGTAAATTTAAAAAAATACAGGAATGAAACACAAATTTAAACTTATCCGCCGCGGTGGAACACTAATCACACTATTGACCGTCACAGCTCAGCTTTGCTTCAGTCAAATCAACTATTCAGCACAGCTGAAAAATGCCAAAAACTACGAATCCATTGAATCCGCTTTCGTGCGGATAAGTGGTGAAACAGGATCTAACAGCACCTACTCTACGCCTAATGGAAGTATAAACTTTGAAAATATACCGGCGGGCAAATACATCGTAGCTATAAGTCACCTGAGCTACGAAACGTATCTAGACACTGTAAATATTACTAAAAATGGTAGTGAGCAAATCTTCTTTTTGCTCCCAAACACAGCGTTCCTAGACGCAGCAGTCATCAGTACGGTAAGAGCTAAGAACTCTACTCCTACTACCTTTACTAATCTTGACAAAAAGGATATAGAGAGCCTAGATCAAAGTAAGGATTTCCCTTTTTTACTCAATATGACTCCGAGTACTGTAATCTCAACAGACGCTGGAAATGGAGTAGGATATACCGGTATAAGAGTGCGTGGTATAGACCCTACTCGAGTAAATATCACCGTGAATGGCATCCCTATAAATGATGCAGAAAGTCAAGGAATGTACTGGGTAAATATGCCAGACATGGCCAGCTCTACTGAGAGTGTGCAGATACAGCGTGGAATAGGTACGAGTACTAATGGTGCTGCTTCGTTCGGGGCAAGTGTGAATATTAGGACTAATGATCTAGCAGAAGATAAGTACACCTTAGCAAGCTTTGGATTAGGTAGTTTTAATACACAGCGAATCTCATTGCTACACAATACAGGAAGATTAAAAAACAACTGGGCATTTCAGCTTAGAGGTAGTGCTATCCAAAGTGATGGGTTTATAGATAGAGCATCTTCTGACTTGAAGTCAGCTAATCTAGTAGCAGCTAAGTACTGGGAAAAATCAGTATTTAAAGCGAATGTAATGCTAGGTAGTGAGCGTACTTACCAAGCGTGGAATGGTATTCCAGAGGGATTGTTTAAAGGTGATATAAGTGCACTAGGACAAGGTAATAGCAAAACATACAATTCATACACCTACGAAAACGAGGTAGATAACTACAATCAGAATCATTATCAGTTTTTCTTTGACCATTCATTTACTAATTTCTTAAAGCTAAATACCGCTGCTTATGTAACTACCGGCAAAGGATACTATGAGCAATTCAAAGGAGGAGAAACCTTTGCAGACTATGGCATAGACAGCATACAACCTACGGGAGACACTGCATATGACGGCGACTTAGTGAGACGCAGGTGGCTAGACAATACGCTAGTGGGCGGTATTGCCAACCTGACGTATACTAAAAACCGAATGGAAACCGTAATAGGTGGCGGGTATAATCAGTACCAAGGCAGCCACTTTGGCGAGGCTATAGCTACAGAATTTACAGGATACGAAGACCTAAACGCTATCTACTATGACAATGATGCCACCAAAACTGATGGAAATTTCTATGTACGTCAATCATACAATTACAATAACCTAATACCCTACATTGACCTACAGTACCGTTTTGTAAACTACGAATTTGAAGGATTAGACGATAGTCTAAACTTAGCACCACAAAAAGCAAGCTACGGCTTCTTCAATCCTAAAGTAGGTCTTACTTACTTACTCAAAAATCATACTTTCTATAGTGTATTTGCTATCGGTAACAGAGAGCCTGTACGTGATGATTTTAGAGATAATAAAACAAGTGCACGGCCAGAACATGAATCCATGGAGAATATAGAACTTGGCTACCGCTACTCAAATGGTAGAAAACGCCTAAACGTGAACTTATATAATATGCAATATGATAATCAACTGGTGCTCACTGGAGCAGTAAATGACGTAGGAGAATCTGTACGAACTAATGTAAAAAGCAGCTATAGACGTGGTATAGAATTAGATTTCCAATATCCTTTAACTGACAAGTTACAAGCTGGAGGTAATCTTACACTATCTGAGAATAAGATAGCATCAATAAGCGAGTTGGTAGGTCCTTTTGATACTCTATCTACAAATCTTACAACTCAGTATAGCAATACTGACATTGCTTTTTCGCCAAATACCATAGCTGCCGTAATGCTCAGCTACAAAGCAAATAAGCACTTTACCCTAAATGCGAGCGGCAAGTACGTAGGTCAGCAATACCTAGATAATACGCAAAGCGAAGCCCGAAGCCTAGATGCATTTACCAATGTAGACCTAAGCATTAACTATATCAGTACCGAAGTAAAAGGAACGAAAAATCTTAACGTTGGATTATTCCTAAACAATGTTTTGAATCAATACTACGCACCTAATGGATATACCTTTAGTGGGATTATAGGCGGCGAGCGTCAAGACTTTAACTACCTCTACCCTATGGCTGGATTCAACTGGATGATGAAGGTGAGTATGACGTTGTAACAGCTCCTTACTAAGATTTATTATACTAATTTGAATTGGTTTACCCTTCTTATTTGCTCAGGATGACCAATTCAAATTCTTACCTTTACCCCAAATGATAAATCGATCAGAGCTTAGAAGTCAACATCTAGAAAACTATTCAGGCATCTATCTTAATTCGCCAGCTAATGGCATACCAAGCCTAGCTAATGAAAATTTCGTAGCTGCTGAAATAGCCAAATTTAGAGAAGCCCCAGCTAGTTACAGACTAGACTTTATGACCCATGCGGTACCTGCTATAAAGAAACAAGTAGCTGGACTTATCAATGGGTCAGTAACTGAAATCGCATTGGTTCCTAATTTCTCCCTCGGGTTGAATCTATTTGTAAACTCGCTCCCTTCTCAAACCAAAGTACTGTTAATAGAAGACGATTATCCATCACTCACTATTCCTTTTCAAGTAAATACTCTAGATGTTATATGGACCACTTTCGAAGAAGACCATACACTAGACTTAGGTAAGGTAGAAGCCGCCATAAAAGAGCATAGACCCCTATTCTTTGCCCTTAGTCACTGCCAGTATCTCACAGGCTACCTGGCAGACTTAGAAAGTATAGGAGCTATTTGTAAGCACTATGACTGCAAGCTTTTAGTAGACGCTACTCAAAGTTTTGGTGCTATGGAAATAGATGTGCAAAAGTACAATGTCAGCGTGCTCGGAGCCAGCTGCTATAAGTGGGCATTGGCGGGTTTCGGCAATGGCTTTTTCTATGTCAGTGAGGATACACTCAATACCTACCCACCAAAGTCTGCTGGATACAATAGCTTCATCTGGAAAGACGGTGTGCCGGCATACCAACCAAGTATAAAAAGCTATGAACCAGGGCACCACGACCAAGCGGCTTTTCATAGACTAGGATTTGCACTACAAACGATTACAGAACTAGGTCAAGACTTCATCCACTTGCGTATCACAGAATTAATGGACTATCTCATACAGCGGCTGCAAGAATATGAGATGCCTATAATCGGAGATTTCTACGATGAAAACCGCCTAGGCATACTTACTATTCCGAGTAATGAAGGCCTCTTCAAACACTTGCTATCCAAAGGTATAGAAACTTCTGAACGAGGTGGCAATATCCGTATAGGACTGCATTATTATAATAATGAGGAAGATGTGGATGCGTTTGTGAGGGAGGTGAAAAATTTCACTCCTTCACCTTGAACAATCCTGCAATCACCAAGAAAGCAACACCAGAAAGAAATGGTGGCATCATCAACTTAGGTGCTTTCACCCCACCTAGGTAAAGCATTACTATTCCTATAATTACTAAAATGATTATTACTATATTTTTCGCTGAGTAAAGTTAAAGATTATAATCCCATCCCAGAGTCTGTGGGTTGTAATTGGAGATGAGTAAACTTATTGCCAATGGGCTTCCCCTACTTCAATGGCCTACCAGTTGTTCGTTTTCTAGTAGTTGAAAATCTCTCTATCCTAGTAGGGACTCCCCGTTCAGATTGGTAGTGAGCACATCACTCATATAATCAAAGAATGGACGGATAGCCAAAAATGTACTTATGGCTTCCATAGGAAACGAAGCGTCTGTCACTTCTTTATCGGTGAACTCTCTGAATGCATACAACTGCTTCATGTTTATCCATTGTATATTGGGATGCTCTTTATCGAAATCTCTAGGTGCAGTCTTGAGACTATCTCCTCTTAATGCTCCAAACTGTTTTACGAAGTTTTTGTTTGAGGTGATTTTCTCTATCTCTTTTACATCCATCTCAAACTCCTTGCGTATCCTAAGCAAATCGTCCTTTTCTGGAGCATAAAACCCTCCACCTACTACAGTTTTGCCACCTGGCTCAATACTAATGAAATATCCTCCTCTACGAGCAGCAGTAGCTCTAGTGAAGAATCCACTCAGATTATTCTTATATGGGGATTTATTCTTGCTAAAACGTACATCTCTATTTATTCTAAATATCTTCCTACTGTCTATTACATCTGTGAGGTTGAGCTCTTCAGCAGTCTCATCTATAAGTTGAGAAAAGCCCTTTCGTGCTTGTTCGTACTCATTTTTATGCTCGGCAAACCAATCACGCGTATTATTCTTTTTCAACTCCTTAAGGAAACTAAGTGTAGATGGACTTATCATATCGTATGAACGCAAGTAACAGAATAAAGATTAAATAAACCGATTTGTACTAGCTATTAGAGCATAAAAAAGGGCGTTCCAAAACTGGAACACCCTTTAAATAGATTATGATTTGATTATTTAATGGAATCTACAGCAGCTGTAGAATCAACTATCACCTCTTGAACCTCTAACAGAGCCAATGAGTCTGCCATTGCATTAGCAGCTGCGATAGAATCAGCAGTGATTTGTGCAGCATCAGCTTCAGCAGTATCACCTGATTTTGAACAAGAAGTAAAGGTAACAGCAGCTAAAGCTACCATTATAACGATTGCATTTCTAAGTTTTTTCATTTTTTGAATAAATATTATGTTTTTAATAACGGTGCAAATATCATTTTTTAGCGATTAATTCAGCACTTCTGCAGATATTTTTTAAACAAAAAACCACTTATATCTGTTAACCCCTTTTAAATAGCTGATTATCAGGAGAAAAAAATTATCAAAATAAAGAGATTTTGCAACTCAAACGCAATAAAAACGCAGATTTAAACTGCAATTTAGCAAAAAACGTTGTGTCAGTAAACCATTTTTTACTGCATTCCGCTTAATCCTGGCTTTTGTAGCACACAGTCAATTCAATTACTTTATGAATATTTGATAGTACGTAGTTTGCCAATTTCTTATAAATTTGCTACGGAATTTTGATGATAGTAGGCACCAAAATTTTTTTTCATAAAAATAACCATTCGGGATGTAGCTTTCCCGATAACTATCGGGACGGTAAAATGCTGTTCCGCTCATATTATTTCACCATTCGGGATGTAGCTTAGTCCGGTTAAAGTGCTGGTCTGGGGGACCAGAGAGCGTGGGTTCGAATCCCGCTATCCCGACAAAAAAAAGAGGCCCAAGCAAAGATTTGCTTGGGCCTCTTTTTTTATAGTCTAACTTAACTATTGCATTGTATATCTCAAGGTAATTCCAAAGTCTGTAAGTGCCGATGGGAACGAATTACTCGTAACTGGATTGTTTGCATTTCTATTATAGAACATTCTAAAATTTAAGGCATCATTAATTTTGTAATCTAAAGATGGGCGTATACTCACTGTCCTGATACCTGCTGTTGGTATATATGAATCTAAACCGTCATTTCCTTCCAGCTTTCTTACTATCGTGATCCCATCTCTGATGGAGAAATCAAACCTAATATTCAAATCATTACGTAGAACTATTCTCTTTCCTTGAAATTTTAAAGGTAAACGTAGACCCGTAGTTCTAAAACCAGCTCCAATCACATATTCTTTATTACGCACCTCTACTAGATTCGCTGTGATTACATTTAGTTGTAGATTTCTGTCTGTTTTAAATTCAAACTTGCCAGTAATCCCTTCTTTAGTCGTAAAGTCTATACCGATAAGCGGTGTGAGTCTCTCTACTATTGTCACTCCACTTTGATAGAGATACTGAGTAGTAAGGTTGCCTCCTCTAGATAGTTCATCTGTACCGTAATTTAGAGGACGCTGAAACGAGCCAATAGATAGAGTTGAAGAATATGCGTGGGATATAGAAATATTACTAAAAATATCTTTAAATATATCTAACTGAGCTAGACCGTTGTAAGTAAATCTCCAATTTGGCACGGGTATTTTTTTGAAAGGTGTAAGAGCAACTTCATTGGCATTTTTGCCGCTATATGCAGCTATAAAAGAATGTAGAAGAACCTCTTGATGCTTATTGCTAAATCCTACAGGGAAACCTGTCGAGTCATTTGTCCTACCAAGACTATCTCCATATACATTTGCATAGATACCGCCTCCTGAGAACTCTCTACTCTGTATCCGTTGTGCTATGGTAAGTCTGTTATCCTTAAACTGATTGAAAGCTACAGAGGAATAGTCATCACCTAACTTATCAAACATCGTGTTCCAAGTTCCAAAAGAAGTACTAAAAGTTCCAATCTCTGTAAATATCTGATCTTCAAAATCACCTGCTGCTTCAGTATATCTAAAGTTGCTATTTGTGTTTAAACTTTGGCGTTTATTAAAACTTACACTAATACGGAATCCTTTGAAAGGCTCTACTGTAGCGGATCCATTTAGATCAAATGCATTGAGATTGATATATCTCGATATTTGATTAGAATCTGTTGTTAAAAAACCATTTCTGGCTATGTCATACCTGAAGTTTTCATCCTGCTGCCCTAATATAAAAGGAAGCCCTGGAGTATTATTCTTAAAGTTTTGACCCCCATAATCTATACTTTTGGTGAAGCCCGGTAGCGTGGTGCCATCTGTCTTGTTTATACCAACCTGAGCTTGTTTAACCATCATCAGTAGCTGCAAGACTGCACGAGTTCCTTTACTTATTCCCTCTTTTTTCTTCTTTTCATCTGCTAGCACATCTGCATCTTCGTCCACATCTTTCGTGGGTCGTTTAGGAGGTGGTGGTCTATTTACTTTTTGCAAAAATTTTGACTTGTTATAAAGCGACATAAAGTTCAGACTAGCATTAGCCCCAAAGGTTCTAGAATTCTGAATCGTATTACCTAATGAAGGTGACGCTGGTGGTGCGTTTCTCCACTCATAGTTGGCACTATACCTAGTAGTTACAGTAGTCCAGTCTAACAATGATATTTTACGAAGTGGCAATGTATAGTTGGCATTTACCGTTTGGTTAAAATTATTCATTCTACCCAGTTTTCGGAAATTATCCCGTACTTCCTGTCTCTTTTCTGGCGTATTAAGTGCCCCCTCTGGCTCTTCTATCCAAGAATTAGCATTAGCCGCATAGTCTAAAGACAAACTTTTGGTTAAGTTCCATTTCCACCCATACACTCTATTTATACTAAATGTTTTATCATATAATACGGGCACAATAGACCTGAAATTATCATTGTCTCTATTCATCATTTCAGAATAGCGTCTGTCTACATCCACTCTAAAGTTCAGATTTGTTGGTTTTAATCCAATGTTAAAATCTTTGATTAATGTTAATCTTTTGGACTTTATTATAGTTCTGAAGGGTTCCCAATAGTTGGCTTTAGGCGAGAAGTTATAACCCAAAGACGATTTATAGGTCTTTGCGTCATTCCTCTCTATTACCTGTGTACGCCTAAAAATTCGCTGGTAAGCAAAAGATGTATTCCAGTTTTCTATATCATAGAAATGAGGATTATCTCCAGAGGTAGCTGTTCTATTTTTCTTTACGTTAGTAAAGTTTAAACTATACCTAGAAGTATAGTCTTGTGCAGCAGTTTTTATCTTGTCCTTTTCTATTTGTGTTTCAGCATTGTTAATTGCTGTACGTAGGAGTATGTCTGGATTAAGAGGATAGTACTTTGGATTAATAATCTTCTCACTATACCCAATAAACAAGGGTAGGCTGATACCAGATTTTTGAGGAAAGAACTTACCCAACTCTACATTAGATGCTATATCATATTGTATCTCTTCGTTCAGATTTCTCTCGTTTAACTTCTTGTCTATTGCTCCAAAACCAATAGATTGATAATTTCCAGATACTGTAACATTAGCAAAATCTGCTAGCTTGGCTACCATTCTCGCGTTTGCACCATAACCTCCTTTGTTAGCAAAATCGACTAATCGCAACTCATTAAACCATACTTCGGCACAGAGTGAGTTAGTGCTACTAGTTGGGGCATTTTTTACTCCTAGTAATATAGTTCTCACATTACTTAGATCTGGCAACCCCGTAACACTTATTCTGTGACCGTTTGGTAAAACTTTCGTATAATATCTATTAGGACTTCCACTTTTGTCTGCTTCTCTTTCTAGCTTTACGTTATAAAAACTTTGTAGCTCTACGATTAGTTCATTCTCTTTAGGCCAAACTACTTGAGGGTCTGCATTGCCTTCTGGCGATAGATTAAGTGGTATTTCGTATTGGTAGAAGTTACTTTCTAAGTCTGTGCCTATTCTCATAATAGCGATAGCATCTCCATTTTGAGCTATAGGCGACTCAGCATGTACAAACATTTTGAGTGTCTTATAATTTCGTATATCATAATCTAGTGTGCGGTACGCACCTCGTGCATCATCTTTTTCTAAGTTACAAACAGCGATAGACAGAGATTGCTCATTTTGCTGCACATTGCCTACTTGCGTAGGATCTACCTCTCTGCTAAAACCCGGAGGCACAACATAAGCTATTGGGGTACGCTTACTATTCTCATTTACATTTACTGTAGAAACCACTAATTTTGTATCATCATTTGGATCTACAGGAGGTCCTACTCTAGGCGGAAACTTCAGTGTGTTTAAATACCTACGCCAATCTGCTCTTACTAGTTGTAAATTGCCAAATCTTAAAACTACGCTATCCTCAAACCCTTTGAGGAACATACGCATAAAACGGATCGATTTAAAATCTTGAATACCCCCAACTTTTTTCTCATATTGTCTTATTGGAATTTTTAATTGATACCACGTTACATCATTTGGCAAGGCTCCTGGATCTATTTGATTTGCCGTAATAGTAATTTCATCTGTCACGTAGTTTTCACCCACTTTCATATTGGTAGGATCTATCTCAATTCTATATTGGAAGTACTCCTCTGTAGAATTTACGGTATAGTCTTGGTTAATATCCTCGTCGTCTGGCAAAGTACTACTAGATTTTGGCGAGCCATCCGCTAGATTATCTAACGTGTTGTTACCCTCAAAACCATTGAATTTTTTGTACCTGTTTAGTACTAAGGCATTTTGCCCATCATACAATGGATCTCTTGGGAAAACATAATTGTCTCCGCTAGGATCTGCTTGTGCTAGTTGGTAAGCTTTTGAGTTTACTCCATGCTTAGCAGCTACTGCATCTACATAACTATTTAATAGTACTCTTTCGCTAGCATCACTCATTCCATCTAAGCCTACATCTTGTGATGACCTATATTGAGGATTATTGTCAAAAGCTTTATTAATGATTTGGCCCAATGGAGTAAGGGAATAGTCGCTCGTATCCGTACTAAATGTAGAGTTAGGAACTGGAAGTCCGTTTTCTGCCGATCTTTTATTATCAGGTATAATATCTTCGGAAATACTTCCTAAGTTTATATACAATTGACCTGTATTGTGTGGCGAGCCATCGTATTTAGAGTACACAAAAGGATCCATTAGCCAAATCTCTAAGTAATCTATGTTCGTAGCCTCAAAGTCATTGGTTTCTACTCTACGCATTATACCTCCCCAGTTTTCCTTTGGGCTATCTAGTGTTCCATCCGCTTTTAAATTGGTAGTATTAAAATTATATTGACCTCTCTCATCTGGATAAAAGCTTAAATCAAGGGTCGGCAGCTGCTGAGCTTGTCCTTGTTGTAATTCTAAATCTGGAAATATTTCTGTTTGAGTGATGGTTCTCACCCAATGGTTTGACTGCTCCAGGGGTATTATATTACTAGGAGTAAAATTACTTTGCCCCTGAAAGACTGGATCAATATTATACCAAGCTAAGTTGGCTCTTTTAGAATTGTACGTACTATCTTTTTTGAAATTATTAGCAGTTTCCGGGAATAGGTCTGGTTGCCCAAGTGGGGTACTAGCCATTTTCCAACTACGCACATATTTAAGATCATACGGTGTTTCTGCCCCTTCAAAATCGTCTAAATAGGAGGTTCCTTTATCCCCTTGTGTTTTTGCCTTGTGAGGTATAAGGTGTGCAAACTCCCCTGTAATGCTCACAGTAGATTTCTCTTTCGTTTCTATAAAAGGTATTTTATCTACCATTCGTGTTAAAAAACGCGACTCTGTATTATACGATCCATCAAAGCCCCAAATAGAGTTTCGAAGTGGTTCTTCTCCTATATTCACTTTGTTGGTGAGCGGCTGCTCTGTCATATGCATAAAAGTAGCTCCTAGTATGAGCTTATCCGAATGCTTGTAGTCTAGGCGTGTGCCTAGCAAAGATTTTTGTTGAATATTGATAAGCGAATTGCTTTCACAAGTAGCCTTAATAGCAGCCCCAGAACTCATTAGTCCTTGGTTTACTATTTTCACTGTACCTAGCGTGTAGTCCACTGTGTAATCGGAGCCTTCATTTAGCACATTACCATTAGCTGTCACTCGCACAGAACCTTGTGATATGTTATAGCACTGCAGTCGTATCTGGTCAGAGGATGAACCTTTGAATGTTCCTCTGAGGAAATATTTGTTGTGTTTTAGATCTTGCTCAGCATTCCACTTTGTTGTTCGATAAAGAGAGTCAAATGCATAATAATCGGCACTGTTTTTATCTTTAAACTTACTTCGTAAGAACTTACCAAACGGCTCACGTACTGGAAAAATAATTCTACCTTTTAATGCATCTATCGTCACCCCTTCTATCACGTCAAATACTCCGTCGGGCTTAGCCTCTTGCTGCTTGTTTATTTTATCTAAATTTAATACTGTTATCAGCTGTTTGTTTTTAATTTCTGTTTCCGAAGCTTCTACAGGTAAATAATTTAGGTCTGCTCCAGAAGGGTCATCTGCATATACCACATTCATTGTAAAATCTTCTTGCTTTAGATTGTACGTATTTAGTGAGTAGATGTTTTTCATCATCAGCTCCCAAGCAGGAAGAGTAGTTTTGATGGTGGAATGTTTTAGCAGCTTTAGATTTAAATGACTCTTATCTCCTGTAGTAGAAGGATTATCTATACTCAACTCACCAACCTGAAACTTAGCTCCATTGGCAGTATACTCATAAGCTACCATCAGTACTTCGTCATTATTCAACGATTGGTTTAGTGAGATATAACCTAAAGTAGGGTGAAAACTAAACTCATTATCATTCAGCTTTCTAGCATTATTTAAACACTCGTAGTCTATACCTGCTGTTACTCTATTGTCTGCAGGGTTACAGTAGTCGCTTGGAGATACCACACTAGTAAACATATTAGTAGTCCCATTATCTGGGAATACAGATCCCGTCTGAAAGTAGAAGTCTCTATATGTATTGTCAATATTTTCGCCTAGGTCCATCCACCCTACGATGTTTCTAGAGTTTCCTACGGCATTATTCCTGTTGGTCACCCATACTTCTATGTAGTTTATCTGAATATTAGATTGAATGATTGGCAGTCTAGTTAAAGCATTGTCATAATTATTTGCAAAGTACTGAGACAAGAAATAGTGTCTGTTTACATCATAATTATGAGCTTGTATATCATACTTCGTTACTTGGGCACCTCCAGTTACTTCTGTTTCTCTAGTCTCCCCTTTGTCTTGGGTAGCTATTACAGCTACTTTCAGTTTGCCAAATTGCAGTTGTGTTTTTATCCCAAAAAGGTTTCTACCTCCCTGTATCAAACTACCATTGAGAGGCAAACTAACATTACCTAGTTCTATGTTTTTTAAGATGTCATCTTCTTCACCTTGCCAGTTTAGCTTCATTTGGTTTTCGAACTCAAATGTGGCCTCTGTATCGTAGTTCCAATTTAGTTTTAGTCTGTCTCCTATTTGCCCTGTTACATTGAGCTGCATTTTCATGCCAAAATCGAACTGCCCATTCTTTTGCTGACGAACAGGAAACGCTGGGTTTTCTACTTTATTGAAATTGCCACCGAAAGTAACCTCAGCACTCCCCGTAGGTCGTATGTCGATGATACCTCCACCGAAAACTTTATCAAATATCTCTGGAGTTACAGCTATTTTAGGAATGAGACCACCGCTTTTTACGTACGTATCTGCATTGCTTTTCTTTCTGTAGTATACTTCCCTATCTCTACGCTCTTTGGCCTGAGTATATTCCCTAAGGGTAAGTACACGCGGCGAGCCGATAGGTCGGCCTCCTATAGTGATAATCTCTTGATAATTACCCGTTTCCGGATCATACTCATATACGGTTTTTACGTTTGGCGGATCTTTAAAATCTACCAAGTTAGTTGAAGACTCTCCTGTATTTGGGTCTTTATCCTTGAGCTTATAGCGTAGCGTACTATCATTTTGAGCGTAAAGATTAACGCCCCAAAAAGCACACAAAGCCAATATTGAAAAAGAGGCTAAAGCTCTTCTTCCATTTATTTTTAAGATTCTTATTATCAAAAGTTTATAAAACTCGATTAATTAAGTATTGGTTTTGCTTATAGGCTACAAGTGTTTAATAAGCAAAATTACAATAATTGTAGCGATTTCTTTATTAACTCCTCTGTAGTAAGATTATTGCCTAACTCCTTGCTTATCCGCATAAGTATTTTACCAACGGCAGGCTTAGCAAAGCCGAGTGAAAGTAGTGCTTCTGTGGCTTCGTCCATTTCTGTACTTCCCCCGCTTAGGCTATACGCATCATCTGAACCTATGCCACCCAGCTTGTCTTGCAATTCTACTACTAAACGCTGTGCTGCTTTAGGCCCTATGCCTTTTATGCTTTTGAGTATAGCAATGTTGCTATTGGTAATAGCATTTACTACATCATCTACATTCATACTGCTTAGTATCATACGAGCGGTACTAGGTCCCACTCCATTTACCCCAACTAATTTTACGTACAACTGACGTTCATTAGTCGTAGCAAATCCATAAAGAGTATGACTATCTTCTCTCACTATCAGGTGTGCATATACCTTAGCTTCTTTTCTATCTTTTAGCACTTCGAAAGTGTTCAAAGAAATATGCATAAAATACCCCACACCACCACAGTCTATTATGACCTCTGTGGGAGTAATGCGGTCTATCTTGCCTGATAAATAATCGTACATCTTGCAAGGATAAGACAACTATGCGAAAAGATATGAATCCGATGTGGATAGTTAATTTGGTTTTGTAGGAACTCGCCTCGAGGCGAGTTCCTACAAAGGTGTGTCCCGACTTAATTTTAGACTTTCTTTGCCGCCTTGAAACTAGACAAGAAAATACAAGTACATCTGGCTATGTTTAGTGTAGCATTATTCTATGCTGCTAATTATTCTATAGCTAAGTGGGCTATGCCAGAGTTTATATCTCCATTTGCTTTTATCACAGTGCGAGTAGGTTGTGGGGCTTTATTTTTCGGGGCTTATTATTTCCTATTCTCAAGAGAAAAAATAATGTATACCCGTGATTATCTTGATTTTGCTGTGTGTGCCTTTTTTGGGGTAGCACTCAATATGTTAGCATTTTTCAAAGGACTAAGTATGACATCTGCTATCAATGCATCTGTACTCATGCTAGTATCTCCTATTATGGTAGTACTCTACACTGCCATCGGCACCAAATCCAGAATAAAAAGCCAGGTAGTCTTAGGAATCATCATCTCATTTGTAGGAGCAGCATTACTCGTAAATGTGGGTTCATTCTCTCTGAGTAGCGATGGACTACACGGCGATTTACTTATTTTACTAAATGCCTCTAGTTTTGCTTTTCACCTCTACTACGTAGCTCGATTGCTAAAGAAATACAAGGCTACTACCGTTACTGCCTTTATGTTTATGATTGGTTTTATGTTTGTGCTACCTGTAGGTTACTCAGAGTTTGTAGCTGTGCAGTGGCACCTATTTACTGCTCAAGCCATATTCGCCTTAGTTTTTGTGGTGCTTTTTGTTACTCTACTTAACTATATACTCAATGTATGGGCAGTGCAGCATAGTAGCAGCTCACAAGTAGGTAGTTATATTTATTTGCAACCTCTACTTGCCACGTGTATAGCTATAGGCCTAGGTATGGATGTACTTACCTGGGGAAAGGCCACTTTTGGACTACTCATTCTTTTGGGACTTTGGCTGGTGAATAGGGGGAGGTGAGATCTACTTGTTTTTATAGGTAAACTTAATCATTAACCTTGGTTCATTCAGTCCTGCTTTTACACTTTGTTTCGTCTTGTTGTTAGTGCCTTTTACTTGCCATTTATTAACGCAAATGGACTTGGTATCTCGTAGATAGTACATCGCCTGAAAAGCAGCCTTTTCTCCTCTATTCAGTGTGTCTAGCATATCATTAACAAAAATACCATTAATAGATATTTCTTGATACAGCTTTTGATTTAATTGTAGCAGAAGAGTGTCTAACTTGCCTTTTGCAGAAACGGAAAGACCATTAGAGTCTAGCAAAATCTCATGTTCTACTATGCAAGCAGAACCATTACATTCAATAGGCAGTTTTTCCCTGCCAAAATTACAACCCAAATTATCATCTGAACCCAAATAAAGGCTATCAAGTATTAAGTCTAAGTATGCATAATTCCATTTTTGACTAAATCTTAAACCCATATGATTCACAGAATTTTTATGCTCTAAAGGTATTACATAGCTCCCGTTTGCACCTTTGAACTTACTTAGCTTTATAAAATTCCAATCATCATAATTATCATATCGTATTAATGAATCCGATAGAGCTACAGCTACCATCATACGTCTCAGCATTCTTTTTCTATACCGATAGTTTAAAACCTTGAATTGCAAGGTATAATCTGGGTTAATATTTGTTTGTTTACATAGTTTAGCAGCTAATACATTGTACGCCTCTACATCTGGATACATTGGGAAACGCACCTCATATGTCCCTCTTCTTTCTGGCTCATAGTGTACGTGGAAGCTTACATTTGAATGATTAAAAGTTGAAGTAAAGCAACTATCGCAAGGTGACATTCGACCTACCTCCGAGACCAAAGGAAAAGTATCGCAATCTAAAATATTGCGATACTTCTCTTCTATTAGGTTAGTTTGAGCATTGCAATTAACCGCAAAAACTAGGTAAGCCATTATACATGTGCACCTATTGTAATTTGTAGTACTTTTTACGGATAACCCCCACATTGGTTTCAAAGTTAAAGATATAAATCCCTTTTCTTAAACTTGATAAATCAATTTCTCCATTTTTACTGTTCAATTCACCATGATGCACGATTGCTCCATTAATGCTTACTACTTGATACTTTAGAGTTACCTCATCCTTAGAAGTCCCTATGCTATATTTTACATCTGACCAATTATTATCCTTCACTAATAAATCAACATTATAGTCTAGTTCAATTATCTCAACTTGTGTATTCAACTCCCTATTTTTAATATCTCTCTTATTAGCTTGTGTTCCAAGAACTGCAAGGCCATAGGCATTTAGAATTTCTTGGTAAGTAACAAAACTGCTCACGGACGTAGATTCAATATAATATGGTGCCAAATTATGTGATTCTGAAGCCTTTAACTCAAGGATGCTGTCAGCTCCTAAAGTCCAATTGACAACCGCTGCAACCCAATGATCTCCAACTGTCGAACTAAAATCATAAATATCAAATTCAAAACCGTAAGCATCTCTACCCCTAAGAGTATAGCTATCCTCGGCAGTAAAAACTTTAAAATCTCCAAAATCTACATCATAATCATCTATGTCACTTTGAACAGAGTTGAGACCTTGAGAACAACATTTAGCCTCAGTAAGAACACCATCACTATTTGGATAGTAATACTTTGTTCCGCAAGGATCATCCCCATACGTTACCATACAACTAATAACCGCAGCTATTCCTGCAGCTCCACCACTACAATCATATCCTGAGGTAAATAAACACCGCACCCATTGATCTGCATTGGGTCTTGCATCAGAACTCAGAAAACAGGTTAAAACAACACTTAGTAAAAAATACTTTTTCATACTAATTTAAAATAAATAAAATTTGGGTTCTTTTTTGAGAATCAAGCCTTTCCCCGTTATCGCTTAACACACTCTATACTTGGATCTTTCTAGAATCACATAGGGTATAGATTTGGTCTACTACAAAGTATAGCATAAATTTTTTAGGGAAAGATTTTTAGGGAAATAGGCATAAATGACTGATTATCAAAGAGAAAAGTTTGCACAAGTGTAAGTAAGAATACAAGCATACCACCTTACATTAGAGAAAGTAGGTAACGGACTACTCATTCTTTTGGGTCTTTGGCTGGTAAATAGGGGGAGGTGAGATTTATCTTGTATTCTTAAAAAGCAACTTAACTCAAAATATGCAGGTCATAATATAACAGGTAATCAATCTAACTTGTCTAAATAAAATTCTAATAAACTTGAATCTAAACTGTAATTATTAAAAAGCCTATTATATGAAATCGAATAACAAGTATCTTCTAACTGAACGAATACTGCGGGGAAAGTAGATAACTTTTTGTCGCATAAAAAACCACAAGTACTACTAAATGGGCCATTATACTTCACCTTATCAAAAATCCATATATCATTGGAATAATTAAGCTCATTCTCTATTCTTTGCATTTCAAGTCTAGCGGTTTTATTGTCCATATTAGTTTCTAAAATCAAGCCTAATTTCACTTTATTTTTCTTTTCACAAAGCGTTTTTATTCCTGTCAAATCCCGTAGACAGCTAAAGCAACTCTTTTGACCCATACAAACATAAACACCTTTTTCTATAGTATGATTACCTTCAACTATGGACATCTCATAAACATATTTACTACAAGAAAATAGGCAAAATAACGATATAAAAAAAGATACAGCCCTCATTATTCTTCTAGGCAGAACTCAAGTAATTGAAATTCTTTTAATTGTGCTTTCTTAACAGAAGTTGGCTTATAATAACTTATTTCAAATGCTTTTCCATTCTCAAAATAAATTGGCAGTGAATAGTCAAAATTCAGGTAATCACCATGAAATTTAGAATCCCCCATTTTATATTTTTTGCTTGAAACTAAAAAAGGAGATTGGGTAACATCTAATTCCCAAATATCTATTTGACGATAATCTCGATCACAATGATTAATAAGACTAACCATAAATTTGTTACTATCTACGAACATTACTTTTTCTATCCGATTAACACAATGTTTTCTTAATATAGAATCTAAATAGTACAGTTGCAACTTTATGGGGGTATTCACAGAGAAACTTTCCAAAGTCTCTTTGTAAAGTTCCAAATTATCATCTAAAGTATCCAGATAAACTAAAGCCTTCTTTTCAATCTTTCCTTTTACAATCGTACCCCATTCCACAGAATACTTTAATGGGTGGGCTATGATTATTTGATTACCTTTCATATCAATGTTTTGATGAACATAATGAGACAATTCGATCCCAAGAGGCCTTTCATTCGCATAGACCTGTGATAAAACAAGATCAGATGTACTCAGTAAATAAACCTTTACACAGGCGTCTTTTTCTAGTTCATTATAGTTATAGTGAGATACTAAAGATATGCTACTATCGTCTAAAGCAAATATCCTCCGAAACCCTATATTTAATAGGATAGTGGTATCTTGAATGAATACATTTCCTCTTTGCTTAAAGATAAAGAGGGACTTGAAACTCAGTATATAGGCCTTTTCATTATGTACTAAAAAATTGGATTCTAAGGTGTTCTCAGATAATTTCAATTCTGGGCTGAGCTTAAAGGTTAATTTATCTTGACTTTTAGTTAATACATTGGTACAAGTTACAATGAACTCACTTTTGGATGAATTCTTATCAAACGATGAAAAATAATAATTTCCGTTATTCAGACAATGAAGCTTCTTAGACTTATACTGATATTTTCCAACATAGGTGTTGCCGCATAACCCAATATTAAAGCTGTTACTATCTTGAGCGTAGAGACAAAATGACAAAAAAAAGAGTTGTATTAAAAGTCCAACTCTTTTTATATTACAAGTGCAATAATTCATTGCGGTTACTCTGAAATTATTGTTATCTTATAATCCAGAGAAGTGCCTGACCAAGTAATAGTGATTTCTCCATTATGAAGAATTGTGCCACTCAAATTTCCATTATTTATTTCATTTTCGGCTAAAGTTGACAGAAAATAAACATTATAAGCAGTAGCAGACGGACCAACTACAGAAGGTGTAATTACGAATATACAATCGTCATATCCGGGATTCTGACACAACAAAGAACTTCCATCTGAATCATGATCTTCATCAACAAGATAATACCCATTTGGACCTTTATTTTCTTTAAGTATTGTGATAGGCAAACTTGCAAATGAATTGATAGATAAATAGCATGTAGCTAGTAAAAATAATAATAACTTTTTCATAAAAATAAATTAAAAATTAAAAATTGTGCCTACTCTAAAAAGCTTTTCGGCATCCGCTTACATAGTCTCAATCTTTATTTACCTAGGATGGGGATTAAGAGGTCGTTATTTACAAAGTAATAGAAAAATTATTTTAATAAGAAAGTTTTAATAAGAAAGTTTTAATAAGTCGCTATAAAATATTGATTATAAAAGCAATAAATGTAGATATCTCTAGGTATGGATGTACTTACCTGGGGAAAGGCCACTTTTGGACTACTCATTCTTTTGGGACTTTGGCTGGTAAATAGGGGGAGGTGAGATTTCTCCTAGCTGTAACTGTAGCTCTGTAATTCCAACATTATAAACTTTGTTGTAGCTAAAGTTGGTTTTGACATAATCCTCATAATAATCTTTAAGATTTACACCAGGTATCAATTTGATATTCGTATATGAATTAATCAGTAAAACTCTATTCCCTAAAAATTCTACCCAAGAACCTACAAAAGAAACTGGTATTGTACTTTCGGTAAGCACCCTATCTACATTAACTAAAAGAGGGCAAGTAATTGTATCAACACTTGGCGAATCATTAGAAATATTTGCAACCAAATAAGTCTTCACCTTCTTATCGGCTAACCTCTTTGTACACACAATCATGCTATCATTCCCATATCTCTGAGCAAAAATTATTATTGATTTCATTTTTACTTTCCCAGAACTAAGCAGGATGTTTCTCTCAAATTCATTTCTGATTGAATCTTTAAAATTCCAGTAAAGTTCCTTAGTTAACTCTTGTTCACAAGGAAAAGACAACAAACTGCATAAACTTTTAGTAATTATTGAAAATTTTTCTAAATCTATAATTGTAACTTCAGCAGATAGAGGGTTCACATAGTAGAATTTTTCGTCAAACCAATGACTCCTGTAAAAAGTAGACCTTGTATATGAATCATATAAAGGATTTGACCAAATCAGATTTGCTTCCTTATTGCCAATATCAATCTGAAATAGCAAAAGAGAATCCTTGAACCTATCACAACGAAGCAGCTTTGTCGAAGTATAAACATAGAGTTTATTAGCCCTCATGAAGGCTGAACTCCCGAAAAGATTAAATTGACCTTCGATATCTAAATAATTAGATATTTTAAAAGCTAGCTTTTCCACTCTAATCGAGAAGTAAAATCGTTGATTCAAAAAAATCTGAAATTCCGATTTACCGACCTTATACAGCGACGAGATATTAACGCTTTGTGTCTTATAAAAATTTTGCACTTCTAACGGCAAGTCAATACTCCATAATTCGTGACTTTCAACGTTTTGAATTAGCAATTTATTCTTTTCATCTGAGACCCCTACTAAAAACAGACTATCATTGATTAGAACTGGTTTCTTATAGAATATTTGACCTATTGCATTATTTTGATAGAATGTACTATCCAATTCATAATTTTCTATGAACCTAAATTTACTTTGGGCAGTCGAAGACAAATTCAAAAGAATTAGGCTAGCACAAAAAAAAACTTGTTGTGCTAGCTTAATAACTTCATTTTTACTTTGTGGGTCTAGAGCTTTTCCCATTTTTGTTCATGTGAATTTGTATTCGAGTTGAACTCCCACGTAACTTTATATGTTCTGGGCGATGACTCGCCTATCACCTGAAAAACTTGGATCTCTGTACCTGAATTAACCCCTGAAACTATCTGGGCATCTGCATGAGTAAATAAGGCTTCCATAGCTGAATAATCCGTATTATCAAATACTCCCCCGTCCCCACAGTTAGTGGCGTTTACTGACAGTGGGCAAGTTTTACATACAGTAGATGCTTCACAATAAATTATGAAATGATCATACGCATCAACACATGTCCAGTCGAACTGGCCATTAGCATTATTTTCGACGATACGATAGACAATCTTATCCGCTGAAGCATAAGAAAAAAAGGTTAAGCCAATTAACAGAAATAATAAATACTTTTTCATAAAAATTTAAAATAAATAAAATTGTGCCTACTCTAAAAAGCTTTTCGACATCCGCTTACATACTCTCAATCCTTATGTCTAGCATTCGGAGATTAAGAGGTCACTATTTACAATAGTAATAGAAAAATTATTTTAATAAGAAAGTTTTAATAAGAAAGTTTTAATAAGTCGCTATAAAATATTGATTATAAAAGCAATAAATGTAGATATCTCTAGGTATGGATGTACTTACCTGGGGAAAGGCCACTTTTGGACTACTCATTCTTTTGGGACTTTGGCTGGTAAATAGGGGGAGGTGAGCCTAGTCAAATAATGATACTATAAAAATCAAAAATTATAGGTTACGCTCTTAGCTACTACTAGAAAACCAGCTCCGTCTGCTAAAGTTAAACCACCAACCTTTCTCTTTTTTAATGTGCAACATGAGTTATTACAAGTCACTGTTGCACTGTTTCCTGTACTCACTACAGATGGCTTACATCCCGAACAGCCATCACACCAAAATGCATAACCTATACCAACCTGAGCCATAGGTAGAGTGTCACAATCTATAGGAATCCAATATACGTTATACCCAATTGGAAGTGGATCATACTCTACGAATACACTATCATTTGGCATTGACATTACGGGATAATGAAAGTCTTCTAAAACAAATGCCTTTAAACCTACATTTTCAGAATTCTGTTCTGTTGATTTATCAATACTAATATCTCCATTAGAGTTACGGGTTATCGTTAGGCTAATTACTAAGTTGAGGTCATTATTAGATGCTGATTTTATTTCAGTTACGACATTGGAATTACTAAGCGTTCTAGAAACTGTAAAACCAAAGAAAGTTACTATAACTACTAGGAAGAATACTTGAATACTACTTTTCATAAAAATTTAATTAAGATAGTTAACTGAAGAAGCTACAATATAAACGCCACCACCACCATTATCTGCTGATCCCAACCCTGACCAGCCACTTACTAACCTACATATTCCAGAACACGTATTATTACAATAAAGATTCGCAATATTTGGTGCACTCATCATTACAGATAAATCACAAGTCGAGTTTGCGTCGCAGTCACTTCCAATACAATAAAATGTAACAGAACCACCTCCATTTTGAATAGGTGGATTGTCAAGTTCTATGGGGACCCAATAGAGTTCTTGTCCTGAAGGAATTCCATTCACTGTGATTATAGCATTGTTGCCCGCTGTACTAGAATTTAAGTTCACACCATCACCTAAAATTGACTGCTGAATAATATCAGTCTGAGAAAAGGGAGCAGTAGTTTTTGAAATACTCGCTTGACCAGTTGAGCTAATAACTATATCCAAGGCAACAATTTCCGTTCCATCTGCACTCAATGACTTGACTTGATAAGAACTTGTTGGTTTCATCTCAAAACCCGAGAACATTACAATACTCACTATAAAAACAATAAGAATACATGACTTTTCAATAAGTTTATTATTCATAAGAAATCTGTTTTAAACCAATTAAATTCTGTCTACCAAAAAAACGTGTAGACATCCGCTTACATACTCTCAATCCTTATGTCTAGCATTCGGAGATTGAGAGGTCACTATTTACAAAGTAATAGAAAAATATTTTTAATAAGAAAGTTTTAATAAGAAAGTTTTAATAAGAAAGTTTTAATAAATCGCTATAAAATATTGATTATCAAAGTGATAAATATTAACAAATGTAGATATCTCTAGGTATGGGGCACCTCACTTAAATATTCGCTTATCACTAGATAGGCTTTCGGTCTTGGTACAGGGCTGCTTCTTATTAGCCGCAGTGCAGTAACCTCCGCCTGGCATTGTTACTGGGCCTTCTAGTGCAGAACACACAGTACATGTGAGCAATATTTTATTTACAGGTTCATACAATGTTCCATCTACTAGCACAAGGAGTATTGCCCCTTTTATTGTGCTGTCAGCATTGCTAGCTGTGAGCTGGTAGTACCCTTCACTGTTTAGAGTGATTTCTAATTCTACGAATGTGGCTTCTATACTACTTGTCTCCTTCAGATACTTCTGCCAATCTTCTTTTATCTTCACCTGATTATAGGTTATCTCTAGCTTTTCACCCACCACACGTCCAATTGGCTTATCATAGAAGGTGTCTTTCCCACTTACACCTATGATATCTATTGGCTTATAATTTTGCACTGCAGGCGGTGAAATATCGACATCTT
>Ga0209702_10003363_pt1 | contig 25368 bp, 25 predicted proteins | sample FRY01_FD_187210 | JGI IMG/M metagenome (GOLD analysis project Ga0209702, IMG submission 187210) | Freshwater microbial communities from Lake Fryxell liftoff mats and glacier meltwater in Antarctica - FRY-01 (SPAdes) (version 2) | ecosystem: Environmental > Aquatic > Freshwater > Ice > Glacier... | reverse complement strand
TCGATCGAGGCAAACACTGAGTCCGCTGCGCCTTGCGCAGATAGCGGTTCTCTTCTATGGGAATCTTCACTCATGTTCGGATACTCCTTCATTTTGCGTATCGGCATTTTGCGTATCGGCATTTTGCATATCAGTACTGCTCTGTATGGGCTCTGTGAGGTGGCCTACTAAAAGACGTTCAGCATATTTCGCCATAACATCTACTTCGAGGTTCACTAAATCTCCAGGCAGGCGAGACCCTAAGCTGGTCACCTCACAAGTATGGGGTATTAGTGCCACCGTAAAGCCATCGCTCAGCACCTCGACAACTGTGAGTGATACGCCGTCGACTGTTATCGATCCCTTGACCACTACATAACGAAGCAAATCGGCGGGCATTTTGATTTGCAAGTTCGGTGCAGGTAGAACCACCTGCCCTACTGCATCCACGTGACCTTGGACTAAATGGCCACCTAGGCGATCATTCAGGCGCACGGGCCGCTCAAGGTTAACGGTGTCACCAACACGAAGCGATCGCAGCGATGTTCGCTCAAGAGTTTCTGCGCTCAGGTCAGCCTGCCAGCGGTCACTCCCCCATTTCACAACTGTCAAACAACATCCATTGACTGCTATTGAGGCTCCAAGAGTGACATCTTCAAGAACCAAGGAAGCTCTGATTGACAAACGTGAACCCTCTAGCGCTTCAACATTTCCAAGTTCTTCGACTATGCCGGTGAACACTTATTGCTCCTTGTAACAGTTCTTGCAATCATGAACCTAACTCTGAGCCGCTTCTTGCGGAGCAAGCTCGATACGTAGATCTTCGCCAACGCGTTCCACTGCTACAAATCGACCACGCCATACATTGGCAATGTCCCAGGCTCCAGCGCCCTCAAATAGACCATTGGAATCCTCACCGCCGAAGAAGGCAGGTGCAAGATAAATCACGTAGCGGTCTACTAGGCCGGCACGATGGAACTCACCAGCTACACCCGCTCCGCCTTCTACTAAAAGCTGCAGGATGCCCTCGGATCCAAGTTGATCGAGGATTACGCCAAGGTCGCCACTCATCTCTCTGCATGGCTGCACTTTGGCAGTCGCTCCCGCCTTGCCGAGCACAATCCGGAGGGGGTCCAGGGCAGTGATAATCGGTGCCACAGGGGGAACGTAATCCCGGACATTCAGCGAGGGGTCATCTCTTCGAATGGTGCCTGCACCCACCATGATGGCATTTGACTCTGCTCGAAGCCGATGGCCGTCAACTCGCGCAGCTGGGCCAGTAATCCACTGACTTGTTCCGTTGGGTGCGGCAGTGCCCCCATCGGAGGTGCTTGCGAGTTTGAGAACTACCCAAGGCCTACCAGTCCGACGATGCTTGAGATACGGCGCTAGCTGAGCGGTGACCTTTTCGGCTTGAACCCCAAGATGTACTGCAACCCCGGCTTGTTTTAAACGCGCTATGCCAGAGCCACAGACCGCCCGGTCGGGATCTTCAATACCAACAACCACACGTGAAACTCCCGATGCAATGATGGCTTCAACACATGGGCCTGTTCTGCCTGTGTGATTACACGGCTCAAGCGTGACGTACATCGTTGAGCCAACAGCTGCAGGACCTGCAACAGCTAATGCCGCAATTTCTGCATGTGCTCCGCCGGGCTCTTGGGTTGCGCCCTCGAACAACTCTCCGGCCTCGGTTCGAATCACGGCCCCAACCCAAGGATTTGGTGCAGTAATGCATCTCACCAGTGCTGCTGCGGCAAGAGCACGAGTCATACATTCCCGATCAAGTGCATCGAGCTGGGGCGAAGTACTCACACACAAAGAGTACTTGAGCAACCGATAACGGTCGACTTCGCAACGGTCGTTTAAAACTTGACCACTCTTGAATTAGTCGGCCGATCTAAGTTCAACCGCATGTACCGTGGGAGCAGACCCGCCGCCGAGTAGTCCTAGAGCCTCGGGAACCACATCGATGACTGCCTCAAGCATCTCTAGTGCTCGTTCTGGAGCGCTTCCAAGGTTAAGAATTAACGCCGGCCCTCTAGTGCCAGCCTGAGCACGAGACATACGCCCCCGGGGGCTCACGGAACGCATGGCCTCGGCCATACCAGGAGCAGATCTATCAAGAATCCTCTTGGTTGCTTCAGGGGTGAAATCCCTCGGCCCGAATCCCGACCCTCCAGTTGTCAGAATCAGACCATTAAACCCGTAGGCCATATACGACAGTGCATTTGAGATCTCGCCCACATTGTCGGGAACAACTCTTTGCTCAATAACATCGAATCCGCCCTCGACAAGACGGGCGACAAGTGCCATACCGCTCAGGTCCTCTCTACTTCCAGCGGCAATGCTGTCAGAGACGGTAAGTACCTTTGCTTGTATGGGTGATTGCTGAGACATGGAGGTTCTCTTTTCCTGTTGACTTGAACAAATCGCTGCGTTACCTACACGAGTGAACTCCGAGACCGCTGATGCTAGCTGTAGCGAAACAGACACATGCCGTCGGTGTTGCTTGCCTGCGGTAGAAGAAGAGCACCTCGTCCCCAGGGTTCCCAAGGCCCCGAAGGTGCAGGTAAAGCTTGTAGGTGAGGATATGCAAGCCCAATATATTCATCTATTCCAAGGGTTTCTTGGGCAGTAAGCGTACAAACGCTATAAGCCAACGTTCCATGGGGGGCCAGCAGACCGACTGCAGCATCAACAAGGTTGCGCTGAAGGGCGGCCAAGCGTTGAGGAGACTTCGAGTCAATTCGCCACCGAGCATCGGGCCTGCGGCGCAACACCCCTAACCCGGAACACGGAGCATCAAGTAGCACATGGTCCGCAGAACCTGGACGAATGGCTGGTTGTAGGGCATCACTAATCATCGGATGCAAGTTGTCAAGATGCAGTCGAGAGGAATTATCAACAATGAGATCGACGCGATGCGGCTGAAGGTCTGCCGCAATCACCACAGCACCTGCAGAGGCCAGCCCCGTTGCCTTACCACCCGGCGCTGCGCAAAGGTCAACAACCAGCTGTCCCGGCTGAACTTCTAACAACTCAACTACCCACTGCGAGGCTAAGTCTTGGGTATAGCCATCAGCTCGATGAGTAGCTTCAGCGGATAAGTTCATATGCTCAAGCGCAGACTCCGCTCGTTCTAGGCCAAGATCTTGAACTAATTGTTGATAGATCCAGTCGGGGTAGGACAACTCTGTAGGTCTATCCGGAAATTCAATTGCAGAGCGAGTGACCTGACGAAGAACAGCGTTAGCTAAGCCTCGAAACCGCTTTGGTGCGGCCTCAACGGTTGTGCCCACCGCAGCATAATCAGGAATGTCGTCTCGGTAGGCAACTTGATAAGCGCCTAGACGTAATAGCCGGCGTGCTGCCGGCGGTGGATCAGAACTGAGGAACCTGTCAATGAGATGATCACAAGCACGCTGGTGCCTGAGCGTGCCATACACAAGGTCGGTGGCAAACCCACGGTCTTGTTGGCCAAGTTCAGAGCCATCAAGAACCTTCGACAGGATTAAGTTCGAGTAGGCGCCTTCGTCTTCGACTCGAGCGAGTACGTCTAACGCGATTCGTCTTGCAGCTACTCCCTCTGCAGCACCTCCGGCTGTGTTCACTACTCCAGCACCTCTCCTAGCGGACGCGCCCCACGGGCCCAGTCAGCTGCTTTCATTGGGGCTTTACCTTCAGGTTGCACAAGAAGTAGCTCAAGCCAAGAGTCACCTGTCCTCACTGCACAGGGGGCCGCAATAGTTCCCGGCGGGAGCGTATCGCTGCTTTCGCTCAGCTCAGTGCAAGGAGCGCCTGCATGTGTTGCCTGAGCTTTAAGGACCTTGAACCTCTTGTGTCGAAAGCTGCTCCACGCCCCGCCAACTCGAACTATCCGAAGCAGGTCTTCGGTCGAACTATTCCAATGCAGTTGCGCATCCGGGCCATGAAGTTTGTGGGCATAGGTCACTCCATCGGTTGCTTGAGGAATTGGCGGTTTGAGACCAATCTTGAGTTGATTCACGAGTAGCTCCGATCCCAACTCGATAAGACGCTCTCGCAACTCTGCTGCTGTTATTTGATCATCGAGATCAATGACTGCAGATGAATAGATCCCACCTGTGTCGAGGCCTTCAGCAACTTCCATAAGACAAACACCGCTCTGGGTGTCACCGGCCAAGATTGCGCGCTCCACAGGGGCGGCTCCTCGCCAGCGTGGCAACAACGAGAAATGCAGGTTCACCATGCTCAGGTGGTTCAGAATCTGAGCAGTGATGAGTCGACCGTAAGCAACCACCACACCTAAATCAGCTTCTGTGCTCAATACATCTAGCGGGTCTTCAGTCACCCGAAGTCCTTGTGCAACAGCAGCAGCCTTAACAGGGCTAGGAGTGACCCCAGAACCGCGACCGCGGCGGGTGTCGGCACCGGTAACCACTAAGACCACCTCGTGGCCAGCTGCGCACAAAGCCTGTAACGGTGCAACCGCCATCTCTGGAGTACCAAAATAGACGAGCTTCACAAGAGGGCGCCCTGGTGGAGGAAGTCAGACACTCAGAGCGACCGAAACAGCCCAAATTTTGGTTTGGTCGAGACGCCAAGGTCAGCCTCGAGCACCTCAACAGCCCCTGGAGCACTCATTGACATCTTTCTTAAGGACTTCTTTGCATCTCGCCTCTGATCATCGTCAAGATGATCTATCAGCAAAACCCCATTCAAGTGGTCAAGTTCATGTTGCATAAGGCGAGCTAGAAAGTCATCTGCTTCAAACTCGACCTCTCTACCCTCAAGATTTAACCCTGTAACGTTCACGTTGCTTGGACGAACAATGTCGAATCGTAAGCCCGGAACAGATAGGCAACCTTCGTTGAACTCGCAGTCGCCACCCGACTCAGTAATAACAGGATTGATGAGCACCTGCGGCCCATCCCCGGCACCAAGGTCATAGACCATAAAGCGTTTCTGAATCCCGACCTGCGGTGCCGCTAGGCCAGCACCCTGCGCTTCGTACATAGTGACGTACATATCTTCGCAAAGTGCTGCAAGCCGACCGTCAATCTCTGTGACCTCAGAAGCGCGCTGCCGCAACACTGGATCACCAAGGATTCGGATGGCATAAGGGGAGGCCATGGCAAAGAGACTACCGTGCCTCGGGTGCAGCCACCCGACAAGCCCGAGGATCTGAATGGCCAGAACAAAGGGGAGTACTACTTCTCTGATGACCCAAGCAGCCAATCTCGACCAATTACAGTCCGCCTCTCTTTGCCAGACTTCACAATTGACCTACAGGCCGACTCAGGAATCTTCTCCTCGGACCGCATAGACCCAGGAACAAAGCTTCTGCTTATGGAGGTCAAGGAACTTCCCTCAGGAGCGATCCTTGACCTTGGGTGCGGCTATGGGCCTATTGCTGCAACCATGGCCAAGAGATTCCCTAAACAACAAGTTTGGGCCATTGACGTGAACTCGAGAGCTCGTTCGGTCTGTCGGCAGAATCTGCAGACACACGCGGCAGCAGACTCTGAGTTTCACGTCATTTCCCCTGACCAGATTCCCGCTGAGTTACAGATTGCTGCCATTGTGTCGAACCCGCCTATACGCATTGGTAAACCTGCACTGCATGCCCTGTTGAGATTTTGGCTGCAGCGTTTGCAGCAACCAGACGGTGTGGCTTGGTTGGTTGTGCACAAACACCTTGGCGCAGACTCGTTGAGCCGTTGGCTTGAGACTGAGGGCTACGAGTCGACGAAGGTGCGATCCAGGCAGGGGTATCGAATACTCAAGGTAACCAAAGCAGATTCCCAAGGTTCGCTCCAAGGTTCAACGACGTAACCTAGCGGGGTCCACCTGAAGCTGAAGACGGCCCACAGGACGATCCACTTGTGCGAGCACCTCTTGAAGCAGGCTTGGTTGACGTGATCTCAGCAGCCATTGGCCTTCTTGGGCTTGTAGCACGTCAACCCCCTCTGGCCGACCTAAGCGGCGGATGAACTCAGGTGCGGCAACGGAACCGACTACGGCAATACTTGCAGCTGGCGGAAAGCCCAGTAACTCGCGGCGAGGCGCCTCAGACAAGCTCACCAATAGCGGCTCGGCGGTCAGGGCTGCTCGGATTGCCTCATGATCGGGCCGCCGAGTCTGCACAACAACTTGTCCCCCGCTAATCCGCCCGCCCATAGCCTCATGAACCCGCCCGCCCACCCGCCGAGAGGCGAGCATCAGCAAAGCCAGAGCCTCTTCTGCAGCGCGATACCGCGGCGCTAGCAGTTCCTGATCAAAGTCAAGAAAGGCCACGAGCGACACGTCTTGCACCCGATGAAGAACAGCCTGTGTACCAATAAAGATCCGGGTGCTCTGAGACTTCTCGAAGCTACTGAAATGATCAGCGGAGGAGGTCGGACTAGCCCCTGTCACAACCTGGACTTGCTCAAGTGCTAAGGCTTCTAGCTCCTCTCCTGCCCGAGAGACTCCACTTCGAAGAATGGACAGCGCCATCGATCCACATTCCAAGCAGATAGCAGGGCGCAGTTGCCCGCACTGAGTGCATACCAACAGCCCCTCATCGTTTTGGAACACTGCCGCGCTGCACTGCTCGCATTCAGCCAAGGTTCCGCAACTACGACAGGCCAACAGTCTGGCTCGACCAGTCCTGTTTAAAACACAAACAACTCGCTCTCCTGAACGGGCCGTTTGACGGATCATCTCGACGAGTTGCGATGAGAACAGCCCGGTTCGAGAAGTATCCTCACCCCGCCGGTCGATCACAGTGAGCGCCGCCCAGCCGGCGCGTTCACTTGCACGAGAATGCCTGCCACGCGGCTCGAGCACAGTCTGGGGGTTGAGCTGCAATGAGCCGCCATACGGTTGGCCTACTTGCTCGGAATTTGCAGCATCACTTTGACTCGGAAGTCTCTGCTGAGCCACAAGTGCTTCTAGAGAAGGACAAGGTGACACCAACAAGCAAGGAATCTGAGCTTGATGCGCTCGCTGGATCGCAACTTCACGAGCGTTCCAAGTGGGCGAAGATTCGCTTTGCAACACCTCATCGTGCTCGTCAATAACAACTACTGCTGCTAGTGCGGGCAACGGTGCAAAGGCCGCTCCGCGTCCACCGACCACACTTGCGCCGCCTGCAGCCGCCTGAAACTCCTTCGGCCACGACGCTACTGCTGCCCCAGCGTTACGTAGTCCCCTCGCCACACGTTCTGCGTCTGCAACGTTGGGAACTATTGCCAAGATTTGTCCGAGTCGGGCTGCAGCAATAACAACGCCAAGAGGGTCAGTCGTAGGAGAAACCTGCAACACATGAGTGCCTGCGCCGAGCAAAAGCAAAGACTCTGCCAGCTCGTTGGCCTGCCCTGCAGTGGCTGGGCGAACTTTGAGTGGGGGTAGTCGGCTGACTACTCGTTCGGGGGATGCAGCACGCAACATAGTGGTCAGCCTGCCGCTCCAGCGCCAAGCAGCCCAGTGGCATAGCTCGATTGTGGATTGATCTGGGCCGAATCCCACTACCTTCAAAATGGTACTGAGTTCGACTCCCTTTGGTGGTTCCACATCGAGTGCCACTACCCACCCAGCGACGCGTCTTGAGGCAAAAGAAATGCGTACCAAGCTGCCCACTCGAAGCTGCGCGGCAACTTCATCAGGCGCGCAATAATCAAAGGCACGATCCACTGCGGGAATATCGGGTAGTACCCGTATAACCCTCATCCGAGCGCGAAACTATCTTCGGGTAGAACTAAGTAATAGCTGCTCTGGCCTCTGACAAGCCAACAACTGCTGCGGGTCTTATAAACCGAGAGCTGAGCGAAGAGCATCAACACGGTCGGTGCGCTCCCAAGTGAACCCGTCGCCGGTTCGTCCAAAGTGACCATATGCAGCAGTCTTGCGGAATATAGGCCGACGAAGCTCAAGATCACGAACGATCGCACCGGGGCGAAGATCGAATATCTCTTTAACGGCAACCTCGAGTTGCATGGGGTCTACGGTCTCGGTGCCAAAGGTCTCGACAAGGATTGAGACTGGATGGGCCATACCGATTGCGTAAGCAACTTGTACCTCGCAACGAGTTGCTGCACCCGAAGCAACAACATTTTTTGCTACCCAACGAGCGGCATAAGCAGCGGACCGGTCAACCTTTGAGGAGTCCTTGCCGGAGAATGCGCCTCCACCGTGGCGGGCAGAGCCACCGTAGGTGTCGACAATGATCTTGCGACCGGTTAATCCCGCATCTCCGACGGGGCCACCGATAACAAAGCGGCCTGTGGGATTAACAAATACTTCGTAGTCATCATCAGCGAAGGCCTCTGGAATGACTGGTCTAATAACTTGCTCGATCAAGTCGGGGCGGATGTCGGCATCGCGATCGATTCCGTCATTGTGCTGAGTTGAGATCAGGACTGTTTTGAGCCGAATTGGACGATTATTTTCATATTCAAAAGTCACCTGAGTTTTGCCATCGGGGCGAAGGTAGGGCACTGCTCCAGACTTGCGAACCTCAGCCAAACGTTCGGCTAGGCGGTGAGCAAGATGGATTGGTAACGGCATCAGCACGTCGGTCTCGTCTACCGCATAGCCGAACATCATCCCTTGGTCGCCCGCGCCCTGCTTATTGAGCTGATCTTCCTCGCCAGCAGTGCCTGAGCGGACCTCTTCAGAATCGTCAACGCCCTGCGCGATGTCTCTGGATTGCTCGTCAACGGCAACCATCACTCCACAGGTGCGTCCGTCATAACCAAAGCTCTCTCGGTCATAGCCAATATCGCAGATCGTGTCTCGGGCAATAGAAGGAATGTCTACGTAGCCGCTAGTGGTGATCTCACCTGCAACGATGCATAAGCCAGTGGTGACCATGGTTTCGCAGGCCACACGAGCATCTGGGTCTTCGGTAAGGATTGCATCCAGAATCGAATCCGAGATCTGATCGGCCATTTTATCGGGGTGGCCCTCGGTGACTGACTCCGAGGTAAACGTCCAGTTGTTCATTTCTTATTCTCCTGATGAGGGCGCAGGTATTTGCGCCGATCGTGTGCTGAGGACTGCATCTAGAACTGCCGCCGCAACCGAGCGCTTATCGGTAAGAGGAACAAACCGACTCTCTGCTGTGGCAGACAAAATTGCTACTTCGTTTGTATCGAATTCAAAACCGACTCCCGGGGCGGCAACATCATTTACCACCAAAAGATCTGCTTGCTTTTCTCGGAGCTTCTGCTCTGCGTTCTGCTGAACGTCTCGGGTTTCTGCAGCAAACCCGACAAGGGTCTGAGTCTTTGGCTTGCAGGATCCTAGCGCAGCAAGAATGTCTATCGTGGGTTGAATGTGCAACATGGGTGCCCCATCACGTTTTTTAAGCTTCTGCGCTGCAACCTGGCTAGGGGTAAAATCGGCCACTGCTGCTGCCATGAGAATCACATCTGAACTAACAGAACGACTCATCACTGCATCATGCATCTCTTGTGCAGTATCGACCGAAACACAGTTAATTGCGGGGCTTGTGAGGATTCGAGTCGTAGTTACTAGCGTCACTACGGCACCACGAGCGAGTGCTTCCTCGGCTAAAGCGTGACCCTGCTTACCAGAAGAACGATTGCCGATATAGCGAACGGGGTCGATGGGCTCTCGGGTGCCGCCAGCAGTCACCAACACACTGAGTCCAGCAAAGTCTGCTTGCCTGTGAGTTTCAGTTAATGACAGAAGCCGATCCACTTGCTCCAGAATCCGATCGGTAGCTGCAAGGCGTCCTGATCCCATATCTCCACCAGCTAAGCGACCATCTTCAGGATCAACTACATGAACACCACGTTGTCTGAGCGATACAAGATTCTCTTGCACCGCTGGGTGTTCCCACATCTCGGTGTGCATTGCGGGACAGATCAATACCGGGGCCCGTGTTGCCAACAAAGTGTTGGTCAATAGGTCATGGGAGTACCCAGTTGCGTATGCAGAGATCAGCCTTGCTGTTGCAGGGGCGACCACCACAAGATCGGCGCTTTGACCGAGCCGGGTGTGCGGGATTGGGTCTTGTTCATCAAACAGAGATGTCCAAACAGGTTCAGAGGACAGCGCCGAAAAAGTTGCCTTGCCGACAAACTCTTGTGAACTCTGCGTCATCACAACGCTGACAAATGCACCGGCATCAACTAATTGACGGCACAGTTCAATCGCTTTGTAAGCAGCTATTCCACCGCATACCCCAAGAACAATACGCCGGCCCTGAAAGGAGTTCATCAGAACACGTGTCTCTGTGAGTCTGCAGCCACCGCGTCAGCGGAGGCTCAGTCCTCGTCTTTTGACACAACAACTTCTGCTGCACCGGGCAGCGGGCGACCGGTTGCGCCGCCTACTCCCTCAATCATGTCAGCATCGATCTCTTCAAATGCTATTGACAGTGAGGTTCGCGCTGTAGAGGTGACCTGCGGCGGCACAAGTGAACCGAGCGATGTTTTCGCCTTTAGGTTGCCGTAATAGGAGTTGATTTGACGCGCCCTCTTTGCGGCCAAGGTCACCAAAGAAAACTTGCTGCCACTGCGCAGGAGGAGCTCCTCTACTGGAGGATCCATCATTGTGTCGAGACGCTCTGCCATGGGACGATTTACTCCAGCGGGGTGGTGGGGAAACAAACTTAAAGTCCGGCTCTCCAAAGAAGAACCAGCGTTCAATGTTAGCAGAGAACTTTGGTAATACTGAGATCAGTGGGATCTGTGCTGTTCAATTAACTGCTGCAGCTCTTGCACCGAGGTCAGTAAGTCATCATTGACTAAGTGAACGAACTCCATCTTGGAGGCCCGATCGATTTCTTCGTGAGCCTTTTCTAGTCTCTGCAGGATTCGGTCCTCGCTGTCTCCACGTAGCCGCAGGCGAGCTTCTTGAACATCACGGTTTGGGGCATCCACAAAGATTAGAAGCGCCTCTGGGTAACGGGCTTTCACATTTGCTGCGCCTTGAACGTCAATCTCAAACAGTACGTCTTTTCCCTCTGGCGGTTGGGGAACTGGACTTCCTTGAAGATAATCCAAGAACTCGGTCCACTCAAGGAACCCGCCGGCTTCAATATGAGCTTCAAACGCCTGCCGAGTAGCAAAGTGGTAGGCAGTAGCGGATTCGTTAAGTCGTGGTGCTCTCGTCGTCCAGGACTTACTCACCCAGAGTCGCTCATCGCGTTGTAACAGCGCCTCTACGAGCGTTCCTTTACCCACGCCGCCTGGCCCGGAGATAACAATCACAGTGCTGACAGCGGGTACGAGTACTACTTGGCCCGTCTTAGTACTCATGAACGTGCAGGTGACTGAGCTAGGAGTAAGAATGCAGTAATAATCCTGTCAGTGATCACAACGTCTAAATCTCCGAGTCGTAGGGTCCCAGGTATTCGCAGTTCTGCCAACTTTCGACGGGTATCTACCTTGCGTGCCCCTGGCAATGATTCAAGTGCCCAGAGCAGCTTCACCTCGCCAACGGCTTCATCTTGTTTGGCTAGCTTCAGAAGCTCTCCTAGACCTAACTGCTCAGAAGCGAGTTGTGTTCGAACCCTATTCCGAGTGTTACGGATCTCTGAGGCCCATGAAAGTGCCTGAGCTCGTGTCATTTGCCTGGGCCCTCTAAAGGCTCGAGGAACGCAGGGAGGAATGTCGGCTCGCTCAGCCACTGCTCGAACATTAAATCGCTGCAGCAATGGCGGCGGCTGCAGCAGCAGGATTCTCTGCATTAGTCACTGCTCGGCCAATGACCAATAAGTCGGCCCCGTTGGCGATTGCCTCTTGCGGGGAGGCAGCACGAGCTTGATCATTTCGCTGATCGCCCGGTAGTCGAATACCTGGCACAACGCGTTTGAGACGAGGGGCGAGTTCTTTCGCAGTCTGCAGGTCTTCAGTGGCAAGAACTAGTCCCTCGCATCCGCTCTCTAAAGCAAGGCGAACTCTGTTCGGGACGATATGTGGCGGGGCTGTGTCGTCGCTAGTCAATACTGTCACTGCTAACGCAATTGGTGCCGGAAGGCCCGCACGCTCTGCACCCTCGTGCAGTCCCTCCACTCCGGCAATGAGCATCTCGGTACCGCCAAGCGCATGAAGGGTAAGGAACTCAACTCCAAGAGAGCCCAAAACGCGAGTCGAACGATTGACAGTTGTTGGAATATCGAACAGCTTCAGGTCTAAGAACACCTGATAACCAAGGTCCCTTAATGAGGCAATAGCGTCGGGACCATGAGCGCTAAACAACTCAAGGCCAACCTTTGCAACTCCAAACCATGGACGCATTGCGACTGCAAGCCTCTGGGCTGCAACCAGATCGTCGACGTCTAGAGCCAGAGCAAGTCTTCTTCGGACGCTGTCATCTACTGCACCGCTCTGGTCATCTTGGCTATTCACAAGTCCGCTCCTGTGCACGTAGTTGAGACCATCAGTGTTTCACTCCACCAGTGAGTTCGGAAACTCTTGAAATGCCATGAGTGAAACACCAGTGTCTCAGATCATCTTGTATTTGCTCAACTGAGCGTGGCCGAACAAAGTTGGCAGTTCCTATTTGCACGGCGCATGCCCCTGCCAACATAAGTTCCACAGCGTCTACTGCCGTAGCTACCCCACCAACTCCAACTATGGGCAAGTCTGGCAGCGACTGGTGGACATCGTGAATGGCCCGCACCGCCACAGGACGGATTGCCGGCCCCGACAATCCCCCACCGCCGGCACCAAGCAAGGGTTGACGAGTTTCGGTGTCGATGATCATGCCAAGGAGGGTATTCACCAAGGTCACGGCCTCTGCCCCGGCCTCTTGCGCAGCCGCAGCGACTTCTACGAGTCGATCAGTATTTGGGCTGAGTTTTGCCCACAGCGGTAGCCCGATCTGAGAACACGCCGCGAGCACATCCGTAGTGGCTTGAGGGTCATGAGCAAAAAGATGTGTACCACCGTCAAGGTTTGGACATGACAAGTTGACCTCTACTGCGATGACTTGGCCGGGGCAGTCAAACAGAGCCTCTGCGGCCTGAGCGTATTCTTGAACAGTGCGACCCCAGATGCTGACAACCACACGGGCTCCGCTGTCAATGAGTTCGGGCAACTCCCGCTCTCTCCACGCAGCAATACCAGGGCCCTGTAGCCCGACGCTGTTGAGCATTCCTGCCGGGGTTTCGTGTACCCGTGGCGAGGGGTTACCTGCCCATGGGTCAGCAGACAACGACTTGACGACGATGGCACCGATACTCGACAAATCCATAAAAGCCGACATCTCAGAGCCATACCCGGCAGTGCCAGCAGCAGTCATGAGCGGTGCCGGCAGTAGTACCGAACCCACCTGCACTGACATGTCAACGCTGGCAGCTGCAGCTCGCGCTGCGCGAAAACGCACTATCTCAACTCCACGGGATTGGTCTTTTGATAGGTGTCAGTAGATGAGTCCCCTGTTGCCCAGACACCCGCATGAAACTCTTGCAGGCTTCGAACCTGCAGGTCGCTCTGAGCCCAGTCCCCAATACCGTTTGCCGCTGCTAGCGCAGCCGATGCAGTAGTCAGAAGTGGAACAAGGTGAGCTGCTGCCGCTTTGCGAATATGTGCGCCGTCAGCGCGCGGCCCACGGCCGCGTGGGCTGTTGACCACCAGGTCAACACCGCCGCTAGAGATCAGCTCAACACCGTCGATTTCTCCGGCAGCATTATCTGAGAGGTCTGCAGTGATCTTGGCAACAACCTGAGACACTTCAACACCGTGCTCTTGTAGATAGGCAGCAGTTCCAGCAGTTGCCACAATGTTAAACCCAAGGCTGACGAACCGCTGCGCTGCACGAACCCCAACGACCTTGTCTCTGTCTGCTAGCGAAAAGAACACCGTGCCCTCAGTAGGCATGCGGTCGCCTGCTGCTAGCTGAGACTTTGCAAACGCCATGCCAACCGAAGTATCGATTCCCATGACTTCGCCAGTAGAACGCATCTCTGGGCCGAGCACCGCATCAACATCGGGGAAACGACTCCACGGAAGCACTGCCTCTTTGACAGCAATGTGGTCACCTTGCACCTTGGGCCGTAAAAGTCCCTCTGCACGAAGCTCTTCCAAGCTGGCGCCACACATCACGCGAGCCGCAATCTTGACTAGTGGTACGCCTGTGGCTTTAGCCACAAAGGGCACAGTTCTTGAGGCCCTCGGGTTGGCCTCAATCACAAAGACTTGGCCGCTACTTGGAACCTCATCGGACCTTTTGACTGCAAACTGCACATTGATTAACCCCTTGACCTCTAGGGCTGTAGCAATGCGCCTGGTGTAATCCTCGATGACGGCAATCGTTGCAAGGCTTAACCCCACAGGCGGAATCACACAGGCCGAATCCCCCGAGTGAACACCAGCCTCTTCAACGTGTTCCATGATTCCACCAATAATCACTTCACCTGTATGGTCTCGAATCGCGTCGACATCTACCTCGGTTGCATCTTCTAAGAATCGGTCGATCAGTACGGGACGATCCGCCGCCAGCCCTCCTTCTCTGCCAAGAGAACCGTTTGAAGAGATGGCCTTCCATGCCCGTTTAAGGTCGTCTGCCTCGTACACAATCTCCATGGCTCGTCCACCGAGCACGTAGCTCGGTCGAATCAATGCCGGGAACCCAATGCGATCAGTTGTAGCTAAAGCCTCTTCAAGGGTTAACGCTGTGGCACCCGCTGGCTGAGGGATCTCAAGCTGGCTGCAGAGAGCGCTCCAGCGGTTGCGGTCTTCTGCAGCATCAATACTTGCAGCGGAAGTCCCCAAAATGAGTTCCGGATCTAACACACTTGCAAGCTTCAGTGGCGTCTGACCGCCAAGCGAGACAATCACGCCCACGAGCTTGCCTCCACCTTGTTCGGCCGAACGCTGCTCTGCATCAATAACATTGAGCACGCCCTCAGTAGACAGTGGCTCAAAGTAGAGGCGATCAGAGGTGTCGTAGTCAGTCGAGACGGTTTCTGGGTTGCAGTTGACCATGATCGTCTCGAAGCCTGCCTCGGAGAGAGCGAAGCATGCGTGAACACAGCAGTAATCAAACTCGATGCCTTGCCCAATCCGGTTTGGTCCAGATCCCAAAATGATCACCTTGTCTCGGCCAGAGGGGGCAACCTCACTGACATCTTCATAGGTGCCGTAGTGATAGGGGGTCTCTGCTTCAAACTCTGCGGCGCAGGTGTCTACGGTCTTATACGTTGCTTCTACTCCTGCGGCAATCCGCTGGGCTCGCACCTCTGACTCAGTCACATTCCATAAGTAAGCCAACTGTGCATCGCCAAACCCAAGGCGTTTGGCGCGCCTCCAAGACCGACGGTCCAGAGACTCCAGAATCGAAGCCCCCTGAGCATCGACCTGCATATTCGCGACTAGCGCTTCACGCTCCTCGCTCAACAACAGAATCTGGTCGAGGAACCAACGATCAATTTTCGTTGCCTGGAACACATCCTCGACGCTGACCCCGCGACGAAGAAGCGACTCAACTTCAAAGATGCGCTCGGGCGTTCCGATGCCTGCTTGCACCATTAACTCTGCAGTTTCCACCTGATCGAACTGCCCCTCGCCTGCATCGCAGTTAAGCCCCGCTCGACCTTGTTCAAGTGACCGCATGGCCTTTTGGAGTGATTCTGGGAATGTGCGGCCAATAGCCATGACCTCTCCCACAGATTGCATTTGTGTACCCAAGGTTGTTGCTGTACCTGGGAATTTCTCGAATGCCCATCGAGGCACCTTTGTTACTACGTAATCAATAGAAGGTTCAAAGCTAGCTGGGGTCATCTTTGTGATGTCATTAGGGATCTCATCAAGGGTGTATCCAACGGCGAGTTTGGCTGCAATCTTCGCTATTGGGAAGCCAGTTGCTTTGGATGCAAGTGCGGAGGAACGACTCACGCGAGGGTTCATTTCAATAACTGCTTGCTCTCCCGTCTCGGGATGCACAGCGAACTGCACATTTGACCCTCCGGTCTCTACTCCAACGCGTCGCATGATCTGAAAGGCCGTGTCGCGCATGAGTTGATACTCAACATCGGTCAGTGTCTGAGCGGGCGCCACCGTGATGGAATCACCGGTATGCACGCCCATGGGGTCGAAATTCTCGATTGAACAGATAATCACGCAATTATCTGCATGATCCCTCATGACTTCTAGTTCAAACTCTTTCCAGCCTGCAATTGACTTTTCGATGAGCACTTCGCTGATCGGGCTGGCTTCAAGGCCTCGGGCAACCATGAACTCAAATTCGGCAAGTGTCGATGCGATTCCTGTTCCTTTACCTCCGAGAATGTACGCCGGCCGAATCACGACGGGTAGGCCGAGTTCACCGACAACTGTTGCGGCTTCGGTCATGTCATGTGCAATACCCGACTCGGGAACGTTCAAACCAATCTCGATCATTGCTCGCTTAAACAGATCGCGATCTTCGGCTGTTCTTATCGCCTGAGCATCGGCGCCAATCATCTCGACCCCATAGGCGTCGAGGACGCCTGTCTCTGAGAGTTCCATAGCAAGATTGAGCGCTGTTTGACCACCAAGCGTTGGAAGCACTGCGTCGGGTCGCTCCTTAGCCAAAATACGCTCCAGCACATCTGCCACTAACGGCTCGATATAGGTGGCATCAGCAAAGTCTGGATCGGTCATGATGGTTGCTGGGTTTGAGTTAGCGAGGATCACTCGGTAGCCCTCTTCTTTGAGAACCCTGCAGGCCTGAGTCCCGGAATAGTCAAACTCGCATGCTTGGCCAATCACAATTGGACCGGAGCCAATCAACAAGATGGACTCAATATCTTCACGACGCGGCATGAGGTAACCCTTCGATAAGTAACGGTTTGGAGTGAGTAAAGGAGTTGGTTGCAAACCCACTGCGTTGAGCTATGGCTGAATTATGCGAAGCAGTTGCGTAGGACTGTGCAACGCTGTGGGGGTGAAATTTACTGAGGAACAAAAATGGTCGGCCAGTGCTGAACAGGTTCTTGCTGTCTACCTGGATGCAAATTTCTGGACGGGTCTGACTAACTTGTCGGCCACGAGTAGCCCCGAGGTGCTTGAGATTAAGAAGAACTCGACCACGGCGCGTGTTCGCCTTCATTATGTACTTGCTGTGGAACTGCCCAAAGAGGCTTCCCGCTTTATCGATCCGAACGACGTTGCGTGGGTTGAAGAAACCACTTGGTCTTTGAGCGATATGTCTGCTCAGGTCCGCTTCTTGGCCGATCAGGCCTCGGGGTTGCTCAAGGCTCATGCGTCGGCTGAACTTACCCAACACGGAAGCTTTGCACTGCGTTCCATTCGGGGAGAGGTGAAGGTGCACATTCCGCTTCTCGGAGGTCGAGTAGAGAAAGTCATTGTTCAAGGGGTCCAAGACCACCTCCGGGAGGAGGCTGTTGCAGTCCAGGGCCAATTGAGTTGAGTTCAAAGCGCTGACCGGTCCATCAAGTCGGCAAAGCGCTCAAACAGATACTTGCTGTCATGCGGGCCAGGACCAGCCTCTGGGTGGTGTTGCACGGCAAATGCAGAAAGCTCGGCGCACTCGAATCCCTCAACTGTTGAATCATTCAAGTTGCGGTGGGTCACTTGGACGTTTGGTAAAGAATCCACATTTACGCAGTAGTTATGGTTTTGACTAGTGATTTCTACTTTGTTGGTGGTGAGGTCACGTACTGGGTGGTTGCCGCCGTGATGACCAAAGGGCAACTTGTAGGTGGTTCCGCCGAGTGCCGTAGCAAGCATCTGGTGACCCATGCAAATACCAAACACTGGCACTTTTCCGAGCAGTTGACGCAAGGTTTCAGGTACATGTGCAACTGCCGCGGGGTCGCCGGGACCATTCGAGACAAAGACTCCATCAGGTTGAAGCGCAAGTATCTGCTCAGCCGTGGTTGAGGCCGGGACGACTTCGACTGATCCGTACTGCGCCAGATTGCGCAAAATAGTTGTCTTAATTCCAAGGTCAAGAGCCACGATCCTGCGCCTAGAACCGTTGAGTGCCGCAACGCTATAGGCGCTAGAGGTAGTAACTTGAGCAACAAGATCTGTGCCTTCAGTCCCGGTTGCCTGCAGAGCGGCCTGACCGAGCTCTTGCTCTGAGGCAGTACCAAATGCTCCTGGAATTGCGCCGTTATCTCTTAGATGGCGGGTCAGTCTTCTTGTGTCGATGCCGCCGATACCCGCAATGCCATGTTGGGTGAGATACGAAACCAAGTCACTCTCGGCGCGCCAGCTACTTGCCCGACGAGACAATTCGCGAATCACGATTCCCTCACAGCGCGGCTTTGCGGACTCGTCATCATGGCTATTGGTTCCGTAGTTGCCAATATGTGGCGCAGTAAACGTAATGATTTGTCCGGCGTAGGAAGGATCTGAGATGACTTCCTGATACCCCGAGAGAACGGTGTTGAACACAAACTCGCCTGTGGTAACACCACCCGTTGGTCTTGCACCAAAAGCCTCTCCCTCGAAGACTGTGCCGTCCGCTAGAACGATTGCTGCGGATTCCGGGTTCATCGTTGTGCCTTTCCGTCGTGTACTACTACTTCGCCAAACTGCATCGTGTGACGCACTTTGCCTCGAACTTCTTTGCCCACATACGGCACGTTGCGGCTTAGCGACGCGCCGCCCGTTGCATCAATTACCCATCGTTGCGCAGGGTCGATCACACATAGGTTTGCGGCGGTGCCTACTGCGAGCAACTGACCGTGGTTCTTCATTCCTGCGATTGCTGCCGGTCTCCAAGACATTGCGGCAAGTACCTGCGTCTCGCTCATTTCGCCGCCATCAACGAGTTCGGTAAAGGCCAAAGCCAATGCGTATTCCAAGCCCAACATGCCAGGGGGCGCCTGATCAAAGGGAAGCTCTTTATCTTCTGGGGCGTGAGGTGCATGGTCAGTAGCGATTGCATCGAGTGAACCCACTCGGAGTGCGGCCTTAATAGCCTCTACGTCGGACTGGGTTCGAAGCGGCGGATGTACTTTGAATGTTGCGTCGTAGTCCTTACAGCAGGCATCAGTCAGCGTAAAATGATGCGGTGCAGCTTCTGCTGTAACGGTCATACCCTTTGCTTTGGCCGCAGCTATTAGTGCCGCCGAGCCTGCAGTGGACATGTGCTGAAAGTGAATCTTGGCGCCGGTCAGTCGTGCCAACGCAATATCTCGCATCACCATCAGCTCTTCTGACTCACTTGGCTGACCCGCAAGGCCCAAGCGAGCAGACCACTCACCCTCATGCATGCAGGTTCCTTCTGACAGTGAGTTGACCTCGCAATGTTGAGCCAGAGTTACCCCAAGCCCGCTCGCATACTCCATGGCTCGTCGCATCAGCCGATCGTCCTGCACGCCGGTACCGTCATCAGTGAAGATGCGCACGCCTAATGCAGCCATCTCTGCCATCGGGGCAAGTTGCTCACCTGCTCGCCCAACGGTGATGGCCCCAGAGGTGTGAATATCGCAGATGGAGTCGCTCCCAAGGCTCAGCACTTCTCGAACAACTGAGGCGCAGTCGACTGCGGGAGTTGTGTTGGGCATTGCCAGAACTGCGGTATAGCCACCGAGTGCCGCTGCGCGGGCACCACTCTCTATGGTCTCGGCCTCTTCCTTGCCCGGCTGACGAAGATGCGCATGTAGGTCAACAAGGCCAGGCGAAACTATGCAACCCGCTGCATCTACTACTAGTTCTGCATCAAGGTTTTGCCCTATGGCAACTATCTGACCCTCAGAGATGATGATGTCTGCAGTCATCTCGCCAGAAGCGTCAATCAGGCGGCCTCCTTTGATAACAGTTGGTGGATGGGTAGTCATGGCGTTTCCTCGGTAGTTGAAAATGATTCGGTGAGTACAGGATCTGAGCGCATGCCAAGTTGGCTAGCTGAGACAAGGTCATCATTTTGGGCGCTAATACTGAGGTGGCGGCCCGCACCAAGAAGCATAAAGAGCACTGCTGAGCGCACTGCCACACCGTTAGAAACCTGCTCCGTAATCACCGCAGTTGGACGATCTGCAACCTCACTTGCAATCTCGACACCTCTGTTCATTGGTCCGGGATGCATTATGAGTGCGCCTTCGGCCATACGGTCGGCACGCGCCGAGGTCAAACCGTAGCTTTTGGTGTACTCGCGCAGCGAAGGAACTAATGCCTCGGTCATACGTTCTTGTTGCATCCTCAACAAGTAGCAAATATCTACGGTTGGGATGACTTCATCTAGGTTCTGGCTCACTTCAACTGGCCAAGTTGCTACTGCGGCAGGCAGTAATGTGCGCGGGGCAACAACTGTGACCTGCGCCCCGAGTGCAGTAAAGATCTCTATGTTTGAGCGCGCTACTCGGGAGTGTTTGATATCGCCAACGATTGCAATATGCCGACCCTCGAGTGACCCTAAATGTGATCGCGCCGTGTAGGCGTCAAGTAGTGCCTGAGTGGGGTGTTGGTGACAGCCATCCCCGGCGTTGATGACAGAGGCAGTTGTCCATCGGGCAATCTGTGCTGGAACTCCCGAGGACTTATGGCGAACAACAACAGCGTCAATACCCATTGCCTGAATAGTTTCTATTGTGTCCCGAACAGATTCGCCTTTGCTGAGCGAAGAGGAAGACACAGCGAAGGACATCGTGTCGGCCGAGAGCCGTTTAGCAGCAGTCTCAAAGCTCAAGCGAGTTCGAGTGGAGTCCTCGAAGAACAACATCACTACGGTGCGACCACGTAGTGCCGGAACCTTTGGGATGGGTCTGCGACCTACCTCTACAAAGGTATCGGTCAGTTTGAGAAGGTCTTCGATCTCTTCGCGGTCAAGATCGGTAATCGACAGCAGATGAGGACTGTTGCTGCTGGTCCGGCTGCTAGTCACCTTGGTGCTCATGATTTCTGAAGCTCACCAAGTTCGACGCCATCCATGGTGACGTTCACTAATTCGTGGCGCCTAGTAGGTAGGTTCTTTCCTACAAAGTCAGGGCGTATCGGTAGCTCCCTATGCCCACGGTCCACCATGACTGCTAGCTGCACCATCTTGGGGCGGCCAAAATCAATCACAGCGTCAAGTGCAGCTCGAATCGTACGTCCTGTAAAGAGCACGTCATCTACAAGTACCACGACCTTTGAATCAAGATCAAAGGGAATGTCAGTAACTTCCTCTGGAATTACTGGACGTATCCCGATGTCATCTCGGTACAGAGCCACGTCAAGTGTGCATACGGGCATTGAGCCAGGTACGAGCTCCTCGATATCTTCAAGTGTTGCAGCTAATGCGTGCGCTAGAAATACCCCGCCGGTCTGCAACCCGATGAGAATGACTTCGCTGCTGCCGTGGTTGCGCTCAAGGATTTCGTGGGCCATGCGTCGAAGCGCTCGCGCTATGTCCTCGGCATCCATGATGCGTGACCGGGCAACAAAAACGCCCCCGTAGGGGCGCGACATCTTTCGTTCACGTTCTGCCACAGGCATGGCCTTTCTGTGCGTAGTGGCCTCTCGGGACCACCTTGACGTACAAGAGTTTAGTTTAGCAGGTCGGCAGAGTGCAGAGGCAATACACCCGGCCCAACAGATCCGTTGTGATACGAATCGGAGTCCCCGTGTTCGGATCCGTGGTCTCGGTGACCAGCGGGTTACCACCGACGCTGTACGTCGTCGTCACGGTACGCGCCAGAGTGTTCAGCGTGGCATCCGACGGGTTCGTAAACGCCGGGTACGCGACCGATGTCACCCGGCCACCCGGAGTTGTCATATGCAACCTCGTCCACGATCGCCGCGACCACACCAGTGCCGTCCGGATCGGCTTTCGTCGACGAGCGCAACCGGCCCGCCTGGTTCGTCGACACCCCCGCACACCCCGTGCTCGTGGGGCCGGCTTCGGTCTTGGCGTAGTAGGTGTTCGTCACGGTTGCGGCCTGGGTGCCGCCACCCGGCTGGGCGACCGCATTGCCCCCAGCGTCCCACCCCGCCGGCAACGTCGAGGTCAACTGCCGCAGGAACTGATTTGGTGTTCCCTGCGCTTCGAAGGTGGACGAGGACGTGAGCTTGAGCCCTATCGGGTCGACCACCGACTTGGTCAACGCCCCGACGACCGGGTTGGCGTAGGTGTTCTGCGTCGTGACCGAATCACTCGCCCCGGCGGCGTTCACCGTCGGGGAGACCGTTGAGGTGACCAAGCCGAGATCTGGTTTCAGTGACGTCATCGGAATGAACGCGAACAACCCGGACCCCGGGGTCTTCCATGTGACGTCGAACGCCGAGTACCCGGTGTTCGCCTTGATGTCGACACTGATGCGGTGCCACCCCGCGGAGAGCGTGATCGGCGCGGACTGCGGTGAGGTCCCGTTGGAGTTCCATCCGTCGATCACCATCGTGTTGTCGATCGTGACCCGGGTGCCCTGTGCGCCCCAGCTCCCGAACTGATAGCTCCCTGCGGTCGCGGCGTTGATCAGGCCGCTCAGCCGACCCGAGAAGTTGTCGACCGGGATCTGCGGATCCGGTGACCCACCCACCCAGTTCGCCCCGGAGTACGCAGGTGCCCACAACTGATGGACCTTCGGAGCACCCCTGAACGCGGCCCGGACCGGATACGGGTACACCTCACCACCCGCGTTCGGTGTCGCACCCGTGAACAACCCGACAGGCGCCGGCCCGTAGCTCGCGACCGGTCGCGACAACCCGTTGAACACCACCGAGGTGTCATAGATCGTCGAGGAGCGTATCGCCTGCGTCGTGCCGAAATTCGTGTCGGTGTACGACACCCGATCCGAGACACCGTCGTAGACGATCTGGGTTACCCGTCCCGAGGCATCGACGATCTCGCGTTCACGCCACTGGGCGTCCCAGTTCGATTTCTCGGTGAACCCCGAGGGGGTCGACAGCCCTGAGACGGTCACCCGTGTTTCACCCAACGCCGCACCGACGGGCTGAGAATCATACGAGACGGTGGTCGTCTGACGGGTTGCACCCTGAGTCGCAGCCGGTGAACGGTCATCCACAGCTGACACAGCCGACAACAACAAGCCGTCCTTGTCGAACGTGTAGGAAGTCCCAGCGTCGTCGGTCACCGAGATCTGATTCGACACCGCCGCCCCGCTCAGGAGTTCAGGCCCCCCCGGACGGTTCGGCCACCCCAGCCGCACCCACATCGGAAGCCACCAGACACCACACAGCGACCGCGCCAACCGCAACGACCCACCCACTAATCGAACGACCCATCGAATTCCCCCTCCCCGCCAGGACCACCCACAGTGACCGCAACTGAGAGGCTACTCAGAGGTTTTGACCTGAGGCAACACGCAAAGCTTCACTTTGGTCTGCCGAGCCATTAGGCGAATGAACCCTTATGCGTTGGCGTAGCCAAGACTTCTATGCGCTGAGCGCCCTTGCGAAGACGGAACCGTGCACCATCCACTGCTTCTGCCTCGGGGTTGGTGGTGTCGATGTTTCGGATGGTCACGAGCATCTCCTCGGGGGTGATGTCAACCACCGTATAGCCCTGATCAATCAGGTTGAGATGTCGCATTGCCGGTGCATTTGAGTTCAGTACAAATCTTTCTGCTGCTCGTAAAACCTCTTCGGCAACAGGTTCAGGCAGATCGCCGAGGAATGACTTACGCGGGTCTGGGTCGGCAGTGAGCGAACCTGTGCAGAAGTCGAAGGCTGCAACAGGGGTACTCGGCTTGTCGTAGTCAACGCGTAGTTCGCTCACCAATGCAGTATGGGTGTGGCCACTGGCAAACACCGTGTCAGTGACACCCGAATCAAGCAAAAACTGCAACAGGTCGCGCCGTTCCGCCAAGTAGTCGTCCCAGGCCTCATTTGGTGCATAAATACCTGCGTTTGGGGGAAGGTCGGGCCGGAAGGCTCTTAAGAACTCCAAGTTAACTAGCTTCCACGGACTGATGTTGTACTGGTTACCCACAACACGCCAAGCTGCTTCTGAAGCAGCTAGTCCTTGGGTGAACCATTCGTACTGCTCGGCACCTAAGGTGCTACGCCCGGGTTCGTAGGCGCCAGAATTGTCTGTGTAGACAATGTTCTCAATGGGGTCATCTCGATATGCGCGGACGTCGATCATTGACAAGTCAACCAAGTCGCCCCAGCTAAAGCGTCGGTATGCCTGCAAGCCGCCGGGATCAATTACTGGAAAAGCCTCGAACCAGGCCTGCTTTGCAGCAGTCAATCTATCGGGCGGACCGTTCTTGGAGATGCCGTTAAAGAACTCTCCGTCATCCCACATAGCCACCATCGGTAGAGCAGCGTGCAGGTCACGCAGAAGTGGCTGCTTACGCCATCGCTGGTAGGTCTGACGATAATCCTCTCGGGTGAGCGTGTTGGTGTCTGAGACATACACGTAATCCCCGAGGTGCATAAAGAAGTCAAGATCTGGCTCTGCCGCTGCTGCTACATGAGCATTAAACCAGCTGTCATTAATTTGCTGACAAGAAGCAAAGGCAAACCGCAACCGGTCTGGGGAGGACCCAACAGCAGGCGCTGTGCGAAGGCGGCCCGAGCGGCTAGCGACCTGAGCACCTGTCTGATCAGCAGCCTCAAAGCGGTAGTAGTACCAACTATCAGGATCAAGTCCGTCCACTGAAACCGTTACGGCGTAGCCCTCAGAAGCTGTGGCAGTCACCAGACCTGCAGCGCGAATTGAGCTAAACGCTGCATCCGTAGCCACGGTCCACAGAACAGGTACCTGTTCAAAAGGAATACTTGGCTCAACTCGAGTCCAAATTAAGGCGCCATTTGGCGCTGGGTCTCCAGAGATAACCCCATCAAGGAACGGTGAAAGGTCGGGAGTTCCTAGTGGCGGCAGTCGCGGATTTTCGCTTGGAGCGGGCACTACACAGCCACTAAGCAGCACCGTTGCGCCAACGCCAAACCCCAGCCCCTTCAGCATGTCTCTGCGGGTCATGCCTCTGCCAGAAGCAACAATGGTGTGGCTCTTTGAGTCGCTCAAGTCTATCCCCCGCCATCTGCAACAAGTGCTGCTCCCAACACTCTACGAAGGAAATTGTTGCAGAACTATGAGTTCTTGGGAAGCTGCCACTGAGATATTCACCTGAAGTCCACCCGAGCATTCAGGCTAAAGCTTGCAGAAACCTAACTGGGACGGAGTTCTTCTGCTGCTGCACTGAGTAAGCCGTTGACAAACTTTGAAGAGTCCTCTGTGCCGTAATGGCCGGCTAGCGCAACGGCCTCAGAGAGCACTACACCGCGGGGCACCTCGGGGCAGTATGCCAATTCGTATAGGGCAACTCGCAGAAGGGCTACATCTAATGTCGCCATACGCTCGACAGACCATCCTCTAGCTAGCCGGCCGATAATGTCGGTCAGCTGCACAAAGTGCTCTTCTACCCCGACAAGCAACTTGGATGTATACGGATCTGGGCTTAGCACTTGTGCATCGAGGACCACTTGAATTGGTACTGCCTTGATTTCTGCCTCATACAGCAAGTGAAATGCCCGCTCGCGTGCCTCG
>Ga0209702_10003359_pt1 | contig 25380 bp, 22 predicted proteins | sample FRY01_FD_187210 | JGI IMG/M metagenome (GOLD analysis project Ga0209702, IMG submission 187210) | Freshwater microbial communities from Lake Fryxell liftoff mats and glacier meltwater in Antarctica - FRY-01 (SPAdes) (version 2) | ecosystem: Environmental > Aquatic > Freshwater > Ice > Glacier... | reverse complement strand
TTCGCCTACGGTTGCTCTCCACCCTTTCTGTTGAAAACGCAGTTACCTTCGACTATGGGGCGGTAACGAATGCCCCAATCGGGACTCTCACCCGACTGTTCAATCGCCTTCACAGGCGCACGAGCGGTTGGGCGTCAGCCCTCCGTGTGTTTTCTTTTGCGGTGAGCTCTGGTGTAGAATCTGCCGTCGTGCTCGGAGGGCTGACGCCCTGCCGCTCGCCGGGAGATGGAACTACTGGCATTTCAGATGATCTGCCAGCAGCAAATTCTGGATCGTCGCCCGTGGCGGACGCATCGGCAGTAAATTCGGGGGTTAACGCCTCTCGGTTTGACGCATTGACGTCGGTGTTTACTGGCAGCACTACACCGGTCACGATCGGAGCAGCCACGATCAGCCCCATCGAGAAGATTAGAAACGCATACCGCAGAATCGATGAAGATCGGCGTAACATCCGAGCGACAACGGCGGCCAAAATCGCAATGACTGCAAATTGCCACAACGAATGGACCAGCACCCAGCCGAGGCGTTCGGTCGTCTGCTGGACAAACGGTGAAAGCGAGTTGAAGAATGTCAGCATCGGATGCCCTTGCCCCAAAATGTACCAACGCTCAATTTAAACAGACGGTCCACTCGTTCCGGGGCTCCAGCCCTGGAACGCGCTGTGTCGGAGGCTCCGGCCTCCACGGTGATCGCAGACGCCGCAGATGAAGGAGGCAGGAGCCTCCAAGGCAGTGCGTTCCGAGGCTGGAGCCTCGGAACGAGGTCACGCTGGAGCCTCGGAACGAGGCATTCGTCACTCAGAGAGTGACGGCTACTTTGCTTCCATCTGATCCAGCAAGCGCCGGGCTTCGTCGATTTCTTTCTGTGAGGCTTTGCCGCTGGATAGCGCCTGCAGCACGAGACTCATCGCCGATCCGTCGTAGACTTTTTCAATCAGTTCGGTCAGGAATTTCTTAGCCGCCTTTTCACGAGTCACGGCCGCTCGCCAAATGTGTGGTGTGGCATCTTCGTCGCGTTTGACCAGGCCCTTCGTCAACATTACGGCCAGCATTTTGACGGTGGTTGAATAGTTCGTGTCTTTTGCTTCGGACAGTTTGGCGTGAATGTCACGCACCGGACTCGACCCGAGTTCCCAGAGAATTCGCAAAATCTCCAGTTCAACCGCAGTTGGCTGCGACGATCCAAGTTCCCGCATGACGCATTCTCCTGCCGAGCGACACAAATTAACAGCGAAAGGCTTCGCTGGCGGCAGTGTAGCGAAGCCTTTCGCTTATACAAGCAGAATCCGGGGTGTTGAGGGCAGAGCCTGAATTTGACAGGTAAAGCCTGAGTCGCTGCTAAGACTAAGGATTAGCGATCATTCCTTAAGCCCGAAGTCGATGCACATCACGGCAGCCATGACGAGAATACGGATGGGGTGATCCATCGGTACAGCCTTGTTGATGGAAATCATGTAGTTGTCTGCGGATGTGAAAAGTTCTCTGCCTGGGCCAGCCCATTTTTCGGACACTTGAGCGAACTCTTTGTCGCCTTTGCGGAATGAAAAATCCCAGCTCGTCCATTTGCCTTGTAGATCGACTGATCGTTGGCATCCAGCACACTGAAAGCGCCGCCGATGGACCGAGAAGCAAAACGGTGCGATAACCGTTTATTTGAGTTTCGGTCGTCCCTGAGGTCAAGTCGTGATTTCGAGGCCCAGTTCTTTTGTTGCTGCCGTGGCCCAGGTTTCGTCACCGAAGGCAGAGCCGCGATTGACGCTGCGGCGGATGGCGGTCAGTTCTGCTTCGGCCTGTGGCGAATTCCGAACCACCATCTACCGTTCTCCTGTTGTTGTCATGTGATGCAGCTTGCAGAAAAAAGCAGGCCTCAAAAAGCCTTAGGGGAAGACTCGTTGTTCAGACAGGTTCCGCAAGTCACCGGAGCCTGGGGTGCGTCCAACAAAAGGCCGAAGCACGGATTTGTCGACCTTTCCAGACAGCTCCAGAATGAGAGACCGCAGCAGGGAAGTTCAATTGGGCATGAATACTGATTGCGCCGGACGCAAGCCGCATGAATATTCAGTCGAAGTGCTCTGATAAACACCCAGACTCCCAAATGTCACAAACATCTGTACAGCGGCGTCGATTGAACGGCTGAGAAGTTTTCAAGGCAGCCTGAATGTCTTCTGGGATTTTTCCGGAAGCCATCTATAACCCAGACATGACGATGGAGGCCTGGAGCCACCTGTCGTGCCAATCGAGACTTCTTTTGCTGTACCATCCGCCGGAGCGAACTGATGCCTTTTCAGAGCACAGACGTACCATTTCCTAAATGGCATGGTACCTGGCTGAAAGCCGCAGCGATCTATAACCTCGTCTGGGGTGCTGTGGCGATCGTCTTTCCGATGCTGTTGTTTCGGCTGGTTGGGATGGATCCGCTGCCGAATTATCCGGAACTCTGGCAATGCATTGGGATGATCGTCGGTGTCTATGGCATCGGCTATTGGATTGCCGCCAGTAATCCGGTCCGACACTGGCCGATCGTTCTGGTGGGCCTGCTGGGCAAAATCTTTGGCCCGATCGGATTCCTTCAGGCAGTGTTGAATGAGCGATTTCCGCTCGCAATGGGACTGACCATCGTCACAAACGATCTGATCTGGTGGATTCCCTTTGCTCTGATTCTGGCAAATGCGAAGAAGCAGGAATCAAAGTTCTCTGCTTCACGGATCGTGGAAGAACCTCTGCCGCAGACAGCCATGTCGCCTGTCCGTCCCAACAACAGTCAGCGAAGCAAGATTGTGTACTCATCGATCCAGGGCGCGATGTCCGATCAGTAACGTGCAAGCGGGTTGTTGATTTATTCGGTTTGAAAACCCGACGCGTCGGGTTGCCCGTAAATCAGTCCAGGTACAGGAACTCGTTCAGATTGAGGGCCACGAGGAAAAAGTATTTTCTCGCCTGCTCCGGATTCAGGCCGTCCTGCTTCTCAAGCGATTCGACCAGCTTCAGACCACGAGCCACCTCTACCGCAGACGGTTCACGCTGGCTAACACGGGCCAGTGCCATTCGCACTTGCGATTCCAGACAGTCAGGATGTTTTTCCGCGGCCATCGCAGCAAACAATTGAGCCTGCTCCAGAATAAAGTGGCTGTTCAAAAGTCCCAGGGCCTGCGTGGGCTGTGTCGTGGCAAATCGGACGGGACAGGTCTGATCGGTGTCCGCCATGTCAAAACTTTCCAGCAGCGGATCCAGCAGCGATCGCTTCACATGAATGTAGATGCTTCGACGAGCGGCATCTTCCGGAGACGAGACTCCCCAGCCAGCTCCGGGCTGCGACTGCCCGGCCTTCACCTCGTCAGGTATCTTCGTATACACCGACGGTCCGTACATCCGATCGGCAGTTAATGTGCCGTTGACCCAGAGAATCGAATCGCGAATCTCTTCGGCCGACAATCGTCGCATATCGAAGCGCCAGAAATGATCGTTGTTGGCATCCTTAGCCAGCGCTTCTTCACGACCTCGGGAACTCATCTGATAAGCCGCCGAATTCATGATCAGGCGGTGCATGGACTTGATCGACCAGCCCTCCTCCACAAAGCGCGCGGCCAGCCAGTCGAGCAGTTCAGGATGAGTCGGCTTGCTGCCCTGAAATCCAAAATCACTGGTCGTCCGCACAATGCCACGTCCAAAATGAAACTGCCAGATACGATTGGCCATCACTCGTGAGGTCAGCGGATTGTCAGGACTTGCGATCCATCTGGCCAGGGCTGTTCGTCGACCACTTGAAGCAGCGCCCTCTGCAGGCGCAGCAATCTCGGGTTGCGGAGGCGACAGGACAGAGGGAAACGCCGGCTGAACTTCATCCCCCGGTGACCCAGGGTTTCCGCGCAGCAGCACGTGTGTCGGCTTCACTCCTCCGCGATCTTCTTTGACACATAAGGCCTGCGCCATTCCCGACGGCCGATTGTCACGAAGCTGGTTCCGACGGTTCGTCATGCCACGATAATGATTGACGTCGTTCTCGGTCAGAAGTCCGCCTTGTCGCTTTTCGATCAGTCGTACACGATTGACTTCAAATTGAAATTCATCATTTTCGACGCCGGAAAAATCAGGCTTCACTTTCTCTTCGATCTTACCCAGTTCCCGTTCCGCATGTGTCAGATCGCGCTCCTGCTGAGCCACTGCAGCCGCATACAAAACGGCGTCTTCCGGCCGAGCAATTTCCGTGACAGAGTTTTCAATCACAGACTCGCCCGAACGAACACCGTATCGGCGCACGCCACGGAAGAAGGCAATCAGACTGTAATAATCAGACTGCGGGATTGGATCGATCTTATGGTCATGGCAGCGGGCACAGTTGATGGACAATCCCAGCAGGGACTGACCGGTAGTCGTTACGATATCATCAAGGTCATCGTAGTAGGCCAGTTCAGGATCAGCCGGCTCATCATCCCAGCGGCCCAGTCGATAAAATCCGGTCGCTACAATGGAATCGGGTGTTGGATCTGCCAGCTCATCACCGGCAAGCTGTTCTGTGAGAAATTCATTGTATGGTTTGTCGCTGTTGAACGACTGAATCACGTAATCTCGATATCGCCACACAAACGGCTTTGCTCCGTCTCGTTCGTAGCTGTTAGTTTCTGCATAACGAACCAGATCCAGCCAGTGACGTCCCCATTGTTCGCCGTAATGAGGCGACGCAAGAAGGTCATCGATCAGACGAGCCCAGGCCGCGGGGGAAGGATCGGCCACAAATGCGGCCACAACTTCCGGAGCTGGCGGCAGTCCCGTCAGGTCATAGTACGCTCGACGAACCAACTCACCAGGCTCGGCCCGTGGATTGGGGCTCAGACCATTTTCCTGCAGCTGCTTCAGGACGAACGCGTCAATCTCATTCTTCGCCCAGTCCGAACTGACCTGTGGCGGCTGCGGTTTTCTGACAGGCTGAAACGACCAGTGCTGCTTTGTTTCGTCATTGACCTTTGGTGCTTCACGAGGCGCTTCAAAATGCAGTGGCTTGCCGTCCTTTGACCACGCAAGTCCGTCTGTCACCCATTTCGTCAGAGTCTCAATTTGCTTCGGCGACAACTGACCGGTCGGCGGCATTTCGTAGCCATCGTAATTGACGGCCTTCAGCAAGAGGCTTTCACTAGCCTGGCTAAGATCTGCCGCAGGCCCCGATTCGCCACCCTTCAGAATCGCTTCGCGGCTGGTCAGATCGAGTCCGCCTTTCGGTTTGGTACCGGCGTGACATTTCAGACAGTTGGCTTCCAGAATCGAGACTACGTCTTTTTCGAACAGCTCTCTCTGCTCGACGGAAAATTCTTCCGAGGAAGCGGCTTCAGCTTCAGCGGTGCGAAACAGGCCCGCCACAAGAAAGATCAGCCCGATGAGGAAAAAGCGAATCAGCATGAGGAGCTCGAAAGCAGAGTCTGGTGGAAAGTGACTAATTCCGACATTAGCCGGTTCAGGTTCGGCTGGCGATCAGTGGACCACTGACAGGCTACTTGCCTCCTGCGATGGTGTCAACGTGGCACAAGCGACCTGGCCCTCAATGGTGTGGACTTAAGGAATTTTCTTGTAGACAAAGTGACTGCCATTGGGCGGCCAGGCGGTCATTCTACGGCCAGGCGTTCGAAGCCCGACACGCCTCCGTTGCGAGCAAGGAATGTCAGGATTCCCATCAGCAGTCTGGCGTTTTCATCATAATTGCCACACCGATGGCAAATGCGAAGGCACGCGCCCGAGGCAAGGCTTTCACGCCAGCCATCCGGCAAACGGCAGGCAATGGTCTGGCCACGAACGACAATCAGCGGCCGAATCATGTCCGACCCCAGACGCTCGACCCAGTTCACTGGGCATTCGCGAGTTCGAAAGACGTCCCGCAATCCGCCCAACACGGTGTCGTTCGGAACGAGCAACTGCAGTTGTCGCTGATCGACATGATAGAGCACCTCGGTCAGCCCCATCCGCACCGTTTTTTCAGCGTGATTGTACGTATGCAGTCCCTGCTCACCTGGAACGACAACCAGAAAGCGAGCTCCGATATCACCGGCCAGGTCGGCCGCGCGATGCACATCATCAATCGCACGGTTGTAGGACATGCCCAGTGAACCCGTAAAGCCGCCGGCAAAGCCAAGACAACTGATGGAGATCCCAGCGTCACCCAGCACATCCTGCAGTACATGCTCACCAAGACGAAGCACCTGCTGGCGACGAAGTGAGATGTAGCGAACTCCGCGGCGATTCAGCTGCTCAGCTTCTGCGATCAGTCCTTCGACTGTGCAGGCTTTGAGTGGCATGGAGACCGCAATTCGAGCCACCAATGATGGCTTAGCCCACTCAGTCTCTTGTTCAAGGAAGACATCCATGTAGACGCTGCAAGACCAGTGAGGAAAGATCACAACGTCGTCGACGAGACGGTCCGACAACTAACAAACGCATTTCCAGATTTTCACATTAACATTCAGTGTGATGAGTCGACATTCCGTCTTGTCATTCTGATACCGCGCGATTGTCGCGACTGCGGATCACTTCCGAGCGAGCAGTACTGTGCATCATTCCGATGTTCTTGTAAACGCCGGACGAGTGGCTTTTTTGCGACTCGGTAAACTCGAATCATGGCCTTCCATTCTGCGAGATAAAAACCTTGACGCAATTCTTCCAAAGCAGTAGTCATCAAAGGACTCTGACTGTTGACTGACCAGCTTCATTGAACTCCAGCACGCGCATCATAACGATTCGTCAGACTGACACGTGTTAAAAAAAGTGTCCGATGCAATTCCTCGGAGCCTCATCATGATTGTCACTGGCCGCTGCGATGGACAGACTTCGATGCCGCTTCAAGTATGTGTTCCAACCTGCGCGCAGAGGCCTGAATGGACCATTCGGATTCCACCACCGCCTGCGCTTCCCCTGCCCTGCTTCTGGCAGCGGCCGTGTTACTGACAACAGTCTCTATTCCCGTGAGCAGCGCTTCACTGTCATTCACCATCACCAGCTCGCCAAGTCGCCCCTGCTGCAGAATCTCAGCGGGGCCCGAATGACAGTTGGCCGACACAACCGGAGTCCCGCAGGCCATGGCTTCCAGCAACACATTGGGCATGCCTTCCATCAGAGACGGAAAGACAAAAGCATCTGCTGAACCATACCAGGCCGCCGCGTTTTTTTGAAAGCCCATCAACCGCACTGTGTCATCCAATGCGAGATCACGAATCTGCTGCTCCAGTTTGCTTCGGTGCGGTCCTTCGCCAAGCAGCGCCACGCGAAATTCGACGTCAGGATATCGCTGAGGCAGTTTCGCTACAGCAGCCACTAAAAGATGAAATCCCTTCTCGTGATTCAGTCGGCCAGCAGAAACTATTCGAAAGATCCTGGCTCCAGTTTTTTCAACCGGACTGTTCCACCAGGAATCATCGACATTCACTTTCGCCTGCGACTGAATCCACTCCACATCGACACCATTTCGATGCGTCATGATTCGATCGCCGCGAATTCCATAAAAACGCATGGCCGATTCTTTTGCACCATCCGACACAGCCAGCACCCGGGCAGACCTGTTGTAAAGCCGGTGCAGAATCCGTCGCTTAAACCATTGAAATCGCCCGGCGACCGGTGCAAAACCAATCTCCGGATCTGTCACGATGGTCGAAATATTCGGGATGCCGGCGCGCTGAGCCCCGGCCGCTGAAATCAGGGTCATCAAAAACGTGCGGTCGTAACTGACATCGGCACGCACTTCCTTCAGAAACTGAGCGAAGTCCTTCAAACGACGCGAATGCATCAGCCCTGGCAGATAAAATCGAGATTCCCGGACTCGCTCTTCGAACGACACAACGGGGACGTCCTTCGGGACCAATTCCAACAATGGACCCGAGCGGTACACCAGATACAGAAACGGTTCAAACTTCGCCCGATCCAAATGCTTCAGCAGCAACACAAGTTGCCTCTCTGAACCACCACCATGCATGGCGCCGATGGAGAACACTACTCGAATGCGCGACATGGATGACCGACCGACATTGGAAAGGGGCAAAGATTCATCGAGAGGGATTGCCACACGACCGAACTTATGTCGTCGCGTTGCGAAGCTCACCAGCGGTGCTGACGTTTTCCAAAGCTCCGTTCAACTCCCGGGCAATCGGTGAGCCCATGAAGTGTAGGAAGTTCTCCCATGAACGTCCTGCATGTTATAGACGGACGGAATGTTTCAGTCGTCCCGCATGTTCCAGCAGAGTCCTTCGCCAAAGTTTCCCGGAATTCCATCAGGACAACGACAAGACGTCCACAAGATTGTCAAATTCGTCCCGTCAACATACCTTCGTCCGTCCGTCCCCGCCTGCTGATACCATGTTTTAAGAGAAGCGCCTGTGAAAGAACCGCGAACTCGAGCCAAAGGCCACGAGCGAACTCGCCGCGACCACGCGACCGAACTGACGCAGGACTACGTCGAAGCCATTGCCGAACTTCAACGCAGACTTGGCGAATGTCGCGTCCGGGATCTGGCAAAACACTTTGCCGTGAGCCATGTGACGGTCAATCGAGCGGTCGCCCGCATGAAGCGGGATGGCTACGTCGATACCGAACCCTACGCGCCAGTCACGCTGACAGATAAAGGACTCAGCCTTGCGGAATTCTCCCAGCGCCGTCACGAAATCGTGTATCAGTTTTTGCTCGCTCTGGGCGTCAGTCAAAGAACGGCTTCCATCGACAGCGAAGGCATCGAACACCATGTCAGCGACGAAACTCTGCAACTGATGGAAAAGTTCAGCAAAGATGAATCCCGGCTTTAGAAAAGCTGTTTTCCACGGACGAATCTGTCCTGCAAAAAAACGATTTTCGAATCCGGAATTCCGTGATCCGCTTGTGGACGCTCACCGTTTGCGACAGAAGTTCCGCCGGGATTTGTCTGCCCACGGGCAGAATTCCACTGGACTCTTTCGGAACACGGCACTCCCTGCCCATTGATCCGGCAGGTCAGTCCGGATAACGTCCGATGGGTCTTCAGATGGTTGAGCGAACACGGAGTTCGCAGATTCCAGCGCAGGATTCTTTCGATGACTACAAACGTTCCCGACTCACAGGCTTCGTCCGACCCATTCAGTTCATCCATGTCGATGGCCTTGCCAGAAACACCGTCGACATCATGGCCTGAAACAACAATCGATGCGATCGTCGTGAATTCCCACGCCGCGCCAAAACGATTACAGCCTGTGCGATTCGCTTCCGGGCTGCTGCTGTCAACGACGGGCATGGGCATGATTCTGCTCGTGGGAATCCAGATGCTGGAAGTTCAGCAGTTGGCCGGAAACTTTGCCCTGGCTCTGGTTGCCTTGGGTATTCTGACGGGCGTGACGCTGCTGGGAGGCGGCTTCGGTTTGATGGCAACCGCATCGTCTGGATTCGACGAAAATGAGTTCGACCGTCTGCTGAAAGCCGGAAACATCGCGTCAGCCACGATGCCCATCGATCCACTTTCGGACAGCGACACACGATCGGCCGCCTGACCAGGCATTGCAGGGAACAGACAGCTGTGACTTCCCGGCATTGGCGTCAGCTGAACAACTGCCCGCGCCCGGTGGGCTCAAAGGCGTTGGGATAATGAGTCAGCTGGGGCTCCTTGCCTTCTTCCGGCCAGAGAATGGAAACGATGTCAAAGCGAGCTCGCTGTTCCAGTCGGCCGTGCTTCTTCAGCCAGGCCAGCGCAAGTCGTGTGAGCTTGTCCTGTTTTTTACGATCAACAGCTTCGAACGGCTGACCATCATTGGCCGACGTTCGCGTTTTGACCTCGACAAAGACAGTCGCCTCGCCGTCCTGAGCGATGATATCAACTTCTCCAAAGCTGTTTCGATACTGCCGCGCAAGTATTCGATAGCCCTGCTTCTTCAAAAAGGCAACGGCAGCCCGCTCACCTCGATCGCCCAGTAATTTGCGAAACAGATTCTTCATCGCTGAATCCTGAAAGACGATCAGGCATCTCATACCGCGCAGCGAAAAGGCGACAGCCTGAGGAACCCGAAGTCCAGGCTGTCGCCCATCGTTATTCAGCAGCAGTTCTCAACAACTCAGACGAACTCAATTCGCAGAGTCGTTGACCTGTGCTTCCCATGGCTTTGACTTACGTTCTTTAAGGCGAGTTGCCTTGCCCGTGCGCTCACGAAGGTAAAAGAGCTTCGCACGGCGGACGCGAGCGTGGCGTTTGACTTCGATGTGCGAAATCTTTGGTGAGTTCACCGGGAACTTACGCTCCACGCCTTCGCCCTGCACGATTCGGCGAACCGTGAACAGCTCACCGGTGCCGGTGCCGCTGCGAGCGATCACAACACCACTGAAAATCTGGATGCGCTCTTTCGTGCCTTCCAGAATTCGAGTGTGAACATCAACACTGTCGCCTACTGAAAACTTCAGCGGCTGCTCACGCAGGCTGGACTTTTCAACAGCGAGGATCAAATTATTTCGCATGACTGGGTTCCTTTTCGACCTCTTCAAACTCAGCACCAGCTGGCTCTGATTATTCCAGCAGATCGTGGCGCCGTTCGGCCGTTCTCTGCAGGCTCTGAGCCTTCTGCCACTCTCCAATTTTTCCATGATCACCGCTGATCAGCACATCCGGCACCGTCATGCCGCGAAACTCACGAGGCCTCGTGAACTGCGGATGCTCCAGCAAACCGGCGTTGCTGAACGAATCGTATCGGCTGCTGGTTTCGTCGCCCAGAACACCCGGAATTAGCCGAATGACTGTGTCCACGATCAACATCGCCGGGACTTCTCCACCATTGCAGATGAAGTCGCCCACTGAAATCTCAGTCGGCTGCAGCCCCTGGCGAATGCGGTCGTCAAAACCTTCATATCGCCCACAAAGCAGCAGCAGTCGAGGCTCCTGAGCAAGCTCCTCGACCAGCTTCTGATCCAACTTTCGCCCCTGAGGGCTCATCATTAACAACCGACCCGGAGACTCTGTCTGTGCCTGCACCGTTTCGACACAGTCGAATACCGGCTGACACATCAGCAACATCCCCGGACCGCCACCAAACGGCTTATCGTCAACCTGCTTTCGCTTTCCGGGAGCGTAGTCCCGAAAATTATGCAGCTGAATACCCACCAGACCGCGTTCAATCGCCAGTTTCAGGTGACCTTGCCCGAGATAACTCTCGAACATCTCCGGAAACAGGGTGAGGATATCAAACCGCATAACAGCTGACTCATACGTTGAAGAGCCCACCTTTGGGAGGGCGAAGCTCCTGCTGAGCCGACCGAATTAAAGACCGAGTCCTTCAGCACAACAGTTCGGCAGACACGATGTTCTTCCGAACCGACAGCAACATCCTGCCACACTTCCGCAGAGCGGATGGGCAGAACGGAACCACTTTACTCGGCGGCTGGTGCTTCAGCAGTTTCTTCTGCAGGAGCAGCCACTTCCTTGACCTTTGGCGCCAGCATCGGAGGTGGTGCCTGAGCCTTCCCGAACTTATTCATCTTCACCTTGCGAATCAGTGCGTTCACTTTTTCGCTTGGCTGGGCGCCGACAGACATCCAGTAATCAACTCGCTCAATGTTCAACTTGACGCGAGCCGATTTGTCCTGAACGGACGGATCGTAGAAGCCAACTTCTTCGATCGCCTTGCCGTCACGCTGAACGCGGGAGTCCATTACACAGATGCGAAAGAACGCTCGGTGCTTGCGTCCCATCTTCTTCATTCGAATTCGAACAGCCATTGCTACTCCTGAACTGACAAAAACAAATCACTCACTGCTTCACAACGCGGTCTGAAATTGTGAATCAGTCAGCGTAACAGGTTTTCTGGTAAAACTTCGTTCGTTTCACCCGGGCCATTGGCGAGACTCACTATTCGCCAATGGCCCGGACTAAACGACTCCAACACAAACTCCGGCAAAATCTGCCGGTTCACTTCTATTCACAAAAATGCACAGAAGAAGTCCTACTTCTTTCGGTTTCGCTTCTTCGCTTTTTGTGCTTCTTTCTTCTGTTTCTTCTTCTTCTCGCGAGCTTCATTCGGATCGAGCGGTCCGCGAGCACTTCTCATCTTCTTATCAACGAGCTGCGCACCCGGATTCATAAACCCGCCGTCTGCCATGCCCTTCACCGCCCGCATTCTGTCTCGCAGGCCAAGATTGGACATGCCCTGCATCATTTTGCTCATGGAACCGAAGTCCTTGAGCAGCTTATTCACATCTGCAGGCAGAACACCGCTGCCACAGGCAATTCGATTGCGACGGCCACGGTCGATGATATCAGGATTCTGACGCTCCTTAGGAGTCATCGAATTGATGATGCCTTCAATCCGCCGCATGTCATCTTCTGGATTCATGTCACCCAGCTGATCAACCACCGCCCCCATGCCCGGGATCATTTTCATGATATCCCGCATGGAACCCAGCTTTTTGATCTGCCGCATCTGCTTGCGGAAGTCTTCCAGGGTGAATTTACCCTGCTGCATCTTTTCCTGCTGACGAAGCATGTCCTCTTCGTCGAATTCCTTCTGAGCTTTCTCGAACAGCGACACAATGTCGCCCATGCCCAAAATTCGGCCCGCCATTCGGTCCGGATGGAATTCTTCCAGCTTATCCAGCTGCTCGCCAACACCAATGAACTTGATCGGAACGCCGGTCACAGCTTTGACGCTCAAAGCGGCCCCGCCGCGAGTGTCACCGTCCAGCTTCGTCAGAATGACTCCGTCCAGCTCCAGCGCTTCATTGAACGCTTTAGCACTATTGACGGCATCCTGACCAGTCATCGCATCGCAGACCAGCAGGGCCTGATCCGGCCCGACGCTGTTATCAATCTGCTGGAGCTCTTTCATCAGAGCCGCATCAACGTGCAATCGGCCGGCAGTGTCGAGAATCACGACCTTCGCACCGACTCGCTTCGCTTCTTTCACCCCGTTTTTGCAGACCTGCACGGGATTGCTGGTCTTCGGGTCTTCGGCATACACCGGACAGCCAATCTGACCGCCAATGACTTTCAACTGCTCAATCGCCGCTGGACGCTGCAAGTCGGCCGCCACCAAAAATGGCGAATGACCTTCTTCTTTCAGCTTGCGAGCCAACTTTCCGCAGGTGGTCGTCTTACCAGACCCCTGCAGACCACACATCATAATAATAGTGACGCCGTCGCGTTTGATCCCCAGCGAATGATCAACCGGCCCCATCAGATCGATGAGCTGCTGATGCACGATCCCGACGATTTGCTCGTCAGGACGCAGCGATTTCAGGACCTTTTCGCCAATCGCCTCTTCGGTCGCCCGCTTCACAAAATCCTGGACGACATCGTACGCGACGTCAGCTTCCAGCAGAGCCGTGCGGACCTGCTGCATGCCGTCGCGGATGTTGCTTTCCGTGATCTTTCCGGTACCCCGGAAAGCGGAAAATGCCTTACCCAGACTTTGTGTGATGGTTTCAAACACGAGGACGAAACTGCTTCTGTAACGAAAACCGAGCGAGTGCCCCCACGCGAAGGCAACACCAAAAAATGACGCAAGCTCTTTCAAGAAAAGAACTTACACAGCAAGCTCGCACCAAAATGCGAACCGCAGTCCACTCTGCGCGCAGAGCGGGCCGGAAAATTCGAACCGCGGATGATATCGACGCCCCAAGTCCCTGACAAGCCGTTCGTGGCGTTTGCCCGCGTTTGGGGTCGAATTCCACGGTAGCCGAATGCCCAGGGATCAACCCCGCCCGATGATCGCTCGGCGGCCACAACATCCGCAGCAGCTCGCCTGCATCGCCTGCGCCAGCAACCTTACCGCCGCAGACCCCGGAAAACAAAGCCAACACGTCGGCTCCCCAAGCCACCAACGACGACGCTCACAGAATCCGCAATATTGTCAACTCCGACAGAAATATGCCCCCTTCGATTGTTCCCGAAACACCCGTAAGTAAGCTCCTCGCAACAAATCATCCCAATCCCACATTCCGGAGAATCCCCCCAATGCTCAGCTCCACGATGATCCCCAATGCCGCAGCCTCCTGCGAGATCGCCGATTTGCTGCATCGGGCTCTTCAGCAATTCGATGGCCCGCAGAGTGCCTCGAAGATTGCGGGTAAGTTGCCCAAGGCAATTCGTCCAAAGCCTGCGGTCGCTGATGAACTACTTCAGCAGGAAGTGGCGGCGGGGAAGCTTTGGCAATATCCAGACGTTCGGAAGAAGCCGCAGTTTGGGATTCAGTCACCGGTCGATTTCGCACGCGTCTGCCTTGTCCGTGAGCTACGACGCGGGCCGAAGTCGGAAAAGGCCGTCCTGAAATCAGTGACGAAGCAAAAGACTTTGGCGACTGTTTCCGCTGCAGCCGTGCAGCAAATGCTGAGCGAAATGTTGCAAACCGGCGAAGCCTATATTTGCCCGCCGTTGGTTGGCGTGAAGCAAACGAAGGCCTCGCCGAAGATCGTCAGTTTCTTCAAGCCCGATCCCGCTGACTACGTGAAAGACGCGTTGCAGAAAGTCGCCGCGACTCTTGGCGCTTCCTTTGAGGACGTTCTCAAATCCACTGTCTCGTTTGCAAGTCGCGAACTGCAGGACCTTGAGCTCGACAAGCAAATACCGAACGTGTCCCGCACCGCAGCCGATGTATCTGCATCGTCTTCACAAGACGAACGTCTGCTCGAAGCCATGCGAACGGTGAACCCACGAGTTGATCAGGGTGACATGGTTGACATTGCCAGCCTGCGAAAGGAGCTTGATGCTCACATGCCGGGAGCAGATTTCGATTCGGCTGTGCTCGATGCCGTCTATCGACAGCGATTCGCCATTCATCGCTACGACCGCCCGGAATTGAAGTCGCCGGAAGAACGCGATCAACTGCTCCGTGACGACAACGGTTTCTACCACAACACCATTTCGCTCTGGAGGAATTAGCGATGACCGATCCGACTCCTGCGAATTCCACGGACGCCCTGTCCATCACGCCGAATCCATTTCGCGGTTCAATCGTTGGAGACCCATGGAAGACGACGAACGATGAAGCGGATGTTTCACGCATTCATCAACGCGTCTTTGAATCCTGCTGTTCCGCCGTTGATGCGGCACGAGCGAATACGGGAAGTGCCGGGCTGATCATTCAAGGCGAACCTGGGAGCGGAAAAACGCATCTCATCGGCCGACTGCGCAAGCGTCTCACGGACGACCTTGCGCATCCGACGCTGGAGAAGCCTCGTCAGGCTTTTGCATACGTTCGACTTGATACGAATGCGGCATCGCTGGCTCGCCATGTTCGTCGGAGAGTTGCCGATGATCTGCTGCGCAAGGTCGGTGGTCCAAATCAGTTCGAACGACTTGTGCTGACACGAATGATGGAAGTTGATGGAGGAGACGGGCATATCGCGTTGTGGTGGGAACATTTTCGCGATGAACGACTGGATGACAGTCGAAATCTTCTTACGGAACTCTGCCTTCGTGAAAGCATCTCTCCGGCATTCGTGGAAGTGCTGACGCACCTGGTTGCACAGCGTCACCGTCTTGATGTCATCACGTGGCTTCGCGGTGATCCTCTGTCTCCGGCAGCATTGGAGCGTCTGGGTGTTGCGGCAGAAGATACCGAAGATCATCCGGAAAACGTGGCTGCCAGATTCCTTGTCGATCTGATGAAACTGGCTGGCACCAATATGCCACTGATTCTGTGCTTCGATCAGGTGGAAGCACTTCAAACAACTCCGGATGACAGTCAGTCGATCTTTACGTTTGGTCAATTGGTCAGCCAGTTGCATGATGCCGATAACAACCTGGTGATCATCTCTTGTATGCAGTCCTCACTTTACAACGATGTCGTGCGAGCGATGCCGGTCTCGATGCTGAATCGGATTTGTGGCTACGGAACGGAATCGCTCAATCCGCTTAACACCGAACTGGCTTCCCTGCTTGTTTCTCATCGCCTGCAGGTTGCAGACATTGCCGGCATTAAGCCCGGAGATGCATCGCGTCTCTGGCCGTTCAGTGAATCTGACGTTCACTCGTTTGTTGGCAAGACAGGAACGACGCCCCGCCGATTACTTGATCAGGCCGCTCGACGATTTGATGAAATCGCCAGCCGCACCGCAATCAGTGTTCCTGTTGAAACCGTCGACCCGATGAGTGAAGAATGGGAGCGGCGGCTGGAAGAAACCAGCCGAGACAATTCGCCGAAGAAGTCCGTCAGTACTCTCAGAGACAGCATTGCCAATCTGGTGCATCTGACCAATCCGGACTGGAAAATCGAAACCGATCCCGGGCACGACGATGTTGTTGACTTTGTCATTGCATCACCGGACGGCGAGGGCCGAGTGGGAATTAAAATCTGTGACGATTCTTCGATTCGACTTTCAGCTCAATTGCGGAAACTCAATCAGCGATTTCCGAACACTTTGAGAATCCAAAAGCTCGTCCTTCTCAAGGACGAACGAAGCCCGATCAGCCGAAAGGCTGTGGCCACACTCAATCACCTTCGACAGATCGAAGTCAATGGCGGGATTTATCACCGTGTCTGCCCGGAAGCCATCGCGGCTTTGGATGCGATGAAACAACTGCTGGCCGATGTGAAGGCGGGAGACCTGTCGTTTGATGGTCAGAACGTTGCCGTGCGGACGGTGATGGAATGGCTCCGCAACTATCTGCCGACGTCGCTCGATGATCTCGCGGAAGTGATGACTATGCCCGCAGCCGGAGGTGGATTCGATCAGCCTTTGTTGGTCGAGAAACTCCAGGAGTTGCTCAACGAACGTCGCATCTGTCGGGTCGAAGAAGCGTCGCAGTTGCTGAACACATCGACCACCGAGCTCGTGGCTGCAGCTTCAGAACGAACAGATCTGTTTCGAGTCCTCGAAGGTCGCGTTCCTGTCCTCTTCAGTGTCCGCACAAGCAGTTCAGTGATCAGTGAGTAAGAATCAACGGCGAGCGGCTGGGCGTCAGCCCTCCGTGTGCCTCACGTGGTCATTTAGTTTTTTCGTTTAACGGCAAGCCGCAGGCGTTGCCGAAATTTGCCGTCGCCTGCGGCTTGCCGTTAAACGATCTGACATTTTTTCGACAGTATTGAAAACGCACACGGAGGGCTGACGCCCAGCCGCTCGCCGAAACATATTTTCCAGTACGCAACAGCAGAGACCACTCATGACCATCACGCTGACTGTTTCTGAAGTACGCAAAGCACTCCATCAGGCTGCTGGCCGAACTCCATCTGGAGACGGCTCACCGTCAACAGCTTTGCTCGGAACGATCTTCCATCGAGTCGTCGGCGAATTGTTGCGAGACGATTCTTCGAGCAACCTGGAATCCCTCGTTCGCGATCTCGAACCCGAACTGAGCGACTGGCAGAAGGCTGTTGTCGAACATACCTATGATCAACGGCTCGGCCCAATGCTGACGAGTCACTCGGCGTCGCTGCGTGAGAATGGCGAGCAGGTCCTGGACCTTTGGACGGCCATTCAGGATGTCGTTCAATGGCTTGCCGAGTTATGGTGGCAGATCACAGAAAAAGGAACAAAGACCGTCAGCCAGAGTGACTGGTTCTGGGTCGAGCGTCAGGTGGTGCTCGATCTTCAGCAACCAAACTGGTCCGAGCCTGTGGCTTTGCTCGGCCAAACCGATGCCGTCCTGCGCATGCCCCACAGCGATGCCTGGTGCGTGCTCGAATGGAAGCTGGGCCAAACATCACCTGTCATTGATCTGGCTCAGGCATGTCTGTACCACCTCATGATCAACGGCACCAATCCTGCTCGATCATCGTCCGCTCTTGCCGTTGTCAGCTTCCTTCCCAGTCGACAGGAATCGTTGTTCCAGAGCCACCAGATCGTGAACGCTCAGGCAAAGCTCATGGACCTTATTGGTCGGACGGCTGGAGTGATTGGCGAATCTGCCACACGATCAGCATCGACTTCCGCCGAATCCAACAGCAAATCGACAGTGGCTGTTTCTTCTGAGCAACGCGCCGACAGATCCATTCCCGCCACACCAGTCAATATCCCATCAGTCACCACGACTTCAGCAAAGCCAGCGATCTCAGTCAACCCAACGAAGAATTCCTCGTCGGGGCCTTCGAGCGAATGGCTGACGGAAACTTGCGACAAAATGCTGCGTGCGCTTCGACGGTTTGGTGCCCCTTGCCGAGAGATCAAACAACCGGCCATCGGCCCGACGTTTGTCCGCTTCTTCCTCTTTCCCGAGTCCGGAATTCGGCAAGGCAAGGTTCTTACTGCCGCAGCCGAACTGCAGCTGCATATGGGTCTGGCGGCCGAACCCATTCTAAGTACTATTGAAGGAGCAATTGCTGTTGATCTGGCTAATCCGAATCGTCGGGCCATTCCGTTTTCCGAGTTGCTGCCTCAGCTTCCTGCAGTTGATGGTCTGCTTGGGTGCCCGAAGGTTCCCGTTGGTGTAGACCTGAATGGAAATCTGATCTGGTGCGACCTTGCTGTTGTGAGTCCGCATCTGCTGGTCGTCGGAACGCCAGGAAGTGGAAAATCTCAATGGCTTCGAGCGGCCGTGGCGTCGCTGATGAAAACCAATACTCCAGAAACGCTTCAACTGCTGCTGATTGATCCAAAGCAGAATGCGTTTCCGTTCACGGCAGACTCACCTTTTCTTCGGCAGCCGGTCGTTGTGCCCGGTAATGAACAGGATGTGAGTGAAGTCCTTGCAGAACTTGTTGAAATCATGGTCGAACGAAATGCCATGCTGGCCGAGTCAAGATCTGCGTCACTTGCCGATCACGTACGAAAGACCGGAGTTCCTCTGCCACGAATCATCTGCATATGTGATGAGTATGCCGACCTGATCGCAGGAAACAAATCCGAGAAACAGGCGATCGAACATCAATTTCAGCGGATTGCTCAGGTTGGACGAGCAGCCGGAATTCACCTGATCCTCGCAACTCAGCAGCCTCGCACGCAGATCCTGAGTCCTTCGATCAGATCGCTGATCGACTGCCGCGTTGTCCTCCGAGTCAGCACGGCGCTGGAATCCCGTGTTGCCCTTGAATCCTCGGGTGCAGAACGTTTGCTCGGCCGGGGAGATTTGTTGTTCAAATCGATTGGTACGGAACGCCTGCAGGGAGCGTGGTTGCCAGAAGAAGAAGAATCGTTCGCTCTTGAGGCTGCTCTGGCCTGAACCATGGTTCCGATTCCAAAGCCGCCGTCTCGATGGAGTGAGATGGCAAAATTGGGGATGTCAACATGCCAGCAACTTTGCAACTTGAAAAGCTCGCAACATGAATCGTCTGCTTCCTCTTCTACTGACGTTTTTCTTAACGCTCAATGTCGTAGCCGATGAGCGCATCAAGCTGGAGTATGCTCCCAGCGCGGTCGCGAATCCGTTGAAGGGTTTGGTGCCGTATGCGAGTGACACGAATGTGCATTTTCCGCACTCGATGGAATTCAACTATGTTGGGTTCGCCGATCTGGTAAAGGGCTATGACGAGTTTGACTGGCAGCCGATGGAAGATTTGCTGAATGAAATCGCCGGGCGAGGCCATCAGGCGGTGTTTCGGATTTATCTGGAGTATCCCGCAAAGACAAACATCATCCCAAAGTTTCTGATCGATGATGGTCTGAAGGTTCATAAGTATCTCAACACGAATACTCAGCCAGAACCGCCGGCGAAAGTCGAAACTCCCGACTACGAAGACAAAAATCTTCGCAGGGCTCTGAAGAACTTTATCGCGGTGTTCGGAAAGAAGTACGACGGCGATCCGCGGATTGGTTTTATCACGGCCGGTTTGCTGGGCACATGGGGCGAATGGCATACGTATCCGAAGGAAGAACTGTTCGCGTCGAAAACCGTGCAGGCCGAAGTGATGGATGCCTATGAAGCCGCGTTTAAGATCACGCCAGTCCTGCTGCGATATCCAGCCGGAGAAGACACATGGGGCAAGGCGTCGAATGCCAACCGGCCGTTCGGCTATCACGACGATTCGTTTGCGTGGGCAACGCTCGACACGGGCAAAGAAGACGACGACTGGTTCTACATACCAGCTCTGAAACAGGCAGGTTCAGCAGCGCTGGAGAAATGGAAGACGCATCCCATCGGCGGCGAAATTCGACCTGAGGCCTGGGGCAAGGTCTTCGACGAAAAGCCTAACGACAAGAACATTCAGAACTTCCGAAAGTGCGTTGATCAAACTCATGCTTCGTGGCTGATGGACAGCGGTCTGTTCGAAAAGAAGCCTCACAAAGAACGCAAACGGCGAGCCGAAACGGAGGTCCAGCACATGGGCTATGAGTTCCATGTGCCGGCGATCAGCGTTTTGTCTGACAATGGCACTCTGAAGATCCAGCTGGAACTGGAAAACCGCGGCGTGGCTCCGTTCTACTACGACTGGAAACCAGAATACGGACTGATCGTCGATGGGAAGATCGTCAAAACGTCTGCGTCGCAGGGGGCGATCACAGGGCTGTTGCCCGGGGATCAACCGCGACTATGGAGCGATACCATCGATCTGTCTGACGTTCCGAACGGACACTACCAACTGGCTGTGCGAGTCCCCAATCGTTTGCCAAATGGCTTACCAATCCGCTTCGCAAATACGACGCAGGATCAACACGCCGATGGATGGCTGTCACTGACATTGATTGAAAACTGATTGTACGTGCGGAACATTTCGCGGAACATACACCCGCTCAGACCGATCAACGACTGTGCGACTCACTGCGGCGACTCTGACCGGGAACAGAGTTCATGACAGAGTCCCCGGTTTTCGATGATGCCTCAGCAGCCGTCTTCAGCAAACCTCGGAAGATGGGAAGTTGGGCTAACCGAAGTTGCCGGAAAGACGTTACTCCGTCACCAGTTCGCTTTCTGCGTTGTCGCGGATTCGGCGGAGCTTCATGTCGACCTTCTTGATGATCGTCGGTTTGAATTCAGAAACCGGAGCGGCCGAATCTTTCTCATCAGTGGTAACTGTCACAATCCAGCGAGCCAGGCCGAATGGGACGTCGCTGGAAACCCAGTACTCCGCTTCGTTCGTTGACCGACTCTTTGATCGCTCCATCACGAATTTGCCTCGCATCCGCCGCGCTGTGATGGACTGGCCCTGAAGCAGGATTTCCGGCGTGTCCGACGTGGCGACAACCTCAGGATTCTGATAGCTGGTGAGCAATGAAATTGTCGGGTAGAACCGAAGTGCCGGTGTTATGATCGGCTGGACTTCTTCTTCGCCCAGACGTCGAAAGCCCCGGACGATCGGCATCATTTCATTCGGGATGCCATCCGCATCCTGCCAGCCGTCCACGATTTTGCTTTCCGGGACAAGCACCTTGTAAATGCGAGCTCCCACAAGCGCCGGATCAATCCCGGCAGCGCCCGCTTTTCCCGTCAGCGTTTTAATTTCCAGCCAGCGACATGGCTGCAATTTGCCTCCGAACTCAGCTTGTTCCTGGCCGACCGACTTGATGCTCAGTTCACAGGTCCAGGACAAAGGAGACTGGTCATCCGGGCCGGTCGCCTGAGTCAGCGTGCCTTCGTATTCGACGGCTTTGCCATCCTCCGGCAGATGAAAGATCAGCCCCTGCCCAGAGACAGTCCTTTCACCAAAAGTGAATGCCACACAAAGAGTTACGGCGATTGCCAGAGCCTTCACGCGGACCATACATCAGACCTCAACGAAGTTCTCATTGCCGTGAAAAACAGGAATTTTCCCACGTTCAAACCAGCATTCTGGGCTGGAAGTGTCTCAAAGACAACGTTGATGAAGCAAGAGGAATCATATTTGTCCCCGAGATATCGATTCATCCGCGGGCAATTTTAGGGATTAGGGAACACCTGATCCTGACCGGATGACAACAACAGAGCTCACAGCCGCTGGTCGAAACGCGGTCGGATGGATACTTTCCCGGCCAAATGTCGCCAACTCGGCATTCGAGGCGGCTTCTCACCGATCTCCCTCCCATCCTTACTTATCTGCAATATGCAAAGTCCCCACATGACACGCCACGACAATCGCTCGCCCGATCAGCTTCGCCCCATCCGAATTCAGCGAGGCTTTACCAAAACCTCAATCGCCAGCGTTCTGTTTGAAGCCGGTTCCACGATGGTTCTCTGCACCGCCAGCCTGGAAAAGTCGCTTCCTCCGTGGCGAAAATCCAAAATCCCGGGTGCTCCAGCTCTCGGCTGGGTCACGGCCGAATACAACATGTTGCCGGGCAGCACTTCGCCACGCAAACAACGTGACCGAAAGAGCGTGGACGGACGTACCACAGAGATCCAGCGCCTGATTGGTCGCAGCCTACGCGCCGTCGTCGACTTCGAAGCGCTGGGTGAGCACACCATCACGATTGACTGCGACGTCCTTCAGGCGGACGGAGGAACTCGCACCGCCAGCATCACCGGCGGATTTATCGCTCTGGCCGAAGCCATCCGCCAGATTGAATCGCCACGCCCAATTCTGCTCGATTCCGTTGCGGCGATCAGCGTTGGTGTTGTGAATGGCAGCCCGGTTATGGATCTGGATTACGTCGAAGACAGTTCGGCCGAAGTCGACATGAATGTGGTCATGACTGGGTCCGGAAAATTCATCGAAGTTCAGGGAACCGCCGAAGGAGCTCCCTTCGATCAGGACACGTTGAACACCATGCTCGACCTTGCCAGATCAGGGATTCGTCAGCTGACGGTGCTTCAAAGCTAATCGCGGCTGCAACTTCTGAGCGACACAGAAGCCCGGCTTTTTAGAACGCCGGGCTTCTGATTACGACCGGTCAGAAAAGACAACCGCCATCGATTTCGATACAACGCAGGCTCGAGCCGCGCAGTTCCCAACTCACTACGACGACTCATCAATATGCCAGATCGGATTTCGAAATGCTGACAACCGAACAACGTCGCCGTGACTTCCCGTCCCTGAATGGGATAACCTATCTGAACTCCGCCGCTGAAGGTATCCCGCCATTGGCGGTTGGTGAAGCGCTGCAGCAATACTTCCGGGACAAGCAGAAGGGCATGGACGGACGACTGGACCATGCCGCTCAATGGGAAGCGGCAAAGGCGCGTCTCGCCGAGCTGTATGGTCTGACGGCCGACGAAGTGTCGATCTGCTCGTGTTCCTCCGAGGCCTACAATCTGGCTGCGATGGCACTTCGCCTCAAAGACGGCGATGAAGTCATCGTCAACGATCTGGACTTTCCGGCCGGTGCGACGCCATGGCTGCAGAAAGAAAGTCCAGCCACCGTGAAGATCTGGCGATCTCGCGACGGGGCTCTGCATGTCGAAGACCTGATTCCGCTGCTTGGACCGAAGACTCGACTGGTGAATGCGTCTCTGGTCAGTTTCTTCAATGGCTACAAAATCTCTCTGCCGGAAGTGGCGAACGCGGTTCGGTCACACAGCCCTGCTCTGCTGTCGGTAGACGTGACTCAGGCGCTTGGCCGAATTCCGCTCGATCTTCGCGAGGCTGATCTGATCATCAGCAGTACTCATAAGTGGATTCTGGCATCGCACGGCGGCGGACTTGTCGGAGTTCCCTCGCGTCGCGCGGCCGAATGGACCGTGCCGGCCGGCGGCTGGTTCAATCTGAACGATGCGTTCGGGCCGTCTCGCTTTACCGAAGCCATCAGCAAGCCGGGTGCGGCCAGCTTCACCGTTGGCATGCCCAACTATCCGGCCGTCTATGCGATCCGCGCGGGGCTTGATTACATCTGCGACACAGGTGTTGCGAACATCGCTGCCGCGGCCGATCCGCTGGTACGGTTTTGCCTGGATGAAGTCTCGAAACTTCCCGTCGATTTGATTACCCCCAACCGCAAAGAAAACATTGCCGGCATCATCGCGTTCCGTCATGCGAATGCTGAGCAGATTCATCAGCACCTGCTCGCGAAAGGGATTCACGTCATGCATCAGGCCGGCCGCATTCGTATCGCTCTGCACGGATACAACACCATGTCCGATGTGGAATTGCTGCTCAAAGAATTGCACGCCGCCTGTTGATGGGATAAGTTTTCACAACCCGAAACGTTAGTGAGGGATTGCGTTTTTTGTGTTTTACGCAGCGTGCCAACGAATCCCTCGTTGACGCGTCGGGTTGCGACTAAATCGACAGTCCGGCTGCGGCGCAGGGTGGTCGCCGTTTGCTCCGCGAAACAGAATTAAAAAAATTTCAACCCGATCGCACTGCAACAAAAACTGCGAGATAAACGATGAAAAAACGACGCATTGATTTCACCGACATCTATCCTTCCGGCCCGCATTACAGCCGTGGTGTTCGAGCTGGCAACATGCTGTTTCTCTCCGGCTGCACGGCGAACGGTTCATCGGCCCAGAACGGGACTCCGATGGAACAACTGCGAGTCATCCTTGACCGGCTGACTCGCATGGTCAAAGCCGAAGGTGGCCAGCCATCTGATATCTGCAAGCTGACGATGTTCGTTGCCGACCCACACAAATGGCATCCATTCGAAGGCGAACAGATTGCCATCTATCACGAATTCTTCGGCGATGATTATCCAGTGAACACACTCGTCGGTGTCACCTTCCCGATGGACAGCATTCATATCGAAATCGACGCCATCGCGGTTCTGGACTGACGGCGGTCCTTTTTCCAGGTCATGACAGCGTACAAGCTCGAAGCGCCAGCGAGTGGGCCTTAAACGCGAGGCTCACTCGCTGGCGCTTCGAGCTTGTAAGTACATAGCATCTCCGCTTCCGACACGATCTTCCTAGCCGGTCAATCGACTCTTCGCACCCGCATCAATCCACAGCCACAACACAGCGCCAAGAACGCTCGTGCAGCAGGCCACACCAAGTGCAGTTGGCCAGCCGTAGTACTTTGCAATCAGGGGCGTGCAGATCGGAGCCAGACTGCCGCCCAGATTGCCGATCGTATTCAGGAATGCACCGGCGATACCTCCTTTGGTAGGTCCCAGAGCCGGCGCTGATGTCCAGAAGATCCCTTCGCACATTCCGAGCGCCGCCAGGGCCAGGGAGAACAACACAATCACATCGTTTGGATTCTTTGCTGAAATCCCCAGCCAGGCGCAGCCCGCGCTCACAAGCATGCCGAACATGGCAATACTCCGATAACTCCTGCGCACTCCGATGCGTCGACTGAGCTGATCTGTCAGTACCCCGCCAAAGGCCATCCCAATCGCCATCGCCATCATCACGATGAATGTCGCGCGTCGACTTTCGTTGTCTGGCAGCTGAAGTTGTTTTCCAAAGTAAAAATCGATCCAGTAAAAGAATAGATATTGGAAGTAACTGTAAGCCGCGTAGCTGCACGCGAGGACCACCAGACCACGATTCTGAAACAAAGACAGCAGATCGCCCAACGTTGCACGAGTTCCTGACGACGGCACTGCGCTCAAAGCGACCAGTTCTTTTTCCGCAGCATTGGTTCGAGGATGTCCGATGGCGTCGTCGGTCGCGAACAAAAACCACACGATCGAGAATGCCATCATCGTGCCACCGGAAATCATAAATGCCATTTGCCAGCTG
>Ga0209702_10003355_pt1 | contig 25392 bp, 19 predicted proteins | sample FRY01_FD_187210 | JGI IMG/M metagenome (GOLD analysis project Ga0209702, IMG submission 187210) | Freshwater microbial communities from Lake Fryxell liftoff mats and glacier meltwater in Antarctica - FRY-01 (SPAdes) (version 2) | ecosystem: Environmental > Aquatic > Freshwater > Ice > Glacier... | reverse complement strand
TAGAGTGTTTTGTGTTGTTATATTTAAACTCAGTATCCGGTCATGTCCGGAGCAATACTTCGGATGAAAGAATACTCAGAAAATCAAAGTGCATTAAAATCGGGTCAGGCACGTGTGGCAGCCACCGGCTTTTTAAGTCTGTTCTCCCTGATTGGGATCATGTTTTACGGACTGACCTTCTTTTATGATTTCTGGGTTCAGGAATTTGGTTGGACCCGCGCTACCGTAACTTCGGGAAATGCGTTTGCCAAGATTCTAGTTGGCTTGTTCGGATTTGTAGTTGGTTACCTCATCGATCGCTTCGGACCGAGAAAAATGATGCTTGCCGGCATTCTAATGGCCGGTGGTGCAGTTATCGGTTTGGGATTAATGACTTCACTATGGCAGTTCTATGTGTTCTATATATTCAGTGCTTTGGGTTATATGTGCGGTGGACCATTGCCTAATCAGGTCTTAACCTCACGCTGGTTTGATAAGGCCCGTGGAAAGGCTATGGGCTTTGCGTACTTGGGAATCGGAATCGGAGGGATGCTTGCACCCCAGATTGCAAAAGCCCTGAATGTGGAATTCGGATACCGCCATGCATTGGTCATCCTAGGTGTAACTATGATCCTGCTGTCTTTCCCAATGGCCTGGTTTGTTAAAGATAATCCGCCTCAAAGTGGCGATTCAATAGCTTCAGACAAGCCGGAAGAACCTAAACGGGATATCAAAGCCATTTTAAAAACAAGAGCTTTTTATTTATTGCTGATTGGAAGTATGTGTTCAATTGGAGCGGTTAGTGCAACCAGTCAGAATTTGAAATTATTCTTCAGCCTTGATCTTAAATATTCACAAACCCAGGCTGCCAATGTGCTTTCTTTAATTCTGGCTGCCAGTATTTTCGGTCGATTATTTATGGGTTGGCTGGCAGATAAAATTGAAAAGAAATATGTGATGTTGCTGATCTATTGTCTGGTTGCCTCGGCGATTCCATTACTTTATTTTGCTACTACTCCCGGGGTGATATATGTTTTCGCAATCATTTTCGGCATAGGTTTGGGCGGTGATTATATGATTATCCCATTAATGGCTGCCGAGCTGTTTGGCGTGAAGGTGATGGGTAGGGTCATGGGCATTGTCTTAACCGGTGACGGTCTGGCTGAAGCGATCATGCCGTGGTTGGTAGGATGGATCAGGGATATCAGCGGAAGCTATGCCAATGGCTTCTCTGTGCTGATTATTCTAGCAGTCCTCGGAATTATTACGGTCATCCTGATGCCTAAGCGGATGTCTGCGAACTGATTAGACTTGCGAAATCACCCAAGCGTTTAGAAAGTAGATTTCGTCAGTCACACCTAGAAATGCGAAGACGAATTTTTCTTGCATGGTGTTTAAGTAAATTCGCAAGTCGGAACGTTACGGACTTGCGAAATCACCTATGCGTTTAGAAAGTAGATTTCGTCAGTCACATCTAGAAATGCGACTGACGAATTTATCGTGCATATCGCCTAGGTAAATTCGCAAGTCTGCAATTCCCAACTTGAAACCACCTAGGAGCTTAGAATTCGATTTCGTCTTCACGTTTTATACTGGCGACTGACGAATTTTTCTTGCATGGTGTTTAAATGAATTCGCAAGTCTTATTTATCAAACTTTTTAACCCCGGCCAGTTCCGCCAGTCTTCTCACTTCCCGAATAATAACCTCTTCAATATCTGAAGCCCAAGGAGTTGTAAAAATAGGTGAACGGCTTCCTTCATATCCTCCCTCTCTCCAAACAGTATAGGTTGGGATATAGGCCATCACATCATTACTGTAGCCAAAAACAAATACATTCAGTCCGAAAATCTTCTTAAGTTCATTGGCATATCCTACCACAACTTCACCACCAAGTGCAATAATTGGCTGCTCACCAATCTTCCAAACCTGTATAGGATATGGATAGGAGTTCATCAGTTTTTCCCCTTTCTCGAGCTTCGAAAGCAGGACTTTTGCATTGGCTTTGAGATAATCGGGTGTTTTGGAGGTATCACTCATCAAGCTTTGGAGTTCTTCTTTTGTGGGACTGGCTTTCTCAAATTTCAAGTCAATTTCTGAGTAGGAGAGAGTTAGTTCAGATGAAAGTGGTTTCATTTCTTCTTTTAACACCCGGTCGACTGAAGCCGCAAGTGTTTCACCATATTGTATGGCCAGTGCTACTGTTCTGCGTGGCAAGGGATTCTGATCTGCTCCAGCGCCTTGAAAGAACAAGGCGGTTGCTCCCGGATATCTTTTTTCAAGTTCAATTTGGGCAAAACCGGCATAGTCGCCAGACCATTCATAGGTTCCCAGAACTGTATTATGACAGGCATAGCCGAAGGCAATGGCCATAATCTTTCCTTTAGTGTTGACTACCTTTATAACCGGTACCGCAAAATCATTGGGCCCTTTTAACTCAGTTTGAAGAGCAAGGCTGTTTTCATTATTATTTCTTCTGTTTACCTGAAAGCGACTGACGCCATTTTCCGAGGAAAGTGTGGCAGGTTGTAGATTTTTTAGGGCCTCGCCAACTAAATTAACCAGCTGATCCTCAAGTTTTTTAGCATATCTGTCAATCTTTTCTAATTCCTTTTGCTCCAGTGTAAAAATATGTGGAGCAGATTGAGTTTCCGGTCCGGTATGTGTATGCGATGCATTGATCAGAATATGGGATCTCGTTAATCCAAATTGATTTTCGATCCTATTTCTGACAGCTTCAGAGATGGCTTTACGAATCGCAACCAAGTCGAGGGAAATCATTACCGCCCGCTTTCCATTGGCATCCTCCAAAACCAGTGCTTTTGCCCATAAGTCTGTCAGTTTTCCTTCCGAAGGTTTATTACGTAAAGCATATCCCGCCATCCACATATGTTCTTCGGGCGTGATCTTTACTCTGGCTACCCCCGCTTTCCAGTTAGTGTTTGTTCGAATTGGCTTATCAGAAGCATTCGAATCAGGACTAAGCAGGATAATAATTAAAATAACAATGGAGTATGAGATCAGATTTTTCATTTTTTACGATTTTTCAGCTGATTAAATATAAGATTTTCGGTTCTCAAATGATGATTTATTGTAATTCAGCTGAAATTTCCCCGTCCTGTACGTAAAGCGCTGCGCTAAACTACGGACAGGGTGTATAAGCAACTTTATGCGCAATTATTAAAAAGACAACTAGTTTAAAAATAATGGGTAAAACAGAAATATTATTGAGCTTTAATTTACAATAGGAAACAGATTAATATCTATTTTTTAATCATGTTGGCTTGGTATTTGCATGATATAATCTACAATGCAACTGGAATTGTTTGTCAAATGGTGTGATTTACAAACTCAAGCAATGAGATTATCAAATATTCCATTAGCCAATGAAGGCTTTTGAAAAACAAAAATCAAATAACATGAATAAGTATTATGAATTAACAGGAATGAGTTGCGGAGCCTGTGTTAGCAGCGTAAAGCAAACATTGATGGAACTGCCGAATGTTACAGAGGCTGAAGTTCAATTGAAGCCACAGGGGGTATTACTTTCCATGAATAAACCCATTGATACAAATGTATTGCAAGCCCAGCTGGATAAGGCTGGAAATTATACAATTTTAAACTCTCATAGTGATGGCGATGGCATTGATGATGGCACCCCTATCATAGAGCGTAATCATAGTTTCAGTAACACTCATCGCGAAAGGAATTCCAGACCTTTTGGAATAGACCATGAACCGGGTGTTGAATAAGATAATGTGTTCTGTTTTTGTTTAATGAATTTTCTATAGCCGCGCATATGACCAGAACTATTATAATATTGAATAACAAATTTGGAATATTATAAAAGATTACAAGATTTTATCCTAATCTTTGTATGATAATTAAATGAAAAAGCTTTTAATCACCGTTTTAGCTGTCTTCTACCTGAGTGTTTCATCCGGGGCTAGCCTGCATTTTCATTATTGCATGGGCGAATTGATCGAGTGGGGGCTTTCTGATGACCAATCAGACATGTCAAGCGAATGCAGCAATTGCGGCATGAAAAAGGGCGTTTCTGAGGACTGCTGTAAAGACCAAAAGCAGGAATACAAATTAAAGGAATCACAAAAAACTCCTGTAATTAACGTTCAGCCTAATGTTTTTGCTTTAGCAACGCTCAACATTTATTATCTTAACCAAATCGTATTGAGCACTCCAGCGGATCTGATCCCCAAGAGTAATGCTCCTCCTCGAACACTTAAAACAACTGTTTTCATTCGAAACTGTAATTTCCGAATCTGATTTTTTTTCCTTTTAGTCTGATTTTCTTTCGGACTGATTTCGTTTGCACTTAATTCTGATAAACTCATCAGGCACGTAAAGTCATTCGATGATCTTTTCAATCTTTTTAATTAAATACCAAAAATAAATATTATCGTTTGAGAAAATTAATTTATTCAATCGCAGTTTTAGTTCTTTAATGAGTGCTGCATGCAATAGTTCTGAAAAACCTGCTACAGTTGCAGCTGATTCAATTAACACTCAAACAGCAGGAGTAGGATATACCTGTCCGATGCATCCTGAGATAAAAAGTGATAAGCCTGGTACCTGTATAATCTGCAAAATGGATCTTGTTAAAGGTTCTAAACTTAAATCTGACAGCATGATGACTGATAGTAGCAGTCAGCATGATAAACACTAATCACAATGGTTGAAAAGATCATATCTTTTTCTTTAAAAAACCGATACATAGTTCTGCTTTTTGCAGCAGGATTTTTTGGATGGGGGCTTTACTCAGTCAAAACGAGTAAGATTGATGCTATACCCGATCTTTCGGAAAACCAGGTCATTGTTTTCACCGAATGGATGGGTAGGAGTCCTCAGATCATTGAAGATCAGATCACTTATCCTCTGGTAACTAATCTTCAGGGATTGCCAAAAGTAAATTATGTTCGGGCAAATTCCATGTTCGGAATGAGTTTTATCTACATCATTTTTGAAGACAATGTGGATGTTTACTGGGCACGTTCGCGGGTATTGGAGCGCCTAAATTCAATTGATGATGTTTTGCCTGAAGGTGTCAGTCCAACGCTTGGACCTGATGGTACCGGTGTAGGCCATGTACTTTGGTACACCCTAGATGCTCCGAGCATGGATCTTGGTGAGCAGCGAGCAGTTCAGGATTGGTATATCAAATTTGCACTTCAGAATGTTGCAGGTGTTAGCGAAATAGCTTCATTTGGTGGTTTCCAAAAGCAATATCAGATCAGCATTGATCCGAATCGCCTGACTTATTATAAACTTACTATTCAGGATGTAATGCGGGCAGTTAAGAGTAATAATAATGAGGCAGGAGGGAGGAAGTTTGAAATGAGTGGTATGGCTTATATCATTAAGACCAGCGGCTATCTTAAGTCTATTGAGGAGATCGAAAATCTTTCTATCCGTACCCAGAACTCTATTTCGGTAAAGATCAGGGATATTGCAACTGTTCAAATGGCCGGAGAAAGTCGGCTCGGCATATTTGATTATAACGGTGAGGGAGAAGTGGTCGGGGGGATTGTGGTATTGCGTTACGGGGAGAATGCCGATGAGGTGATTCGTAAAGTGAAAACCAAAATGGCCCAAGTATCAAAGGGTTTACCTCAAGGGATGAAGTTCAATATTGTTTACGACCGGGGCAAATTGATCGCAGAATCAATATCTTCCATTAAAACTACCCTGATCGAAGAGATGATTGTGGTATCGCTTATCGTGCTAATTTTCCTGTTTCACTGGAGAAGTGCCATCAGTATAATCATCCAGATTCCGATTACTATTGCGGCCAGTTTCATTTTGTTAAATGCATTTGATATTTCATCGAACATCATGTCATTAACCGGTATAGCATTGGCCATTGGTGTGATCGTCGATAATGGGATTATCATGGCAGAGAATTCTTATAAAAATCTTGCTGAAAGGCAGGCTGAATTAAATAATCAAAGAATGGGAGGAAATGTAGATGTGGAATAAATTAAAAGGAAAGAAGAATGATGATTATGTGAAGCTTTCTAATGGAGAAAGACTGAGTATCATCGAAAAAGCTTGTCAGCAGGTATCTAGAGGAGTATTTTATTCAACAATTATTATTATCGCATCCTTTCTGCCGGTATTTTTACTAACAGGACAGGAAGGTAAATTATTCCATCCACTGGCTTATACCAAGACCTTCATTTTATTGATAGATGCGGTACTTGTACTTACACTTGCTCCTGTAATTATTTCATTTTTCATGAAGGGGCGGTTCCGTCAGGAGCATGAAAATCCTATTAACAGAGGATTGGAGAAGATTTACCTTCCGCTGATTCGTGCCTGTATCAGAAACAGAAAAACTACAATTGGAATTAATATTCTGGCATTGTTGATTTCTATTCCGATGATGATGAGTCTGGGGCGCGAATTCATGCCACCACTGGATGAGCAATCTATTTTGTTTATGCCGGTCACATTGCCTGATGTTTCAAATTCAGAAATAAAGCGGATCCTGCAGGTTCAGGATAAGATCATCAAGTCTGTGCCGGAGGTCGACCATGTTTTGGGCAAAGCAGGCCGTGCAAGTTCGGCAACCGATAATTCACCAATCAGCATGATTGAAACGATCATTTCGCTGAAACCTAAAAGTGAATGGCGCCCGGGAATCAGCAAAAAGGACATCATTGAAGAGCTTGATGCCAAGCTTCAGATACCGGGTGTGGTGAATGGCTGGACACAGCCTATCATCAACCGCATCAATATGCTATCAACCGGTATCCGTACGGATGTTGGCGTTAAGGTATATGGTCAGGAACTGAAACAGATCAGCCATATTTCTGAGGATGTGCATATGCTGCTGAAGAATATTGAAGGAGTAAAGGATCTGTATGTGGAGCCGGTAAGCGGTGGAAAATACTTAGAAATTGAGATTAGACGTGATCAGCTGGAGCGTTACGGCTTAACTGTAGATGATATTAATGCCACAGTTGAATCTGCGATTGGGGGCACTCCTTTTGCCTCGACCGTTGAGGGCAGGCAGCGTTTTAATATTCACCTTCGCCTAGGACAGGAATATAGGAATAGCCTCGACCGTTTGAAACGGATTCCATTGAGTTCAGCAGATGCAGGGATTATTCCATTATCGGCAGTAACAACCATTCGTTTTGTAGATGGTCCGCCGATGATCAACTCAGAAAATGCAATTCTGAGAGGTGCCGTGATGTTCAATGTGCGTGACCGCGATCTTGGGAATACAGTTCAGGAGGCGATAGATAAACTGAATAAGGATCTGAAACTACCAAATGGATATTTTGTGGAATGGAGCGGTCAGTATGAAAATCTGATCCGTGGACAACAAACCTTAGTCTACATTCTCCCGGTAGTGATTTTTATCATCTTTATGGCTCTTTATCTGGCTTTTAAATCGATTAGAGAAGCGTTTTTAAGTCTGGTAACCATTCCTTTCGCTCTGATTGGTGGTGCTTTCCTGGTTTATTTTTGGGGAGTGAACCTTTCGATAGCAGTTGCTGTTGGTTTTATTGCTCTTTTCGGGATTGCTGTTGAAACGGGTGTGGTGATGGTGATTTATTTGAATGATGCGATGCGACAGTTGGTTGCTTTGAAAGGTAATTCAAGTGAAACGATTACGAAGGAAGATCTGAGGGAATATGTGATCAATGGCGCCGCTAAACGTTTGCGTCCAAAAATTATGACGGTTTGTGTGGCATTATTTGGCTTGATCCCCGTTCTATGGTCGGGCGGAGTTGGCAGTGATGTGATGCAGCCAATTGTTTTGCCAATGATCGGTGGGGTACTTACTTCATCCACCCATATTTTATTGGTTACACCACTAATCTTTCTGATGACAAAAGAATATGAATTGAAAAAATTTGGAAAACTGGAGGTACATGATGTTAAGCATTAAGAAAATACTATTGTTTTTTGTCTTCCTGAGTTCTTACACAGTGTACGGACAGCAGATTATGAATCTCGAGCAAATATTGGCGGAGATTAACACCAATAATCCATCCCTGAAAGCATATGCCAGCCGGATTCAAAGCAAGGACGCTAAAGTGGAAGGCGCAGGTTCATGGATGGCTCCAATGGTAGGGGCAGGGACTTTTATGAGTCCTTACCCCGGACAGGGGATGATTGCTGATGGGGACCGTGGGGCATTCATGATTTCAGCTGAACAGGGTATTCCTAATCCAGCAAAGATCAAGGCTAAAAAAGAATACCTTAAAACTCAGTCAATGACTGATGAATTAGGCAGAAATGAGCGTTTTAACCAGCTTAGATCCGGTGCAAAGAATTTGTATTTCGGACTTCTGGTTGCTAAAAAGCGTATGGTCTTTCAGAAGGAAAATCAGCAGATCATGAAGACCATGAAAAAACTTGCAGAGATCCGTTATCCCTTTAATCAAGGTGCGCTTAACCAAGTATTCAAAGCAGAGGGAAGGGTCTATGAATCAGAAAATATGATCCTGATGACAGAGGCTGAAATACGTTCAAAGAAGATTGCTCTGAATGCATTGATGAACAGATTGCCAGCATTTGATTTTGATATTGATACCGAATATCAGCTTCGCTTTATTCCCAAAGCTGATCTTGATACTGCTTATCTGGCCGGGTCGCGGAGCGATATCTTGCACATGGAACATGATATTGATGCCATGGAGAAGAATATTGATCTCATGCGACAAGAGGCAAAACCTGAATTTAAAATTCGTTTTGATCATATGTCAAACTATTCTGCGATGATGCCAAGACAGTTTACGGTGATGGGGATGCTTTCTATTCCGATTGCTCCTTGGTCATCGAAAATGTATAAATCAGAGATCAAATCGATGAATTTTGAGAGGGAAGCGATGCGACAGGAGAAGTCGGCAATGCTTACCGAAATTTTTGGTATGAGTAAGTCAATGGAAAATGATTTGGCGAACATGCAGCAGCAGTTAATAAATTATGAGACGAAGATTCTGCCTTCTTTAGAGAAATACCTCAAAGTTACGATGCTATCCTATCAGGAGAATAAGTCGGATCTAAATACTGTAATTGATGGATGGGAGGCGATTAATATGTCGCAGATGAACTATCTGAATCAATTAGAGAAATATTATCAAATGATTGTAGAGTATGAGAAGAATATTGAACGATAAGATTGTTTTATTTCTGGTCCTAGGCTTGATCCTTATTGGCTGTAATTCCGATAGAAAATCAGTCAATGACGTAAAGATTCAGAAATATACCTGCCCTATGCATCCTCAGATCGTTCAGGAAGAGCCAGGTACTTGCCCGATCTGTAAAATGGATCTGGTACCACAACATAATGCTGATGGCCATAGTTCTGCAGATTCTAGTTTAAATACGCTGGTAAAGCCAACCAATGAGCTGGTTATTTCTGCAACTAAAACAATCCGTGCTGAGAAGGGTTTTAGAACATCTGAAATAAACTTGAAAGGGATCATAAATTATAATACCAATAACTGGAACAGGCTTTCTGCCAAGGTAAGTGGCCGTATTGAAAAACTTTACATCAAGTATAATTATGAGCCAGTAAGCAAAGGACAAAGGATCATGGATATTTACAGCCCTGATTTGGCAAATGCCCAGCAGGAATTGCTCTTTCTGAAAAATAATAATGAAAGCGTCCTTATTGAATCTGCGAAGAAGAAATTACTGCTTCTTGGATTGAGTACGACTCAGATTAACAGAGTTTTAAGTACTGGTAGAATAGAGGATAGAATTGCTGTATATAGCCCTTATTCAGGTTATGTTTCAGAATTAGGGTCCGCATCAACGGATCAGGCAATTCAAGCGGGTGGAACTAGGATCAGTTCAGGAACCGCTGGCGGGATGGGGAGTATGAAGACTTCCGCTTCATCTGCAATAGTACCGGAAATACCAAATATCTCTTCAGGCGGAGCTTTACAGATCAGAGAAGGGCAATATATCAATGCAGGTCAGAAATTATTTGACCTGATTAATACAGATCAGGTTTGGGCTGAGTTCTTCGCACGTCCAGATCAATTAAAGGATTTTAAGCAGGGTAAAGATGTGATTGTGCAGTCTGTTGATGTTCCTTCACAGCGTACGGAAGTCGTAGTGAACCTGATCCAACCCTATTTCAAGGAAGGAACCAATTATTCCCTAATCAGAGCGAATGTGCCTAACAGCAAAAAATCTTGGAAAGTGGGTCAGCTGATCTCAGTAAGCAGAGAGGTAGAAGTACAAGGGAACTGGCTGCCTAGAACTTCTGTCCTTCAGGTTGGCACGCGATATGTTGTATTTGTGAAAAGGAACAGAGCATTTGTCCCGGTTTATGTGAAGCTTAAACATCAGGCTGATCAGTGGATAGATATTGGTGATGGTATGGAATCAGACGATGAATTGGCACTTAATGCTTGGTTCCTAATAGATAGTGAAAGTTTTATAAAAGCGGAGCGTTTATAATGAGAACAAACATAGTTTTAGGGTTGATCATTCTTCTTATTGGATTGACAGTATTTACTTTTACTGCCTGTAAAGAGGGGCAAGAAAAACATGCTGCTGCAGGAAAATATACTTGCCCGATGCATCCTCAGATTGTAGCTGAAGGCCCCGGTACATGCCCAATCTGTAAAATGGATCTTGTAACGGTAAATTCTGCTGGCGGCAAAAATGAGCTTACACTTAGTGAAAGTCAGATTCAATTGGCTAATATTCATACCGTATTAATCAATCGTAGTGATTTCAGTACTTCTAAAGTTCTGAATGGCCGTTTGATTGTTAATCCTGAGCAGACTGAAGTCATTTCCAGCCGCTATGCCGGAAGAATTGAGAAGTTATTTGTGAAAGAAATGGGCAAATCTGTTTCTAAAGGTCAGCCACTTTTTCAGATCTACAGCGAGGAACTTCAAACTTTACAGCAGGATTATTTATTGCAATTAAAACAGGTTGCGGCATTTCCGGAAGAGAAGATTTATCAATCGATGCGCGAGGCAGCAAAAAATAAACTCCGATTATTTGGCAATTCAGATGCTCAGATTCGACGGCTGACAGAGACTATTAAAACAGCGCCACTGCTCACCGTTTATTCAACAGCATCCGGTGTTGTTAGCGAGCTAAATGTTTCAGAAGGACAATATCTGACTGAAGGAAGCCAGGTTTTAAAGCTTGAAAATTTTAGTCAGCTTTGGCTGGAGATGGATGTTTATCCAAATGAATTGGAAAATATCAGGCTTGGTACAAAGGTTCAGGCTTCAATCAATGGTATCAGCGAAAGAGATCAGACCCTGGCCATCGATTTCATTTCCCCGCAGATGGATCCATCCTCCCAAATCCTGAAAGTAAGGGCTTCGATTAGGAATCCGGGAAATTTGCAGGCCGGAATGCAGGCTACTGTCTTTTTACCGCTCGCGAAGATATCTAATGCGATGAGTTTACCTTTGGATGCAGTAGTTCGGGATGAGAAGGGAACTTATGTCTGGATTAAAACAACTAAAAATACCTATTCTCCTAGAATGGTGCGTACCGGCGAGGAAGATGCTGAACGAATCATTATTCTCTCCGGACTTGAAGATGTGAAGGAAGTGGTAATCAGCGGAGCTTATTTATTGTCCAGTGAATTTATATTGAAAAAGGGTGCCGACCCGATGGAAGGGCATGATATGAGCAAAATGTAATCAATATGGAATTATATATCAAAAACATGGTATGCAATAGGTGCATCACAGCAGTGCAGTATGAGCTTATAAAAATGGATCTGCATCCAATAGAAATTCAATTAGGTATTGTGAAGCTTCAGGAGGAAAAAATAGATGAAGAAAAGCTGCTTGTTCTGAATACATATTTGCATGCTCTTGGATTTGAGTTGCTTGATAAGGGAAAAACTAGGGTGATTGAACAGATAAAAAATCTTATTATTGAACTGATCTTTCATTCAGAATTTCTGGAACCAAAAATTAGCTGGTCGGGGCTGATTGCTGATAAATTATATCATGAATATGGTTATTTAAGTTCCTTATTTTCTTCTGTTGAAGGTATTACCATTGAACAATACATTATTCGCCAGAAAATAGAACGGGTCAAAGAATTAGTATTCTATGATGAATTGAATCTAAGTGAAATTGCCAATAAATTGGGATATAGTAGTATTGCTCACCTTTCTGCCCAATTCAAAAAGGTCACCGGCCAAACCCCTTCACAATTTAAAAATGTCAGAGCTTCAACTGGGAAGAGGAAATCAATTGACAAGCTTTAATTATTTTAAACACTTAATTCTATAACTCTTTCCAATAATTATGTAAAGTCTTAAGCACCTGCATATCATAATTTTGCATTGTAAATCAAGATTATGAAAGGTGAACAAAAATCTCAGTTAAAAGATCTTTCCTCAAGCAGTGTCAGATCCGTATTTCCCGTAATAGGTATGACTTGCGCCGGGTGTGCAATCAGCGTAGAATCTATATTAAAGGCTACAGAGGGAGTAATCGATGCAGGAGTAAATTTTGCAAATAATACTGCTTGGGCAGAGTACGTTTCTCTGAAAACTAATCCACCGGCGCTACAAAAAAGTATTCAATCTATTGGATATGATCTTATAATCGATGAAGATAATTCTGCAGAGCTTCAGGAAGCGTTACAATTTAAAAATTATCAGGAGTTAAAGAGCCGAACAATATGGGCTTCAATTCTTGCCTTGCCGGTATTTGTAATCGGGATGTTTTTCATGGAAATGCCCTATGGGACATGGATATCAATGATACTAAGTGCTCCCGTTGTATTTTGGTTTGGTCGGAGCTTTTTTATCAATGCTTGGAAACAGGCAAGGCATAGAATGGCAAATATGGACACTTTGGTGGCTTTAAGCACAGGCATTGCTTTCATTTTCAGTGCATTTAATACAATCTATCCTGAATACTGGCATAATAGGGGGATACATCCTCATGTGTATTATGAGGCTGCTGCAGTTATAATTGCCTTTATTTCTTTCGGCAAATTGCTGGAAGAAAACGCTAAATCTAACACTACAGGTGCTATTAGGAAATTGATGGGATTGCAGCCAAAAACAGTCAGAATATTCAATCGTGGTAAAGAAGAAGAAATTCCGATTATTCAGGTTATACCTGGTCAGATCATAGTTCTGAGGCCGGGTGAACGGGTTGCTGTGGATGGCAAAGTCGATTCAGGATCATCTTATGTAGATGAAAGTATGATCAGTGGTGAACCTATTGCTGTTTTGAAGCAGGAGGGCGACAAGGTATTTGCCGGAACAATTAACCAGAAAGGGAGTCTTCATTTTAAAGCTGAAAAGGTGGGTGCCGATACCCTTTTAGCACATATTGTAAAAATGGTTCAGCTCGCCCAGGGAAGTAAAGCGCCCGTACAAAAACTTGTGGATAAGATTGCAGGAATATTTGTGCCCGTAGTAATTGGAATTTCAATTCTAACTTTTTCAGTTTGGATGCTACTGGGTGGTGAACAAGCATTTACCCATGCTTTGCTTACTTCAGTCACTGTACTGGTCATTGCTTGTCCTTGTGCATTGGGCCTAGCAACTCCAACTGCAATAATGGTGGGGGTAGGTAAAGGTGCAGAGAACAATATTCTCATCAAAGATGCCGAAAGTCTTGAATTAGGATATAAAGTCAACGCAGTTATTTTGGATAAAACCGGTACAATCACTGAGGGTAAGCCTGTTCTTACAGATACACATTGGGCTCCTGAAATTAAGGATCGTGATGCTTTTTTGAAAATTCTATTCAGTCTGGAAATAAGTTCTGAGCATCCGCTGGCTGATGCTATTATTGATAAATTAAGAGAGGATGGGATTTCAGGAATTCAGCTGGATTCTTTTGAGAGTGTCACCGCTCGTGGAGTGAAGGGTAGTTATAATGGGAATAAATTTTTCGCTGGCAATCTTCGGTTTATGGAGGAGCAAAGTATAGTATTAAATACAGATCAGGCTAATTATGTAAAGAAAAGGCAGCAAGAAGCTAATACAGTGATCTTTTTCACTGATCAGACGAAATTATTGGCTATAATTTCCATCGCTGATAAGGTAAAGGATACTTCAAAAGATGCTATCAGACAATTACACGAAATGGGCATTGAAGTACATATGCTTACTGGAGATAACGAGCAAACTGCTGCTGCAGTAGCAAAGGAAGTTGGAATCAGAAGTTTTAAGGCTGAGGTTCAACCTGCAGATAAGGCCGAATTTATCAAAAAACTTCAGTCTGAAGGAAAAATTGTTGCAATGGTAGGAGATGGAATCAATGATTCTCAAGCTTTGGCACAAGCAGACGTTAGTATTGCAATGGGTAAGGGTTCAGACATTGCCATGGATGTTGCCAAGATCACCCTGATTTCCTCTAATCTGCAATCCATTCCAATGGCATTAAAACTTTCAAAAAGAACCGTTCAAACTATACGTCAGAATCTGTTTTGGGCCTTTATTTACAATATTATTGGCATTCCACTTGCTGCAGGGATATTATATTCCTATAATGGATTTCTGTTAAATCCAATGATTGCAGGTGCAGCAATGGCACTCAGTTCGGTTTCAGTTGTGAGTAACAGTCTCAGATTAAAAGTATTAAAACTCAATTCTAATTAAATAAACAATATCAATAAATCAGGAAAGATCGAAATGATAAGATTTAAAACGAATATAAAATGTACAGGATGTCTTATCCTGTAATCACCAGCTGCAAACGAACGTGGCGTTAATATAAAATCAGTAATATCACTCTTAGAAAGATCTGAAGTTGATATTGAGTTATTACTCCCATTTACAATAGTTGTATAAGGAGTTCCGATATAGGAGACTTCCCAACGATAGGTTTGTCCGCTGCCTGTGGGTGATTAACCTTTGATATTTTGATAACTGCTGTTTCCACAAGCAGAATTAAAAATACGCTCTCCTCCCAGAAATTCGATAGTTTTAGGAGTACATTGGCCAGATGCTCTTGAATACGAGGCAATAATTAAAAGAGAAAAAAATAACTTTCGTAAAATTAAACTCATCTTGCAATTGCATGAAAGATTATTTAAGTATTCAATGTGTTCATACTGTTACGAAAAAACAGGTTTAAATGTTTCCTTAATTACATTTTTTGAATAATCTCTAAAGATTTATGACAATCAAAAATGCTTTTTTTTTAATTAAATAATGCTTCTTTTATGAAAATTATATTAAAATAATTAAGAGTTTTGGCAATCAACAGGCGGACAAGATCTAGAGAGCGTTGATTTTTTCATTATTTAAAGAAACCGAATTGAATCGCTTAGGTTTGATGAGAAAATTAGTTAGGAGTATAGTGCAGGTTTTGAAATAGGCAGTCTAAGCCAATTCACCCACCAATAATTACCTTGGTAAACTTTCAAGATAATGTACACTTAAAGTGCTGGTCAGGAAGTCAACAACGAAAGGATATTCCTTTGCTCGCTCAGAATCTACTTCATCAATTGAATAAGAAGTGATAATTACCTTGGTATTCTTACAATGCGGATATATTTCTGAGGAAAACCTACAAAGAAATTCCCAACCATCCATAACCGGCATATGCAAATCAAGCAGAATCAGACCTGGAAAGTCGTTTTGTTTTTCGGTCTTGTTATAAATCAGTTTTTGAAAATATTCAAGCCCTTCAAGCCCATTAAATGCAGTAATGACCTCCTCAGAAAATTTGGATTTATTCAGAATCTGTTTCTGAATCCACAATGTAATTTCATTATCATTGATACTCAGATTTTTATCATAGAAAAGTACCCGCCCAATGGTTGCTTTGATATTGGAAATGGTATTGGTACTGGTATTGTCCTTAATGATGTAAGCAGGTTTGGCTTGGCTGGCATATAGTGATAAACTGTTCAGATTAATATTATCTCCAAAAGCAGCTTTTATGGCTTCAAAAGTAATCTGGGCAGGTATGGTAGTGCTTTCTTTTTTACTGCATCCCGCTGCAAAAATTATGAAAAGGCTTATTGCAATTAAAATTTTGCGGATAGCTTTCATCTAACCTTTTTATTTTCATATACGAGAAGTTTGTAATTATGAATTAAATTTTATTCGTCGTTTTGTTCATGCAATAAAATTAATCCTTCAGAAAAAAAAATATGTAATTGCCGTGTGCAAAAACGGGCCTCTATACATTTTTTATGAATACACCGAAGCCAATGAATTTACCCAATTTTATTTTGTTTTCTGGAGCTCGTAATTTCTCGACTAGCGCTGAGTGTACATTGCTTTTTTTCCTGTTGGTTTAAATTTGTTCACCATTTCGCTAGGAGTGGATAAATTTTAATAGCAAACACTCATTTTTATTTTCTCAGGAAAAACTCTTTGTAAACTATAATGGTGTGTTATTATAGCAAGTTCTACAGCGCGGCTCGTAACTCTCTTTTTCGCCTAATAATATTTTTGATTCGCTGGGTACAGTACGGTATGAATAGGTAGCGGGACCACCGCATTGCAAACAAACGGCATGAACTTTATTTACAACTTCTGCAATTGACATCAGTTTTGGCATAGGACCGAATGGCTTACCTTGAAAGTCCATATCTAGGCCGGCTATAATTACTCGTATTCCTCTATTAGCCAATGTATTACATACGTCAGGTAATTCATCATCAAAGAACTGGGCTTCGTCTATACCAACAACTTCGGTATTTGAACTCAAGAGTAGTATTGATGCGGCATTTTCAACTGGGGTAGATTGGATGGAGTTCAGATCATGGGATACCACCGAGTTTTCATCGTAGCGAGTATCTATTTTTGGTTTGAATATTTCAACGTTTTGTTTAGCGATTTGTGCTCGGCGAAGTCTCCTAATCAGTTCTTCAGTTTTACCTGAAAACATTGATCCGCAGATGACTTCAATACTTCCACTAAGTTCTTTTCTCCTGTTAAAGTTGTGTTCTGTAAATAACATTCTGCCTGTTCGTTCCTCTTTTTTCTGGGTGCTAATATCCGATTTTTAATGGATTTATTGTACAGAAATGCTATCCCATGATCAATATTTAGTCATTACATTTGATAAATTACTTATATTTGAGTATAGGTTTTTGCCTTGATACTATGTTCTGGCAGATTCGACCCATTCGCCCCCAATATTCGCTTTAGAATGAATAATAAACAAATTTTTAAAAAAGTTGCAAGTATTATTGCTGAATTAAATGAGCAATATGAATATCTGTCCCAGAATCCCGAAAATCTGAATGAACTTGAACTTGAGCTTTTTGCTGCCAATGCAGATTTTTTAGCCGATCATATTACAATTCTTCTGAAACTTAATCGTAATTCGAAATCGCAAGGCTTGGAACCTGAACCTCTTCTTGCTGTTGAAACTAAAACATCAGAGCCTCATGTACAAGATAGGCTTTCTGAAAATCTTATAATTGAAGAGAAAACGGCATCAACTATTCCTGAATGGAAATTTGAGATTGAGGATGAATCTGTCCAATCTTTTGACTACGAAGAAAAGGCTGCACATGATTTATTTGATCGTCCGCTAACAGAAGAAGAAATAGAATTGATCGAAGAGAAAACCCAGTTGAAAGCTCAATCTGATAATGAATTTGAAATCATCATTGAGGAATCTGTAGAATCAGAACCAAGGAAGGAAGAATTGTCTGAAACGATTTTGAATCCTGATTACACCATCTTTGAAGAAAGTAATGCAGAAGAAAAGGGTAACATAACAACTGAGACTGAAGAACATCCGCTTACTATGAATGAGATACTTGCATCCCAAACCACTCATAGTACAGTTTCCAGTCAATTTGTTCAGAGACAAGTCAAAGACCTTAAAAGTATGATCAATCTGAATGATAAGTTATTATTTGTAAGAGACCTTTTCAATGGCTACAGTTTGTCGTTCAGTGAAGCAATCGAAATATTGAATCGCTTTGAAAGTTTTGAGGCTGCTGATAATTTTCTTAAGCAAAACTATTCATCCAAGAATAACTGGGCAGAAAAACAGAATGTTGCCGATAAATTCTATGAAATTCTGAACAAACGATTTTCTAGATAATCCCCATTCGGTTAGAATCAAATTTTAGCAGGATAAAAAGTAGGATTGTAAAACTCCATAAGGAAGATCCCCCATAGCTTAAAAATGGGAGTGGAATTCCAATTACAGGTATAAGTCCGATTGTCATTCCAATATTTATGAAAATGTGGAAGAAAAGTATTGAGGCGACGCCATAGCCATAGATTCTGGCAAAGGAGGATCTTTGTCTTTCTGCAATACTTACAATTCGGATTAAAAGAAAGAGATATAAGCTGATTACAAGGAAGCAGCCTGCAAAACCCCATTCCTCACCAACAGTACAGAAAATGAAGTCGGTGCTTTGTTCAGGTACAAAGTCATATTTGGTTTGTGTACCCTGAAGATATCCTTTCCCCCATAATCCTCCTGAACCGATGGCAATTTTTGATTGATTTAAATTATAACCTATCCCTCGAGGGTCATTTACCTTTCCAAGTATAACATCAATCCGGTTTTTTTGATGCGGCTTAAGTATCTTATTGTAGGCAAAATCAACAGAAAATATAAATAAGAAAGAAAATATTAAACCTGAACCGATGATGGTTAAGGACTTTCTATTTTTGCGATAAAAATAGGTAAGGAACCCTGCAAGTGCAATAACACCAACCAGTACGATGTATTTATTATATAAAACTGTAAGCACAAAGAGCAAAATAGAAAGGCCTTCAATGACCAGAAAATAGCCCGAAAGGCCTTCTCGATAAAGTACCAAAATTAGTGAACTGAAGGTCAATGCTGAACCTGCATCAGGCTGCAAAAGGATAAGCGCAGTAGGCAGGAGTATGATGAATGCTGCTATTATTTGTGTTTTGAATTCCTGCACTTTTATTGTTCCTGAACTAAGATACCTGGCAAGCAGCAAACAGGTTGCAAATTTTGCAAATTCTGATGGCTGAAGACGGAAACTGCCGATGGAAATCCAGGCCTGATTGCCTCCAACATTACGACCGATGATCAGAACTAGGATCAACAGTAAGATAGTAATCCCATAAAAGACCGGAGAAAAGGTATTGAAAAATTTGTTGTCAAAAAGTAGAATAGCAAAGCCAATGATGAATGCTGAAATAATAAAAATCAGTTGTTTACCATAATTCGTATCCAGATCAATAATGCTTGGCTTCAATGGATCATAAACTGCAGCATGGATATTGAACCAGCCTATTATGCACAGGGCAAGATAGGTCAATATGATAAACCAGTCGATATTGAAAAAAAGGCTGCGTTGATTATTCATTAGATCTAACCTTTGTTTTTGTTAAAACTGATTTATTTTTGATGGTATCTGAATCCGATTTATTGATCAATTTTCCTGATCCAGGGAGCAAGTTTGCATCAACCAGACGATCCATGTAAGCTTTCGGTCTAAGGATTTCTTTATTAATGTATTTTTCAACCATCAGGCTGGCAATTGGTGCCGACCAGGTTGCTCCAAATCCTGCGTTCTCTACGACAACTGCAATCGCTATTTTGGGATTGTCTCTGGGTGCAAATGCCACAAAAACAGAATGATCTTTTCCATGAGGATTTTGTACAGTACCTGTTTTTCCGCACATTTCAATATTCGGAATTTTTGAATACCAGGCTGTTCCGCTTGGTTGGTTAACCACAGCACTCATGCCATCTATAATTACATCAAAATATTTGGAATCTATACCTGCGTTGTTCTTTTTTAGAAATTCTTCTTTAATTACATTCTTATCACCGATTGCTTTTATCAGGTGTGGTTTATAGAAAAATCCGCGGTTGGCTACAATAGCCATTACGTTGGCCATTTGAAGTGTTGTTATTCCTAACTCTCCCTGACCGATGGACAGGGATATTGTAAAAGCAGAACCCCATCTGTCGTTTTTGAATCTTTTGGTATAAAATTTAGCACTAGGAAGAAGTCCATTGCGTTCTCCGGGCAGGTCAACTCCCAATGCTGTCCCAATACCGAAAGCAGAAACGGCAGTCCGCCATTTTTTATAGGCATTTACAGGACGCATCCCGGCCTGGTCAATCATTCTGGCATATGTGTAGCCATAGTAAGTATTGCATGATTCTGTAATAGAGCCCTTTAAGTCAATGGAACCATGAACATGGGTGCAAGCCATGAAGCCCTTACGACCATAACGGTATCCGCCTGGACAAAAGAAATATGTGTTCTCATTTATTAATCCGAACTGCTCGGCAACTAGAGCATTGACTACCTTGAAAATTGAGCCCGGAGGATATTCTGCCTGGATAGGACGAACAAACATCGGCTTGTAGTTATCATTAAGTAAAGCCATGTAATTATTGCCGCGCTGACGGCCTACCATCAGATTTGGATCGTATCCCGGGCTGCTCACAAATGATAAAATTTCTCCGGTAGAGGGTTCAATCGCTACAATACTGCCAATTTTATTCTTCATTAATTTTTCTCCCAGTTTTTGTAACTCCTTATCTAGAGAGGAAATCATATGCTCACCGGCAACTGCTACGGTATCGTACTTTCCATTTGCATAATTTCCTTTTGGCCGGTTTAATGCATCAACCATCAGATTTTGTACTCCACGACGTCCTCTTATTAAGGTTTCATATGACTTTTCCACACCGGTAATTCCATGATAATCCCCCTGCCTGTAAAAGCCATTTGAATTTTCTATTACCTTTTGATTGACTTCACCAATATAACCGAGAAAATGCGCTGCAATACTGTCAGGATATCTTCTGACTGTTCTATTTTGAACAAAAAATCCCGGAAAATTACTCAGTTTCTCTTGAAAAGAAGCATAAATCTGTACTGAAAGTTGTTTCTCAAAAATAGAGGCTTTATATGGAGAATAGGAGCGAGCCTTTTTGAATCTTCTGTCAAATCCATTTTTATCGATTCCAACCAGTTTGCAAAATTGAAGTGTATCAAATGGCTTTACTTCCCTAGGTACAACCATTAGATCATATACCGGTTCATTTTGCACTAGGATATTCTCATTTCTATCGAGAATAACCCCGCGTGCAGGGTAAATAGGTAATCTTCTAATCACATTATTTTCAGCCGAAAGAATATACTCGTCACTGATCACCTGTATATAAAACAGACGTGCGAGGAGAATAATGGATATGGCGATGAAGATCCCTTGAACAACAAACTTTCTCGCAAAAAAACTATTCATTAATTCTGTTCAAATAAAGATTTTTCGTTCTTTCTAATAGCCAAATTCAAGAAATGTTTTGTTAAGAGAATTCATCTCCCTTTAATTGTCTACCAAGCAGTAAAAGTAAGAAAGAATTTACTCTGCAGGCATAAGCCTCATCTAATTATTTAAGATTATTCATAAAAAGGATTTTTGAAAGCTATAATTAATTCCTGTTTAATTTTTAAATTACCATTACATATTGGCATGAAAACCACATGATATTCCAGAGGAAATTACCTGATTTTTTTCTGGAAGAAGGCAAACTCGGTGATCAAAATCAGGAATACTGTAAATAATGTACTTAGGATTACTCGGATCAGCGTGTAACCGATCTCAGAGAATCTAAAAGTTTCGAAGCTAAATAAGATCAGATGGTGAAATAAGGTTAGGATAATCGCATAAAAAACAAACCATCTGAATCCCATTATCCCAAGGCTAGGTTCGGGCTCATTGTCAAAGCCACTACGCTGCACGGTTAAAGAAATAAATACAATTCTGACAAATGCCATCACGCTACAAGCTAATGCATTAAGCCCGATCGTATCGTAGAAAACGTCGATCGTTATACCTGTAAAAAAGGCCAGTAAGAAGAGCAATGCATTAGGGATTCCGAATGGAAGTAATAGAATAAATAGAATATAGAGGTATGGAATGCTTAGGTTATAGTAACCAAAATTCTTAAGCAGAAAAACCTGTGTTGCAATCAGCACAATAAAACGGATACTATTTATAATCAATGCACTTCCCATTATTCAACTTTATTTTGAGCTTCTAAAGCTAATTGTTCTTCCGATAATGAATTGATTATTACATAAACGTATTGTAATTTTGCAAAATCAGTATCTAGTTTCACTCGAATGTTAAGGGCACTGTTTCCATCCCTTGTCCCAGATTCTGTTACATAGCCAATATTGGTTCCTTGCGGGAAAAGCGAGAACTCAGAAGTGACTACTCTAGATCCTCTTTTTATAGTCAGATGACTTTGAATATCTTTCAGCTGTCCAAAGCGAGAATCATAATTTTCTTCTCCCCAAACCAAAGAGCCTATATTCCCATTGACGCTTGCGCTGATTTTGGTTTCAGTATGGAGCAGGGATCTGAGGGTAGAAAAATTTTCGGATACGTTCAAAACTATACCAACTACGCCGCTTGGAGCCATAACACCCATCCCTTTCTTTATTCCGTGCTTATTACCCCGGTTGATCGTTAAATAATTATTTTTTTGGTGTACCGAATTATTGATTACCCTAGCTATGGTATAGGTATATTGTTGTTTTAGAACACTATCCTTAACTGTTTTCTGCCTGATACTATCATCGTAAAAAGAAGATTTTAGCAGATTTTTAAGCCTTGCATTCTCTGCAGCTAGGCTGTCGTTGGTTTTTCCCAGAACGAGGTAGCTGCTGAACTCATTCACTCTTTCATAGGCATTACCAACTATCTGGTTGGAAGAGTTCCACACACTGGCATGTTGATATGAGTTATTCCTGATTAGTAGGATCAGGGAAATTGCGAAAAAGATAACCAGCAGAAAAAATGCGTTGTACTTGCTGATGAAAAGCCAGAGGTTACGCATACTTTGAGTTATGGATTTTAAGTTGTAGGTTTTAGGTTATACGTTGCACGTTATACGTTTTAGGTTATACGTTATACGTTGTAAGTTATAAGTATCATTGGCGTCATAATCCTACTTTAGACTTAATATTCTAAAAGTTTTAGATATTGAATTAAAATTCTAAAAAATAATATTAACGATTAGTTGTCAATTGAAAAAGATCTGAAAACGTATAAAGTAGAACTTATTACTCCCTATTGCATTAAAAATTTAAAGTTTCCAATATTCTTCAATGCGATTCCGGTGCCCCTGACAACTGCACGCAACGGATCTTCAGCTACATGAACGGGAAGTTTGGTTTTCGCGCCAATACGTTTATCCAATCCGCGTAATAATGCACCACCGCCGGTTAAATAAATTCCAGTCTGATAAATATCTGCAGAAAGTTCAGGTGGAGTAATTTCTAATGCCTTCAATATTGCTTCTTCAATTTTTGAAATCGATTTGTCAAGACAATGAGCGATTTCTGTGTAGGAAACAGTAATTTGTTTGGGTACACCAGTCATCAAATCACGACCTTGAACGGCGTAATCTGCAGGCGGATCACTTAATTCTGGAAGAGCGGCACCAACTTCAATTTTGATCTTCTCGGCAGTACGATCTCCGATCATGATATTATGCTGTCTCCGTATATATTGAACAATATCACTGTCGAAATTATCTCCGGCTACACGGATAGACTGGTCGCAAACAATTCCGGAAAGTGCAATAACTGCAATCTCAGTAGTTCCACCGCCGATATCGATAATCATATTTCCCATTGGCTCTTCCACATCAATCCCTATACCAACCGCAGCTGCCATTGGTTCATGAATCAGATAAACTTCTTTTGCACCGGCAATCTCTGCTGAGTCGCGTACTGCACGCTTCTCAACTTCAGTAATTCCGGAGGGAATACAGATGACCATACGTAAGGATGGGAAAAACCAGCCTTTGCCGTTGTTAATCATTTTAATCATTCCCCTGATCATATATTCTGCCGCATTAAAGTCGGCGATAACCCCGTCCTTTAAAGGTCTTACAGTCCGGATATTATCATGGGTTTTACCCTCCATCTGCATAGCCTGACGCCCAATCGCAATAACCTTATTTGTAGTCCGGTCAAATGCCACAATTGAAGGCTCATCGACCACCACTTTATCATTATGTATTATCAGAGTATTGGCCGTACCCAGGTCAATTGCAATCTCTTGTGTAAACCAATTAAATAATCCCATAAGCTATTTATTATCGTGTTAAAATGTATTTACTAAGATAAACTGTTTTATTAATCAAGGTAGTATAAAACCCGATGATTTTATTTAAAGACGTCAATTAATGTTTAAAATGTCTGATACCTGTAGTGACCATGCCTATGCCCTTAGCATTTGCCATATCAATGGATTCCTGATCTTTAATAGATCCTCCAGGTTGTAAGATCATCACAACCCCTGCATTAGCTGCAATTTCAACACAATCAGGAAATGGAAAGAAGGCATCTGAAGCCATCACACTTCCGGAAAGATCAAAATGAAATGCTTTTGCCTTCACAATAGCCTGCTGAAGTGCATCAACTCGTGAAGTCTGGCCAACGCCACTTGCAATAAGACAAGAATCCCTAGCAAGCACAATGGTATTTGATTTGGTATGTTTTACGATTTTATTGGCAAAAACAAGGTCTTTTAGTTGTTGTTCACTTGGTGCACGTTCCGTTACTGGCTTGATCTCTGCGGCTGTTTCCATCAGCATATCTTTGTCCTGTTCAATTACCCCATTAAGCAATGTTTTAAATTGTTTGGAAGGCAGTTTAACATTATTCCTTTTAAGAAGGATTCGATTCTTCTTAGCGGACAATATTTCTTTTGCTTTTTCTTCGAAAGATGGAGCGATGAGCACTTCAAAAAACAGTTGATTAATTTCAGCAGCCGTTTGTGTATCAATTTCACGATTGCAGATCAAAACGCCACCGAAAGCAGAAACTGGATCACAAACAAGTGCTGCTTTCCAGGCTTCAATCACAGATTCTCTGCTTGCAATTCCACAGGCATTGGTATGTTTAAGAATCGCAAATGTGGGTTCTATAAACTCATCAATCAATGCAACGGCGGCATCTACATCAACAAGATTGTTATAGGAGAGCTCTTTGCCATTCAATTTGTCAAACATGGCATCCAAATTCCCATAGAAAACACCATTCTGATGTGGATTTTCGCCATATCTAAGTGTCCCAGACTTTTGTTCACTGTATTTCAAAACTGTGAGGGGATTTTCCTGATTAAAATAGTTAAAGATCGCTGTGTCATAATGCGATGACACATTAAATGCCTGACGTGCAAATGCCTTGCGATGGCTGAGAGAGGTATAGCCCCCGTTTTCAGTTAAAATATCTCCTAATGTTTTATAATCGTCTTTGGAAGCAATAATTACTACATCATTAAAATTCTTGGCTGCAGCACGAATCAGTGATATGCCTCCAATATCTATCTTCTCAATGATATCTTCATCTGAGGCTCCCGAACTAAGAGTCTCTTCAAAAGGATAAAGGTCTACAATTACCAAGTCAATTTCCGGGATTTCAAATTCCCCAATCTGGACCTTATCTTCTTTGTTTTCCCTTCGGTTTAGGATACCCC
>Ga0209702_10003353_pt1 | contig 25396 bp, 22 predicted proteins | sample FRY01_FD_187210 | JGI IMG/M metagenome (GOLD analysis project Ga0209702, IMG submission 187210) | Freshwater microbial communities from Lake Fryxell liftoff mats and glacier meltwater in Antarctica - FRY-01 (SPAdes) (version 2) | ecosystem: Environmental > Aquatic > Freshwater > Ice > Glacier... | reverse complement strand
AAGCACTGGACAAAAGCAACGAAGCCGATGCCATGCTCGACAAGGCAGAAAAGCTCAAGGCGGCAATCCGAGCCAAAGTGGAGCATCCGTTTCGGGTCATCAAGCGCCAGTTTGGATTTGTGAAGGTACGTTACCGTGGCTTGAAGAAGAACACGGCACAACTCTTCACGCTGTTTGCGCTGTCGAACTTGTGGATGGTGCGGGGCAAATTGATGGAGGCCGGGGCATGAGTGCGCCCGAAAACAGGGCGATGGCCCTGCAAGGGGTGAAAAAGGCGCTGGTCGGCGCTGAAATCGGTCAGATTTACGGGAATTGCGCGTGAAATCTCGTCATTTGAAAAATATCGACCCCCTACTCGACGTGGCGGTGAGTTATTCAGACCATCCCTAAGCTTTACGGGCACTAGGGGCTGTACAAAGTCCCAACAAAGGCACGCTGGAAATCAGCGCATGCCCTGGTATGAAGAGCATCGGAAAGCCGTGTGCGGGAAAACTACATGCACGGTTTGATGAGGGGGGCGAGAGCCTGCTTCTTACTCTACTCTGTTCTCTGCTTCCGCTTCTGTTTCAGTAAATCCTCGAGAACAGGGTGTTCGAGCCCGTTCGAGATTCTAATGGTATGACGGATAGGATTTCCAACCGCATGAGATGCTATGGATGCCTCCCTGCCTAAGGGCAAGGAAACAGGAGCGCTGAGATGAAACAGCCGTTTATCAGGGGAAAGAGAAATCCCGCGATGGTGGGGTGGATCCTCTGATGGATACGCGTCCTGAGCCCCACGCTGTTGGCACTATTGCGCCAGTACAGCCAAACCTATGCCCCTCAGCGCAACAAAGGTCGGTGGCTATTTGCAACGCCAACGGCGACGTGTTGTTCAAGATTGGGAACTGAGGAGATGCAAAACTTACCGTGCAGGCTTGCTGACCGTCGGGTGCTGCAAATCTTTACCCTACGGGCCTAGCTAACCAAGTGTAAACCCTTAGTTTCCAACACGCCGTAATTGATATACTGCATGCAAAATAGGATGCTTAATTTTGTATTTTGTTATTTTGTGATATACAGGGAGTCTCTTTCAGAAGAGGCCGGCAATAGGAATTGAGAAACAAAAATTTCCGGTGAAAATCGGCAACCCGGTTCAACGACGTGCGTATTTCAAGACCCATCTTTAACGACAGCCCAAGGAGACAACATGCAACATAAGATTCGAAAATTCCTGACCCACACGGCGATTGCGTTTTGCGCCGTCGCGGGCATGGCATCGGCGCAAGCCCAAAAGGTGACGCTTGCAACCGCCGCCGATTCGTTCCAGTACATCCTGCAGAACATCGCCATCGACCGCGGCTTCTTCAAGGAAGAGGGCCTGACAGTCGATGTGGCGCTCTTCGACTCCGGCACCCGCATGTCCGCCGCCATCATGAGCGACGGCAACACGTTCGGCCCGGTTGGCCTGATCCACATGATCAGGGCTGCCTCAGCCGGCGGCCGGATGGTGGCCGTGGCCCGCCAATTCGACGTGCTGGACGTCTACATGGTCATGTCCAATGCCGCAATCCAGAAGACCGGCATCACGGCCGACATGTCGATCGACGAAAAGCTCCGGCGCCTCAAAGGCATGCGCATCGGCATCAGTGGCCCGGGCAGCACGATTGATACAAACGTGCGCGCGCTGTTCAAGGCGCGTGGGCTGGACCCCGACAAGGAAGTCAAGCTGCTGCCCATTGGCGCACCAGCCAACCAGATTGCGGCGCTTGAAAAGAACGCGACCGATGCGTTTGCATACCCCGCACCATGGCCCATCATTGCCGCCAACCGCGGCCTGGGCAAGATTATCATCGACCCATTCAACGACAACATCCCCGAGGTCAAGGGCGTGCCTTTCAACGTCCTCGCGGTCGGCCGCGACATGCTCGAGAAGAACCCGGTAACCGTTGAAAAACTCGCTCGCGCCGTCACCCGCGCCATCAAATACGCCAAGGAGAACCCAGCCGGCGTCAAGGATCTCATGCGCAAGCGCTTCCCGGACTTGGAAGAAGGCGTATTCAACACCCTGTGGGTCGGCTACAGCAAGGCGATCCCGCAAGAACCGATGGTGACGCAGGCCCAGTTTGACCAGACACAGAAGTGGCTCAACTTGACAGCGCAGCCGCCGTTTGCGTTGACCATCGACCAGGTGGTCTACAACAAGGCTGCGATCGACGCATCCAAATCGCTGCTCGGCAAATAAGCAGACTGAAAAGCAGACTGAAAAAGCGGAGAGTCCTGTATGCGACCACATAGCACCCGCGTACTGCTCGCCTGGCAGGCGGTGGTCTTTGTCCTGATGCTGGGCGTCTGGGAACTGGGCAGTCACCTGACCGACCCGACCTGGACCAGCCGGCCCACTCTGGTTGCCGTGCGGCTCTTCGAGCTGTTCAAGGGCGAAATCTACAAACACCTAGCCGTGACGATTGGTGAAATCGCCATGGGCCTGGTGCTGGGTGGTGTGCTCGGTTCCATCGGCGGCCTGTGGCTGGGCAATGCCAAATACCTCGGCACGCTGCTTCGCCCGATAGTGGTCACTCTCTACAACGTCCCGCTGGTGACACTGGCGCCGCTTTTCATCGTCTGGTTTGGTTTTGGCATGCAGTCCAAGGTGGTGCTGGTCGCCATTGCCGTGTTTTTTGTGGTTTTCTTCAACGCGTTCTCGGGTGCGCAGAAGGTCGATGAAGACATTCTGGAAAGCATGCGCTTGATGGGTGCCACGCGTTACGAGATCTTCGTCAAGGTGGTGTTTCCGGCCTCCATGGCCTGGATTGTTGCGGGTTTCAAGATTGCTTTTCCGTATTCTCTGATGGCCGCTACGACGGGTGAGATGTTGGCGGCGCGCGACGGGCTCGGGTCATTGCTCGCCAAGTCGGCAGCCCGTTTTGACATGACCGGTGTCTACACCATCCTGCTGGTGCTGATGGTGATCGGCATGCTGATGGCCGACTTTGCGGTCCGAAGTGAAAACTACCTTCTGAGATGGCGCAATGCAAAACAATAGTTTGTCTGAAGTCCCACACGTCGTCGCCGCTGAACGCATGGGCGGCGTGCCGCGCATTGAGTTGCGCGGCGCAGAGAAATGCTTTTCCACACGCGGCTCTGAAGTCCAAGCGCTGGCCAAGATTGACCTGACGGTTCGCCCGCAGGAATTCCTTGCGCTGGTCGGCCCCAGCGGCTGCGGCAAGACCACTGTGCTGAACCTGGTTGCCGGCCTGCTGTCTCCCACTAGCGGGCAGGTGCTGTACAACGGCGCGCCGGTTACCGGCCTGAACCGCAGCGTCGGCTACATAACGCAAAAAGATACCGTGCTGCCCTGGCGCACGGTCGAAAGCAACGTCGGCATTGCGCTGGAGCTTCACTGCCGCAACGTGCCAGCATCCGAGCGCCGCGACCGTGTCGCCCGCATGATCGAGCTGGTTGGCCTCAAGGGTTTTGAAAAGCATTTTCCGGCGGAGCTGTCGGGCGGCATGCGCAGGCGTGTGGCGCTTGCCCGCACGCTTATTTATGAACCAGAAACTTTGCTGATGGATGAGCCCTTCGGCGCATTGGATGCACAGCTCAAGCTGCTCATGCAGGACCAGCTCCAGAAGCTCACGCACATGGCGAAGATCACGGTGATCTTTGTGACCCATGACCTGTCTGAGGCCATCGCACTGGGTGACCGTGTGGCGGTTTTCTCGCCGCGCCCTGGCAGTATTCGTACCATGCGCAAGGTCGATATCCCGCGTCCGCGCGACATCTTCAATGTGCGCTTTTCGGATGGCTTCTCGCGCCTGCACGAAGAACTCTGGAACGAACTCAAGGACGGCATTGCGTATGGCACCAATGTCTGACCGCCGCACAACTGGACCCGGGAGCGCATCATGAGCGCCACGCTGCAAGCGGATGCCGCAACAGCGGCCATGCCGCAGCGCAACAGCAGACTCTGGAAAACACCTGCCGTCCTGACCGTCCTGCGACTGCTCATTGTCGCGGTGGTTTTGGTCAGTTGGGAGTTTTCGTCCGATCGCATCATTTCCAAGTTCTGGGTGAGCAGCCCAACGGCGGTCTTCGCGGTCTTTCAGCTCTGGGTAATCGACGGCTCGCTGTGGATACACTTGGGTGCCACGCTCCAGGCGATTGTGATCGGGTACGTCATCGGCTGCGCGTCCGGCATCCTGCTGGGTCTGCTGCTGGGTTTTTTGCCACGCGTGCAGCGGATTTTTGTGCCTTTTTTTTCGGCTTTCTACGCATTACCCAAAATTGCACTGGCGCCGCTGTTTGTCATCATCCTGGGCATTGGCATCGAGTCCAAGATTTGCTTGGTGGCCGTGACGGTTTTCTTTTTGCTGCTGTTTGCCACCATGGACGGCATGCGTGACATCGACGAGGACGTCGTTGAGTCGCTTGAAATCATGGGCGCCACGCGCACCGAGATTGCCACCAAGCTCGTGATGCCGGCGGCCAAGCCATGGATCTTCACCGGCATGCGTCTTTCTGTGCGCTATGCCATGACCGCAGCCATCCTGGGGGAGGTGATCGCAGCCAATCGGGGCATCGGTTTTTTGATCGAGTACAACTCCGGCATGTTCAATGCGGCCGGTGTGTTTGCGGCCGTTGCGCTGCTGGTTCTCTTTGGTGTGGCGGTGACCGAGTTTCTGACGCGCTTTGAGCGCGGCTCGGCGGTGGAAAAACTGCCGTTCTAGCCCACAGCCTTCGCGCCGCGCCAAACGCGCCGCCGGCTAGCGCTTCTCTATCCCGATCAGCCGCGTCACGCGGATATCAATGCCGGGCCGCTGAAAAGCTTCCACCCTGGCCTGCAATTGCCGGTCGTTAATGGTTAGCCGGGTGCGCAGCCGCACGTATTCGATCCACGACGCGATGATGAACTGCTCGACCACGCGGTCATCCTCAAACAAGTCCCGGAACACACGCCAGCTTGAAGCGCCGTTGCGCCGGCGGATAGGGTCCATTGCATTGGCGGCCTGCAAAAATGCATCGCGGTCAGCGGGGGCTATGCGGTATTCGACCTGGATCAGTACGGGGCCGTCACCCGGCCGGGGCTCGACGGCGAACACATGGTCCGGTGCCGGTGCGCCCGGCAGCACGTTTGCCTCTTCGCCCAGGCGCAACACCATGCCGCGTGCCGCAGCAGTCAGCAGCAGTAAAAGGATTGCGGCAATGGCCATGGCCATGCGTATGTCGGCTGCAGAGGCTACCGCGCCCCAGACAATGCTGCCCACCGCTAGACTGGTAAACACAGCCACAAAATGCGTGGCCACCGCGCGCGCGCGCACCCATGCCGGCGCCGAACTCTGTATTGCCGTTGCCATGCTGGCAAAAGTGCTAACCCAGGCCATGCCCGCACCGAAGGCACCAATCAGCGCGAACGCGACGTGGTGGCTGACCGCGATCAGGAAGGTCGCCACACACCACAACACCGCACCGCAATTGACGACGGTGTTGAGTTGTTTGCGGCTGAGGTGAAACGGCAAGGTCAATGCACCCACCACCGCGCCCAAGCCAAAACCGCCCGACAGCAAGCCGTAACCGCTGGCGTCCAGCGAGAGCTGGTCGCGGGCGATGACCGGCAACAATGCCCAGAACGCCGCCGCACAGAAGCCAAAGCCGACGATCTTGATGACCAGCACGCGCAAGGCCGGCGAGTGCCACACATAGCGCATGCCGCTGGCAACGCCCGACAGTAGCTTTTCAGGAACGCCAGGCAGCATGACCTGTTTCGGTGTCCAGCGCAGCCCGACGATCATCATCAAAAAGAACATGGCGCTGGCAATCAGCGCGCTGCCGGTGCCGAGCAGGGCGGCCAGCAGGCCGGCCGATGCCGGGCCGAGCGCGCGCGCCATGTTGTTGGCGATGGAGTTGAGCGACATGGCGTGTGGCAGTTCTGCGCGGCCCACCAGCTCGTTGACGCTGGCCAGTTGTGCCGGTTGGTAAAAGGTGTAGCCGCAGCCGAGCACAAAGGTCGCAAACAGCAGCGAGACCGGCCCGACCAAGCCGGCGACCGTCGCGATGCCGAGCAGCAAGGTGACCGAAAACATTAGCACCTGGGTCACCAGGATGATCTTGCGGCGCTCGATGATGTCGGCGATTGCACCTGCAAAAAGGCCAAAGACGATGAACGGCCCGTTGCTGGAGGTCTGGACCAGCGCCACCATAAAGACCGAGGGCGTGAGCGTTGCCATCAGCCATGCCGCCAGGGTGGCCTGCATGGCATAGGCCATGGCAGCGCCGACCGCGCCCAGGTAAAAAAACCTGAAGGACGCGTGCCGCAGCGGCGTGTTCTGGAGAAACCGTGCGGGAGAAAACCTGTTCAAGCTGGCCCCGTCATGCGTGTGATGCCGCTGGTCAATCAGGCCGGGCCGCTGACGTTCACGATGATGGTCTTGACCTGCATGTAATAGCGCATGGCTTCTAGGCCCTTCTCGCGCCCGTGGCCGCTGAGCTTGTAGCCGCCGAATGGTGCTTCCATGCCCACGCCCCGGTAGTTGTTGATAAAGACCTGGCCGCATTCGAGTTGCGCAGCCAGCCGGTGGGCTTTGGGGAAATCACGGCTCCAGATGGCGGCGACCAAGCCAAAGTCGGAGTCGTTGGCGATGTCGGCCGCCTGCGCGGCCGTGTCGAAGGGAATCACCACGCCGACCGGCCCGAAAATCTCTTCACGCGCAATGCGCATGCTGTTGTCGACATCGCTGAAGATCGTCGGTTCGACAAAATAGCCGCACGCCAGGGCGCCTTCGGTCAGGCGTTTGCCGCCATGCACCAGCCGCGCGCCTTCCTGGAGGCCGGTCTCGATGAGCGACAGCACGCGTTCCATCTGCTTTTGCGAAACCAGCGGCCCCATCACGCGGTCGTCCATGCCGGGGCCGATGGTGATCGAGTTCTTGATGAGCGCAACCATGCGCTCTAGAAAGTCAGGCAGCACCGACCTTTCGACCAGCAGGCGTGTGCCCGCCGAACAGGTCTGGCCCGACAGCGTCAGCAGCGCCGGCACGACGGCTTTCACCGCTGCGTCCAGGTCCGCATCGGCAAACACGATAAAGGGGGACTTGCCGCCGAGTTCCGTGGTGACCGGCACCACACGCTGCGCAGCGCGGGTCAGGATCAGCCGGCCGGTATCAACCGAGCCGGTGAAGGTGATTTGCCGCACGGCCGGGTGGTCTACCAGCGGCAGGCCGACCTCATGGCCAAAGCCGGTGACGATGTTCAACGCGCCGGCTGGCAGGCCTGCCCGGCAGGCGAGTTCGGCCAGAATCAGCGCGCTGCCGCTGGTTTGCTCGGCGGGCTTGGCGATGATGCTGTTGCCCGCCGCCAGGCTGGGTGCAACGCCACGTGCAAGTTGATGCAGCGGTGCATTCCACGGCGTGATCTGTGCCGTCACGCCATAGGGTTCGCGCGATGTGTAGGTCAGGTGGGCGTCGGTGGTCGGGATCACCTCGCCGAGGATCTTGTCGGCAATGCCGGCGTAGTAGTCGAAATAACGCGCGCTGTTTTCAACGTCCTTGCGGGTGCGGGAAATCGGGTGGCCACTTTCAAGTGTCTCGCTGAGGGCGATGCGCTCTGTGTTGTCGCGCAGCAGGCCAGCAATGCGAAGCAGGCACCGTGCGCGCTCATACGGCGTGAAGGCGCGCCAGGCCTTCAAACCTTTTTTTGCAGCTTGGACCGCGTTGTCAACATCGCTGGCATTGCCGCGCGCGTAAGACGACGTGGCCTGGCCCGTCGCCGGGTCGATGCTGTCGAAATACGCGCCGCCGGACGGCGCCACAAATGCACCGTCTATGAAGTGACCGTATTTCACTATTGCTGCAACGCTCATGAATGTCCAGTGGTCCGCCGTGGCCGCGGGCTAGCGGCTCATGCCTTGCCGGTTTTGGCTGGCACCGGCTGGTCACCCAGCAGTTCTGCGCGGCGCGCGTTGGCGCGTTTGTAGAGTTCTATCACGTCCCAGGCGCCGGTGATGGGCGCTGGCTCGTTGCGGGTTGGCACTTCAATCAGGAAGGGTACTTTTGACGCGATAGCTTCCTTCAACAGGCGCGGCAGGTCTTCTTCTTTCTCGACGCGTGCGCCGCGTGCGCCCAGCGCTTCGGCCAGCTTCACGAAGTCCATCACCTTGGTGTCAAAAAGTGTGCCGTAGTCGGTGCCGAAACCAACGCGCTGCAGGCCGGCGATGGAGCCGTAGCCGCTGTTGTTCATCACCACCCAGGTCACCGGGATTTTTTCTTCAACCGCCGTAAGCACGGCCGAGATGCTCGCCAGAAAAGCACCGTCACCCGTCAGTGCAATCACCGGGTCGCCAGAGCCATCCAGGGCCGCGCCCAGCGCACCGGTCGGGCCGAAGCCCATGGTCGCAAACGTGCCCGGTGCGATGAAGGTGGTGGGCATCGAGGTGTGCAGTTGCTGGCCCACGCCGTTCTTGTTCCAGCCCGTGTCGCCGAAGAGGACGGCATTGGCCGGTATGGCCTTGCCCACCTCATGTACGATGCGCGCCGGATGCATGGGCACGCCTTTGGCGGTGCGGTCGGGCTCCAGCCGGGCTTCGAAGTCAGCCATGATTTTTGAAATGTGCGCGGGTAATGCAGCCTTGCCGGCAGGCGCATCGCCGGCTTCGGCCAACAGCGTTTGCAACGCCTGCACCGGGTCGGCAACGATGCCGAGTTCGGGCCGGTAGTTGCGGCCGATTTCGTCAACCGATTCGCAGATGTGAATCAGGCGCGTGTCGGGAATCGAGAACACTTCGCCCGGTATCCAGGAGCAGGTGTCGAGCTCGGCAAACTTGGTGCCGACGGCCAGCACTAGGTCGGCTTCCTTGCAGACGGCGTTGGCGGCCGGTGAACCCCACAGGCCGGTGACGCCGGTGTTCAGCGGATGGTCGTCGGGCACGATGCCCTTGCCCATCAGTTCATACGCAACCGGAATGCCCAGCTTGTCGGCCAGCGCAGCGCCGGCCTTGGCGCCGGCGGTGGTGGCAGCTCCGTAACCGAAATACAGCACCGGCTTTTTGGCAGCGCGGACGCGGCTAATGATGTCTTTGGCAGTCTCACGTGAGAGTGACGGTGGCAGCGGCAGTGAGCCCGGCGTGAAGTCGAGTGGGTATTCGATGAAGTCAGAGAACACGTCCATCGTCACGTCGACCAGCACCGGGCCCTTGCGGCCGGTTTCGGCCACGCGGAAAGCCGCTTCGATGGCAGGCAGCAGCGCCTCGGGGCGCGTGACCTTCCAGATGCGTTTGACCCACGGCGCCAGCGCGTCCGCCTGGTTGCCGTCCTGGTGTAGGTTGGTTTCCTGGTGGGCGTTGCGGCCAAAGTAATAGCTCTGGATATTGCCGCTGAGCACCACCATCGGTACGCCGTCGAGGCTGGCATTGGCGATGCCGGTAATCGCGTTGGTAAGGGCCGGCCCCAGGTGCAGCAGCACGACTTCGGCATGGCCGGTGCGGCGCGCCATGCCGTCGGCCGCGTGCGATGCAACGCCTTCATGGTGGACGCTGATGAAGCGGATCGGTGAGCGGCTCAGGGCGTTGAGGACGGCGATGACCGTGTGGCCGCACATCCCGAATATGGTTTTGATGCCATGTGCTTCCAGCATCTTCACGGTGGCTTCTGCGCCCGACATCAGCTGTGTTCTTGCCATTTTTTGTCTCCAGTGTGTTTTGGTCGGCCCTGCGACGCCGGGCTTTCGAGATCTTTTTCAGATGTGCATCGCTGTGGGAAGCAGATATGCACAATATCTTGCATGCAAGTATATATGGTGGGATGCTGGCGGCAAGTGGTTTTACTCCGAGGTTTTACTGTTTGACCCGGACAGAAATGATCCAGTTCAGTCTGAAAATAGAGCTAGAGCCAGGGCCGGGCGCAGGCAGGTTAAGGTGCATACGATCGCCACGAAGATCACCGAATTCATCGAGCCACGAAATAACCTGCATGCAAAAACTCTTGCCTTGGTAGTCGAAACCGGGACGGATCAAGCTGCACCCCTTGGCCAGCGATCACCCTTTCCAACGGTTGAAGAGGCAAAAAATTCCAGTAAATAATAGACAAAACCCTTATAAACAGGGCGCAATCAGCTACGAAATAAATAGCAACTGGATGGTACGGCGTTGCCTGTGCGCAGGGTCAGTTTTTATGGCTGCGCGGCAGGGCCTGCAGGGCCGAGTCGAGGTGCTGGCCGTCCGGGCCTATGGTCGGAAACAGCGAGATATGCGCCTGCGCCGCCCCACCGTCCACCGGGATGTTCACGCCGTTGATATAGCGCGCTGCGTCCGAGCCGAGAAAGACGACCACGTCGCCCAAGTCGTTCGGCTGGCCGAGGCGGCCGGCCGGAATCACCGCCTGCCGCCCTTCCAGCAGGGCCTTGTTGGCATACACATCCGCATTGCCGGGCGAGGCAAAAATGCCCGGACTGATGGCGTTGCAGCGGATGCCGCGCCCGCCCCATTCGACGGCGGTCAGCATGGTGAGCCCGACAACGCCGGCCTTGGTCGGCGTGTAGGCGCCGCGCAGCGCCAGTCCGCTGCTGGCGCTCATCGAGGCAATGTTGACGATGCTGCCATATTCGACTTCCAGCATGCGTCGGCCCACCAGCTGTGTGCAATAAAAAACACCGGACAGGTTGACGCCGATTTCGTTTTGCCAGTCGGCGGGCGTGAGGTCTTCCAGCCGTGCGCGGTGGCGCGTTCCGGCGTTATTGACCAACAGGGTTGGCCGTCCGAGTTCGCGCTCGGTCGCTTGCGTTGCTGCGGCGACGGCGTCGTAGTCCGACACATCGCAGGCGATGCCGAAGGCCGTGGCGCCGGCTGTGCGCAGTTCGGCGGCGGCGTTGAGCGCGTTGTCACCATCGCGGTCCCACAGCGCCACCCGGTAGCCGGCGGCGGCCAGGCATTTGCCAATGCCCAGGCCAAGCCCACGACCACCGCCGGTGACGATGGCAACCTTGGCAGGCGCCTGCGTCAAAGCGCGGCCTCCAGAATGCGCACGATCTCTTCTTCACTACCCACGGCGCGCGGGTTGAACGCGAGCGAGGATTCGTGCATGACGTATTTTGCCATGGCCGGCAGGTCCTTGCGGTCCACGCCGAGAGGCTCGAGCCTGATCGGCAGGCCGAGTTGGCCAATCATGCGGTGCAGCAGCAAAACGATGGCTTCCAGCCGTTGTTCGTCGCTGTTACCACTTTCGCCAACTTGGAGGGCATCGGCCAGCGCGCGGTAGCGGTCGGGTATTGCCGGGAAGTTGTAGCGCACAAGATGCGGCAGCATGACGCAGGTCGCCTCGCCGTGCGGAATGCGGAACATGCCGCCCAACTGGTGCCGTAGCGCGCCGCCAATGCCGACACGCGTGCCGGCGTTGTGCATGCCAAAGAGCGACTGCCAGGCCGCAATCTGGCAATTGAGCCGCGCATTCAGCCGCGTTGCCGGGTCGGCGTCATACGACAGCGGCAGGTAGGTTGCAAACGCACGTATCGCCGCGAGGCAAAGCGAGTTGATGACCGGGTGTGAGCTTTTGCTGTAGAGTTGCTCGATGGCGTCTGACATCACCTTTACACCGGTGGCGGCCCAGAGTCGGTCGGGTGTGGCGGTGGTCAGTTGCGGGTCCAGCAGGATGCTTTGAGGCGACACCGCATCGTAGCGAAAGATCTCTTTCTTGCGCAACGTTTCATTGGTGATGCCGATGTCGCGGCTGTATTCCGCGCCCGATAGTGTTGTCGGCAAGGCAATGTGCGGCAGCACCTTGCCATCGAGCTGGTTGCTGCGCCGCACTTCCTGCGTCAGCGCATCAAAGTCGGCTGCCTGCTGGATGCCAGCCGCCATGGCAAGTGCAATGCCCTTGCCGGTATCCACCACCGTGCTCCCGCCAAAGCTCACCAGCCCGTCGGGCCGTGCGTCAAGCGCCAGACGGGTTGCCTTGACGACGACTTCGCGCGGTGTGTGCGGTTGCGATTCGGAGAACTGGCCGACGATCTCCACGCCGCAGGCCATCTTGACCTTTGCCAGGAGGTCGGTTGGCAGAAGCGAGCGCGTGGTGATGAGGAAGGGCCGCTTGATGTTCAGCCGCCTGAGTTCAGATGCCAGGTCAGCCAGGCAGCCATCACCGTGCTGCACCCGATGCCACTGGTGCCAGTTTTCGTAGATGCCGGGTTGCACGGTGGCGGCCGTTGTTGTGTTGGTGGCGTTCATCGTGTTTATCGTGTCTTGGGCAGCTCGAAGTCGGCGACCTTCTCGATGTGCTGAACGATGGTTGACACATCATGGTCTGCCGCGCCGGCATACACCGCATGTTTGTAGACCATGCGCGCGGCCTGGCAGACCCACATCGGCACGCCCAGCGCTTCGCCCTGCTCGATGGCGAGGTCGGCGTCCTTCATCAGGATGGCGATGGAGCTGCCGAAGTTGAAGCTGCGGTCCATCACCGACGTCGGGAACTTGTGGGTGGTGGCGCTGTTGCGGCCGGTGCCGTTGTTGATGGCGGTCAGCATCAGTTCGGGGTCGAGGCCGGCTTTGGCGCCCATCACCAGCGCCTCGGACGTCGCCACCAGCGCCACGATGGACAGGATGTTGTTGGTGAGCTTGAGCACTTGCGCCGCACCGGGCTTGTCGCCCACGACGGTGATCTTGCCCCAGCGCTTGAGCAGCGGGCGCACCATGGCGATGGCTTTGGCCTGGCCCGACACAATCACCGACAGCGTGCCTGCGCTGGCGCCGCGTATGCCCCCGGAAATCGGGCAGTCCACGACCTGGATGCCACGTTTTTCAAATTCGTCGGCGACTTCCCTGACGCAGGGCATGCCCATGGTCGAGGTATTGACGATGACCTTCACACGCTTGCCGTGGATGCAGCCGTCCGGGCCGAGTGTCACGGCCTTGAAGGCCTCCCTGGTCGGCAGCGACAGCGCAATGACATCGGCCTTGTCGGCCATGTCGCGCGGGCTGGTGGCAGCCACCGCGCCTTCAGCGACGACAGGTGCAATCGCACCGGGGCGGGAGTCCAGGACCAGTAATTGCTCACAGGCCGCAATCAGGCGAATGGCCATCGGCGTGCCGATCGCACCAGTGCCGATGAAGCCGGCGATCATGCCGTCTCTCCAGTGCGGGCTTGGGTTGGGAAGGCGGGGTGTTGCATGGTGGTTTCCGTTCGGCGGTTTACTTCAGGGGTTCGTCTTCATAGGCACGCACCACCAGGGCCAGGCCTTCATGAACGATGGACAGGCCCGCATAAAACGTCAGCTGCGTCACGGTCTCGGACAACTCTTCGCGCGTGATGCCGATGCGGCGCGCGCCGCGCATGTGGCCATAGGCGTATTTGTAGCGCTCGTTGGTCAGCAGCGAGCAGATCACGATCAGGCTGCGGGTGCGCAGATCAAGGCCGGGCCGCGACCAGATCTGCCCCCAGTTGGCGTCGTCGGAGAGGTCGGCCAGTTCAGGGATCAGCTCGTCGGCGGCCTTGCGGTCGGATTGGGTGGATGCCACGCCCAGCAGCTTTTCCCGGGTCTGGCGGCCCCGCTCTGCATAAGGGTGCGGATGCGGTGCGATGTTGTCGGTCATTGATTGGTCTCCTTCTGTTGTATGTCGTTGCCTGTTGGCTGCGCGGGTCCGGCTGGCAGGGCTTGTGCAAAGGCGCAGCGCCAGCCAATGGATTCGAGCCGGCCCAGATCCCGTGCCATGCGCGGGCGCGGGTCGTCCGCGTCCATCAATTCGTAAATGGTCGGGCCGGCAAACTGCATGCCATCCAGCGTGTGGGCGATGGCGGCAAAGTCGATCTCGCCGCTGCCAATGGATGTGTGCGCCCAGCGGGATTTCCAGGCGTCGCTCACATGGCAGATCGACATGCGCGGCCCGGCGGCACGCAGCGCGGCGACCGGGTCTTCGTGCATGAAGACGTTGGCGCAGTCCACCACCATCGACAGCGACGGGTGCGCGGCCTGGTCGATCCATGCTGCCAGCGCGCCGGCGGTCTGCAAAAAACCAAACGGCACCGTCTCCAGCGCAATCGACACGCCCGCAGCCCCCGCCACACCCAGCAAGGCATCTATCTGCCGGGCAAAGCGCTCCAGCGCAATGGCCTCCGGCGTGGGGCGCAGCGGATGCTGGCGGCCGGGCACGACGACGGCAATCGGTGCGCCGAGTTCTGCGGCGGCGCGTATCAGCGCGCTGCACTGCGCTAGCGCGAGTCGGGACACCGCCTCGCTCTGGCTGATGAGGTTCAGTTCTGCCGTGTTGACGGACGTACAGCGCATGCCCAGCCGCGCTAGCTGTTTGCGCAGCCCCGCAAAGTCTGCGGCGGTGGCGGTGTGCAAGTCGAAGTGGGGTGCTGCGAGGCCCAGCTCGATCTCGGTGACGCCGCAGCTGGCCAGATGGTCCAGCGACTCGGCCAGCGTGCAGGCATTGAGGTAGCCGAAGTTGGTGCCGCCCAGTCGGCGTTCTTTCTGCACGTTCATGGGCAGCCTGCCTGACGGAGCTGCACCGACGGAAACTCAGGGCAAACGCTGACTATGCACGACATATTGCATGCAAGTATAGCTAAAATGACTGGCGATCGCAATTGGTGCAACGTTTTTTGATGGAAGCCTTTCAGTTGACGATCACCTGCAAATGCTCTTCCGATTGGCTGTAGCCTGTGCAGATAAACCGGGATTGCAAACCCCGATCAAATGGGCTATTATGCACAATATTTTGCATGCAAGTATGCTCTTGAATGTTAGAAAAATGACCATGGAATGGCGGGTGTCGTTACACCGCATACCCGCTTGCAGCAAGACACCACGATCAACCGGACGGCGGCAAGGCATGAAACATTCGGCATTCATTGACTGGAACCAGATTCCCTGGGAGGCCGTGCGCGACGGCGTCGAGCGCAAGCTGTGCAACGGCCAACAGGCCACCATGGCCATGCACCGTGTCGCATCGACTGCCGTAACAGCCGAGCATGCGCACCCGGAAGAGCAGATCGTCTATTTGCTGAGCGGCCGCCTGCAGTACGCCATCGAGGGCTCCGTCCATGTCATGGAGCCAGGTGCAGTCATGCTGATCCCGGCCAACGCGCTGCATCGCAGCCAGGCCGTTGGCGACGAGCCGGCTGTCACGCTGGATGTCTTTTCGCCGCGCCGCAACTATTGAGCGTCAACCTATCATCACACCCCCTACCAACATGATCCCAGTTGCAGTCGTCACCGGCGCAGGCCGCGGAATCGGCCAGGCCATTTCGCTAGCCCTTGCAGGGCAGGGTTACACCGTCGTCATCGCGTCGCGCACGCAGTCCGAGCTGGACGACACGGCGCGCGAAATTGAAAGGCGGGGTGGCCGCTGCATCGTCGTGGCCGCCGACATGGCCAATGAGGCCGACCTGCAACGCATCGTCGACACGGCACGCATGGCTGGGCAGGTCGGTGTGCTGGTCAACAACGCGGGTGTTTCGCCCAAGCCGCGTGGTGGCCGGCGCACACCGGTCACCGAAATGACCACGCAGGAATGGAACGAGGTCATGGCGGTCAACCTGACCTCGGCATTTGTGCTGACGCGTGACATCGGCAAGCTGATGTGCGAGGCGAAGCAGGGCTCCATCGTCAACATCGCGTCGGTGGCCGTGCGGATAGGCGCGCTGACCGCCGGTGCGCACTATGTTGCGTCGAAAGCCGGCATGGTGGGCCTGACCAAATCGACCGCGCAGGAGTTTGCGCAGCACGGCGTACGCGTGAATGCGGTGGCACCCGGCCGCATTGCCACGGTGATGACGCGGGTCGCCAACCAGTCGCTCGAGCTCGGCTGGGTCCAGCGCAACGTGCCGTTGGGGCGCGAAGGCGAAGTCCACGAGATCGCCGACGTGGTCTGCTTTCTGGCGTCGCCCCAATCTTCTTACATCACCGGCTCGACCATCGACGTCACTGGAGGCTGGACCATGACCTGAAAACCCCTTCAACACATCATCAACATCAACACAAAGACAAACCATGAACAGCCAAACCAGCACCCAGTCAAATCCCAAATCCGCAGCAGCCGCCACGCCTGGCGCCAAAACCGGCGGAGCCGTCATCAACCGTCTTTCAAAAGCAGCCGGCGCCGAGCTGCTGGGTGTGGACCTGACCGGCCCCGTCAGTGAAGCCGTACGCCGCGAGATTGTCGATGCGCTTGAGCAGCACCACGTGCTGGTCGTGCGCGGGCAAAAACGCTTGGGCGACGACGAGTTCCTCGGCTTTGCGGCGATGTTCGGCCCGGGTGAGAAGAACTTCGTGCTCAACGCCGACGGCACCCGCATGAACTTAGTGCACGAGGTGCACAACCTCGACGAGCATGGCAACCCTGCGGTGAAGCCGTATCACAACTCCAATTTTTTCTGGCACAGCGACAAGTCCTACCGCGAGATGCCGACCTTTGTCACCATGCTGCAACCGGTAGAGTTGCCACCCGACGGCGGCGACACGCAGTTCGCCAACCTGCTGGCCGCATATGACGCGCTGCCAGCAGAAAAGAAAACCGCAATAGACGGCCTGAAGGTCGAACACAGCCTGGAGCACATGCGTAAGATGCTCGATGAGCGCGCATTGACCGCAGAAGAAAAACGCGATTCGCCGCCGCAGGTGCATCCGCTGGTGCGCACCCACCCGGTGACGGGTGAAAAGAGTCTTTACCTCGGCATGTACTGCGCGCGCATCATCGGCATGCCTGAAAAGGAAAGCCGCGCACTGATCGATGAGCTGGAAGCCTTCGCCACCCAGCCGCAGTTCATCTACACCCACAAATGGATGCCGGGCGATGTCATCGCCTGGGACAACCGCTGGCTGATCCACCGGGCCATGCCCAACTTTGCAATGGAAAAACACCGCCGTGTGCTGCGCCGCACGGTGGTGAAGGGCACGGAAGTTCCAGCCTGAATCATCCATGACAGCATCATCTTCCAAACCGTCGGGCACGGCGGAGGCGTCGGTATATGACCTCATCGTGATCGGTGCGGGCGGCGGCGGCATGGCCGCAGCACTCTTCGGTGCCATCGCCGGTGCGCGTGTGCTGCTGCTCGAGTCCACGTCCTTCGTGGGCGGCACGACCGCGTTCTCGGGTGGGACGACCTGGATACCCAACACCCGTCACGCCGCATCGGTCAACCCGGACGACAGCGTCGGCGACGCCCGCAAATACCTGAGCACGCTGATCGGCCCGCATCTCAACCCGGACCTCCTCGATGCATTTTTGAAGAGCGGCCCCCAAGCCATAGACCAGTTGGAGGACAACAGTGACGTGCACTTCCGCGCGTTTCAGTTGCATCCGGATTACGAATCCGAGATCGAAGGCTCAACCACCTCCGGCCGCGCGCTGGAGCCACTGCCGTTTGACGGCGGCCTGCTGGGTGATGCATTCAGGCTGGTACGGCCGCCCATCCCCGAGTTCACCGTGCTGGGTGGCATGATGATTGACCGCACGGATATTGGCCACCTGTTGAATATCACTAAAAAATGGGAGTCGTTCGGCTATTCGCTGAAGCTAATTGCACGCCACCTGCGGGATCGGCTTACCCATCCGCGGGGAACGAGGCTGCTGATCGGCAACGCGCTTGTGGGCCGCTTTTTGTTTTCGCTCAACAAGCGCAATGTGCCGATCTGGACCGAAGCCGCAGTCACCGGCATACAACTGATGGGCAGTGGTGTGATCCTGCTGTCCGTCACGCGTGGCGGGCAGCAGCACGTGCTGCGTGCCACGCGTGGTGTTGTGATGGCGGCCGGTGGTTTCAGCCGCAACGAGGCCCTGCGCCAAGAGCGGCTGGGCAAGATTGCGCCTTTCTCGCCGGTGGCACCGGGCAATACCGGTGGCGGCATCGAGCTAGCCCTTTCACTGGGCGGGCGCATGGGCAAGGACGGCTACGAGCCGGTGCAATGGGCGCCGGTATCGGCACGTCAGCGGCCTGACGGCACGATGGCGGTGTTTCCGCACTTCATCATGGACCGAGGCAAGCCCGGCACCATGGTCGTCAACCAAAGGGGTGAGCGATTCCTGAATGAAACCCTGTCGTATCACCGCTTTGTCCATGCGATGCGCGAGGCCAATACCGATGGCGCCTGCATACCGGCTTACTTGGTGGTGGACCGGCAGGCCATGCAAAAGTACGGCCTTGGCATGGTGCGGCCCGGCACCAGGGATACCTCGGCATTCATCGCTGAGGGTTATCTTTTTAAAGCCAAAACGCTTGAAGAACTCGCCGGCAAGCTCGGCATGCAGCCGGCCGCGCTGGCCGCCAGCGCCGCGCAGATCAACCGGGCAGCCGATACCGGCGTTGACGAGGCATTTGGTCGTGGTAGCACCATTTACCAGCGCAACATCGGCGACCCGGCGGCGGCCAACCCCAACCTGGGCCGCATCGATAACGCGCCTTTCTACGCCGTGCGCATCTATCCCGGTGACATTGGCGCGGCCAGCGGCCTGGTCACCGACACGCACGCCAATGTGCTGGGAGCCGGCGACCAGCCAATCCCGGGGCTGTATGCGGTCGGCGGCGACATGCATTCGGTCATGGGCGGCACCTACCCAGGCCCCGGCATCACCATTGGTCCGGCGATTGCATTTGCGTTTCGCGCGGTTGAGCACGCCATGGCGCGCGCCACGCCATGAGTACGTCCCGCCGGTTCTCCCTTGCCGCCCTGACCGTGCTCGAGTTGTCGCCGCCGGAGATGGTGACGGCAGCGGCAGAAGCCGGCTACCAGCATGTCGGTTTGCGCTTGATACCCGCCACGCCGACCGACCGCAGCTGGCCGGTGATTGGCAACACGCCGATGGTTCGCGACATCCAGAGCCGGCTCAACGATGGCGGCATCAGCGTGATGGACATCGAGGTGTTTCGCCTCAAGCCTGAAACGCAGGTAAAGGATTTTTTGCCGGTGATTGAAACCGCCGCCATGCTGGGTGCGCGCTGCCTGCTGACGACTGGCCAGGATTCCAATACCGCGCGGCTGGCAAAAAATTTTGCAGCGCTCTGCGCATTGGCTGCGCCCTTAGGCATCACGGTCGATCTCGAATTCATGCCGTGGACCGAAGTCAACAGCCTCGCTTCGGCGGCTGAGGTGTTGTACAAGTCCGGTTGCGGCAATGGCGGGCTGGTGGTGGATTCGCTGCACTTCAATCGAACGCGTACGCGCCTTGATTCACTTGCCAGTGTGCCGCGCGAATGGCTGCATTTTGCGCAACTGTGCGATGCGCCGCTTGAAACGCCGGCCACGCTGGACGCCATCCTGCATGAGGCGCGCAATTCACGCATGCTGCCGGGTAAGGGAGGTCTGGATCTTCGGTCGCTGGTGCGGGCCTTGCCGCAGTATTTGCCGATCAGCGTGGAAATCCCGAACGGCAGCGCGGGCACCGTGTCTGCAGTGGAGCATGCCCGGCAGGCGCTGGCAGCAGCTCGAGAGCTCGTTGCTGACGCCGACGCCATGCGCTGAACGACGGCGAACGGCCGATTCTGTCGCATTAACCGGCTGGGCCCGAACGCATATGCTTACCCATTCTCAAACAAAGTAAGACCATGACATGCTCAACACCAAAAGGATGCGCTTTCTTATTGATATGATCCCGGGCTCACACGGACAAAGTTATACAGCCGCTGGCTGCATAAAAGAGGCGACAACTACCTTGACGCGCGCCGAGCGACAGAACTCCATTTGACAGGTTTGCGAAAATCCCGCCAGTTTGGGCTTACAACCATAGCTTCCACATTAAGTATTGACAATATTTAATGTTGCATGCAAAATTGCACAATATATGAAAACAGAAGCTACCAAAATATCCTCCAGAATGATTCGGAGCGGGGAAGATTCCCCGTCCCTGACAGACGAGCAGATCGAAGATGCGAAAAAGTTGATCGGCGTCTGGCTCAGGCGCGACGTTCACACCCCCGCCATCTATGAGCCGCTGTCAGTCCATGACATCCGGCGCTGGGCGCATTACAGCGTCGGCGATGACAACCCCATGTTTAGCGACGTGGAGTACGCCAAGCACACACCGTGGGGCGTCGTGGTTGCGCCGCCTACCTTTCTCTACACCATCGACAGCGGCATCATTGCGCCGGGAATGCCGGGCATCCAGTGGATTTTTGCCGGCTCGCGCTTCGAGAATTTCCTGCCGGTCAAGGTCGGCGACACCATCACCGCCCGTGCCAGGCTGATCGATGTCCAGGTCAAGGAAGGCAAAGATGTCGCCCGCTATGTCAACCAGGTCGGCGAGGTGCTCTACACCAACCAGCATGGCCAACTGGTCACGCGTTACGAGGGTGACATCTACCGCATCCCGCGCAAGCGCAGCGGCGGCGGCTTCAAGTTCGCCGTCAAGAGCGCGGCTGAAGCACCCAAGCCCTACAAATACACCGATGAGGAAATCGAGGCGATTGCCGAGGGCTACCGCAGCGAATTCCGGCGCGGCAGCAAGACGCTGTACTGGGAAGAGGTCAACGCAGGCGACCTGCTGCCCGTGGTGCAGAAAGGCCCGCTGACGCTGGTCGACATCGTCGGTTTCTACGCAGGCCGCCGCACGGTCTACAGCGTCATGAAGCTCGCCTTCGCCGAGCGTGACAGGCATCCGCGCAACGTCTACTACTCGCCAACGCGCAACATTCCGATGCACCCGGCGGCGGGCCATTTCGACGTCGAGATCGCGCATGAAATCGGCATGCCAGGCGCCTATGACCAGGGCTGGCAGCGCATCAATTGGGCCGGCCACATGCTGACCAACTGGTGTGGCGACATGGGTTTCGTGCGCAAGCTCGAAGGCCGCGTTACCAAGCCCAACCTAGTGGGTGACCTGACCCGCATGCATGCCGAAGTGACCGGCAAACGCAAAGACTCTGAACGGGGGGAGGCACTTGTCGAAATCCGCTGGTGGGGAGAGAACCAGCGCGGCGAGCAGAACTGCAGCGGTAAGGCCGAGATCCGCCTGTCATCGCGTGACACCACACTCCGTTGTTAAGGAAGCCGAGATGCGCAGACCTCTGGAAGGCATAAAGATCCTGGACCTCACGCACGGCGTGGCCGGTCCGTATTGCACGATGGTGCTCGGTGACCTGGGCGCCGAGATCATCAAGATAGAAAAACCCGAACGCGGCGACGCCACGCGCTACATGAATGTCAGCGAGCACTTTCACACTGACATCCCCATGGTCGGCGGCGATTACTTCCTGGCCGTCAACCGCAACAAGCGCAGCGTCGTGCTGGAGCTCAAGACGCCCGAGGGCCGCAAGATTGCCGAAGAACTCGCTGGCTGGGCGGACATCGTGGTGCAGAGCTTCCGCCCCGGCGTGACCGAGCGGCTGGGACTGGACTACAAAAGCCTCAAGCGCTTTAACCCGAAGTTGATCTACGCCAATATTTCCGCCTATGGCATGAACGGTATCCATGCCGACAAGGCCGGCATGGACATCGCCGTGCAGGCCCGCTCCGGCGTGATGCGCATCACTGGTGCACCGGACTCGCAGGAGCCAGTCCGCGCAGGCGCCTCAATTGCCGACTTTGGCGGCGGTATCTACTTGGTGGCCGGCATCCTTGCCGCGCTGTACGACCGCGAACGCACGGGCGAGGGCCAGGAGGTCAGCGTTTCCCTGCTCGACGCGACCATGAGCTTGTTGATCAATTATTCGGTCGCAGTGATAGACGGCGGTGCCGAGATCGCGCCGCTGGGCTCAGGCCACCCGCAACTCGTGCCTTACCAGTCCTTCCCGACATTGGACGGCCATGTGGTCGTGGCCACTGGCACCAACAAGACCTACCGTAGTTTTTGCGCTGCGATCGGCAGGCCAGACCTGTCGGTGGATGAGCGTTTCGCCTCCAACCAGAGCCGCGTGCGCGATCGCAAAGCCATGGTGGCCGAGTTGTCGGCCGAGTTCATGAAGCGCACGACCGGAGCATGGATAGACGTCCTCGAAAAGGCCGACATTCCCTGCGCACCGGTGAACGACCTAGCCCAGGCCTACGATGAGCTGCGCGAAACCTCACCCGACATGGTGCAAACTATAGACCACGCTCGCCTCGGCAAGCTGACGCAGCTCGGTGTGCCGTTCAAGTTCTCGGCCTGCGGCGGCGACATCCGCCGTCCGCCGCCCATGCTAGGCGAACATACGGCGGAAGTGCTAGGCGAACTCCTGGGCCGCAGCAGCGGCGACATCGCAAAACTGCGGGCGCAGAAGGTCATCTGATGTCTTCGTTACTAGAAGAGCCTACAGCCGGAATGGCGCACCAAGCGGTGCATGAGAGCGACATCGCCCACGGCATTCACGATACCCGGGCGGCGGGCCGCCCGGCGAACCACGCTGCAGGTCTCGAGCCCCGCAGCCACCGGCTCGACCCGCTATTCCATGCGCGGTCCATCGCGCTGATCGGCCTGTCGAGCGATGCGAAAAAGATGACGGGCGCGCCGCTCGGCATCCTGCACCAGACCGGTTTTACCGGCGCCATCTACCCGGTCAATCCCAAGGCCGAGGAAATCGGCGGCCTGCGTTGCTACCGAAGCATTGCCGACCTGCCGGAAGCACCCGACGTCGCCATGATCATGCTGGCCGCCAAACACTGTGCACAGGCCGTGCGGGACTGCGCCGCCAGGGGCACACGCGCAGTGATCGTGCTGAGTTCAGGCTTCGAGGAATCCGGCACCGGCCTTGAAGCTGCCCGGGCGCTGGCCTTGGCGGCCAATGAAACCGGCGTTGCCGTCGTCGGCCCGAATTGCGAAGGCGTGTGGTCGGTCGGCGCCCGCACCCTGCTCACCTTTGGTTCAGCCGCCAAGCGTGACGTGTTGCATCACGCGCCCATCGCCGTCATTTCACAAAGCGGCGCGATTGCCGGCGCCGTGGCGCGTCATCTGCAGAACGAGACCATCGGCTGCGCCTATGTCGTGTCGGTCGGCAACGAGACAGTGCTGACGATTGCCGACTACCTCGAGTGGATGATCGAGCAGCCCGACGTCAAGGTCGTACTACTGTTCATCGAAGGGCTACGCGACGGTGAACGCTTGTTGCGGCTGGTGCGTAAGGCCACGCAGCGTGGCATCCGTGTTGCGGCGTTGAAGTCTGGCAACTCGATCGCCGGTATGGAGGCCGCGGCCTCGCATACCGGCAAGATCGCTTCTGAATTCGCGGTCTACCACGACCTCTTGGCCGAGGCCGGCGTGGTCCTTCTCAAGAGCCTCACCGAGCTGATTGCCGCCGCCGAAGTGCTCAGCGTGGCGCCGCTCCCGGCCAGCTTGTCCGCATCCAAAGGAGCCGCGGGCGAAGGCGTGGACGGCGTTGCGGTGTTCAGTATTCCAGGAGGCACCCGCGCTCTGACGGCCGACCTGTGCGAGGCGCACGGTGTGCCGCTCTCGGTTTTTGCGCGGTCCACCGTCGCGCAATTGACGCAGGCGCTGCCCGATTTCGGCGGTGTTGAAAATCCGACAGACCTGACCGGTCAGGTCTTATCTCACCTGGGTCTTTTTGACCAAACGCTGTCGGTCATCGCCAGCGATCCGCACACGGAAGCGCTCATCGTGCAGGTGGCCAACCGCGGACCGAGCGACGTGATGGAGCGGCTCGAGCTGCTGGGCAAGGTCGCGCGAGACACCGGCGTGCCGGTGATCGTGACCTTTCTCGGCGACAGCCTGCCGGCTGCGGCACGCGCCCAGCTCCGTGCCCTCGGCATCCTGTGCGCGCGCGATCCCGCAGAAGCCGCCCTGTTCCTTGGCTGGCTTTATGCGGCACGCCGCGCAAGCCGCCATGTGCCGGCCGCTTCTGCTGCAAACGGAGTCAAGCCGCGCGCGATGTCCGCGCCCGCGGACTGGCGGGCCATGATGTCTTGGCTGGAGCAAAGCCATATCCCGGTTGCCGGCTGGACGCTACTGGCCGCAGGCGACGACGCGGCCAGAACCTGCGCGCAGCTGAAGCCGCCTTTTGCCGTCAAGGCCTTGCCGGCGGATGCCGAACACAAGACTGAAAACAGCCTGCTGGCGCTGAACGTGCCCGACGCCGCTGCGGTTGCATCGGAGGCTGCGCGCATCCGCGCCATCCTGAAAAAGCCTGCCGCCGATGTGCTGGTGCAGGAGATGGCTTCGGGCGGCGTCGAAGTGCTGCTCGCCGCCACGCGCAATGCCGACTTCGGTCCCGTGCTGGCGATAGGACTGGGCGGCATCGCGGTGGAACTTTTCAAGGACGTTGCATGGCTGGCCCTGCCGACGAATCCGTTCCGCGTTCGCGAAGCCCTGGCGCGGCTCAAGCTGGCCACCGTGCTGCGCGGCTTTCGCGGCAAACCTGCCGCCGATACCGATGCGCTGGTGGCCGCCGCCATCGAATTCGGCAACAGCTTTGTCGCCACCTCGCCCCGGCTTGAAGAAGCCGAGGTCAATCCGCTGCTGGTGATGCCAGCAGGGCAAGGCGTCATCGCCGTCGATGCCTTGTTCAGATAGCTGGGCTGCAGCATCAGGCCAGCGATCACCATTTACCAAACCTTCCGCTAACAACGACCGAGACAATAATGGTCAATTCAGCTTCAAACCCCAAACCGCTCGCAGGCCGCACGGCCATCGTCACCGGCTCCGGCCGCAACATAGGCCGCGCCATCGCGCTGGCTTTTGCACGCGACGGCGCGAATGTCGTCATCAACGGCCATAGCGACCGTGCGGCGGTCGACGCCGTTGTCAAGGAGGCAGAGGCCTTCGGTGTGCAGGCTATGGCCTGCATGGCCGATGTCGGCGACCACAAGGCCGTGGCCGCCATGGTCGATGAAACCGCTAAACGGTTCGGGAGCGTGGATATCGCGGTCTCCAATGTCTCGCTGCGCCTGCACCAGCCGCTGCTGGACATCAGCATCGAAGATTGGCACCGCATCCTGGACACCAACCTCAGCTCGGCTTTTTATCTGGCGCGCGCCTGCCTGCCGCACATGGTTGAAAAACGCTGGGGCCGCATCGTCAACATCTCGGGGCGTGACGGCTTTTCCCCCAAACCCAACCGCGCCCACAACGTCACGGCCAAGGCCGGGGTGTTTGCCTTTGCCAAGGCGATTGCCTCGGAGTTCGGTTCTTTCGGCATCACCGCCAACGCGGTTGCCCCCGGCATCGTCGAAACCAGCCGCGACCTGGCGCATTACCCGGACGTGGCCAATGCCAACGCCGAGAACAGCTTCGATGCCCGCCGCCGCGCGATGCCGATGAAGCGTTTCGGCACGGTAGAGGAAATCGCCGCCGCCTGCAGCTACCTGTGTTCGGATAACAGCGGTTTCGTGACGGGACAGATCCTGCACGTCAACGGCGGCGAGTTCATGTTCTGACCCGGCATCCCGACGTGCCCAAGGAGATGTTATGGATGCCTCCCTGCCTACGGGCAAGGAAACAGGAGCGCTGAGATGAAACAGCCGTTTATCAAGAAGGGGAATTCCACAAAAATGGTGGATCCTCTGATGGA
>Ga0209702_10003351_pt1 | contig 25411 bp, 23 predicted proteins | sample FRY01_FD_187210 | JGI IMG/M metagenome (GOLD analysis project Ga0209702, IMG submission 187210) | Freshwater microbial communities from Lake Fryxell liftoff mats and glacier meltwater in Antarctica - FRY-01 (SPAdes) (version 2) | ecosystem: Environmental > Aquatic > Freshwater > Ice > Glacier... | reverse complement strand
CTGGTATGCTCAAAATAACCTATCAACAAAGGGCGAAAGACTAATCTCAAATAAAGAAGAGAGCCCTTTGTTGAATAGCATAAAAATTATTACCGATATTAACCAAAAATGTCAAACCTTTACCAATAATCTATCCAACAATTAGGGGGTTAAGACACTGTAAATCCTGAATACGAAAGCCCTCCATCTGGATTGATTGTTGGAATACTATCAATACCATTTACGCAATTAATAGGATTAACAGTTGCATAAAATAGCAAGTCATTAAAATCTTGATCACAGCTAATATTGTCTCTCCTAATATCTTCAAAACCAACAACAATTCTATTGCTTGCCGAATCTCGTATTAATACTGTATGTTTCCTGTCTGAAAAATTTGGTTCTGGGTTAAAAGCAGAATTTGAATAGAGTGTCCAATTTCCAGGGGTAACGGTAGTTCCATTCCAACCATCTGCCATTAATACAAAACCAATACCAGTTTTTGCTGGGAAATTGCCCAAAAAAACTTTATCACCTGCATTCAAAGATCCGCCGAATCCAGATTTTGAAGCGTTGGGGAAAATTATTTTTATTTGACTAACAGCAGGAGCAACAGATGGAGGATTGTCTGTATTGTAAGTGTAATATCCTAAAGCATTTCTATAGCCAGCACCTTCATCAACAAATGTGATCCAAACATCAGAAGCACATTTCAAATCAATTGTTTCAGTTCTTCCTTCTGCAATTAAGCGAGGATTGTATGTAGGAATGGGTCTGCTTTCTGGTAAACTAGTACTTATATTGTTTCTGAATATTGTGGAAATAAAGTCTGAAGGAGTAACTAGGTAATTTGGTCTCCCATCATTGTTAAAAGTGCCAATATATTGGTATTGAGCTAATAATTTAACAGAAAATGACGATAGTATTATTATAACTAATAGATGCGTAAAAATTTTATGCATACAGTTTATTTAGTAAACGGTTAATCAATAAATGTCTTGTTTACTGTAGGGTAGGACGTAGGATAATAGAAATCAATGGCTAAATTATCCAATATCTATGGTAATAACGTAGAAGAGGGGTAGAATGGTATATTTCTTTACAGAATTATATTCCTAAATTCGCACTAACTAACTAGTTTTCAATGTATTGATTAATTTATTGTAAAACTGTACTCCCAAAAAATACCAATCAATTGGTATGTAGTAATTTACTTTTTTTACATTTTTATAAACTTCATATGGCTGCTTAATACTACTTTCTTAACTTCACCGCAATATGGAAATCGATGTAAAAACTGCTCAGCAACTTAGACTTACAGAGGAAGAATTTGAGTTGATCAAGCAAAAATTAAAGAGGACTCCCAATTTTACAGAATTATGCGCTTTTAGCGGAATGTGGAGCGAGCATTGTAGTTATAAAAACTCTATTAAATGGTTAAAAACGCTTCCACGTGATGGAGGAAGAATGTTAGTTGCCGCAGGAGAAGAAAATGCTGGATTGATGGACATAGGAAATGGATTTGGGGTTGTGTTTAAAATTGAAAGCCACAATCACCCTAGTGCTATTGAGCCATTTCAAGGAGCCGCAACGGGAGTTGGAGGTATACAGCGCGACATATTTACAATGGGTGCAAGGCCTATTGCCTCTTTAAATAGTCTTCGTTTTGGAAATCTTAAAGACAAAAAAACACAACATCTTTTAGCTGGAGTAGTAAAAGGAATTGGTTATTATGGAAATTGTTTTGGAGTACCTACAGTTGGCGGCGAAGTATATTTTGAAGATTGTTATCATACCAATCCTTTGGTGAATGCTATGAGTGTTGGGATTATGCAAGCCGATAAAATGGTAAGTGCTACTGCAAAAGGAACTGGTAATCCAGTAATTTATGTTGGAAGTTCAACCGGTAAAGATGGAATAGGTGGCGCAAGTTTTGCGAGTGCTGATATCTCACATGAAAGTGTACAAGAATTGCCTGCCGTTCAAGTTGGCGATCCATTTCAAGAAAAAAAATTACTAGAAGCTTGTTTAGAAGTGTTAGAAACTGGAGCAGTTGTGGGAATGCAAGACATGGGTGCAGCAGGAATTATTTGTAGTACTGCAGAAATGAGTGCAAAGGGTGAAGTTGGCATGCATATCGATTTAGAAAAAGTGCCTACTCGTCAGCAAAATATGAAAGCATGGGAATTGCTTTTGAGTGAAAGTCAAGAACGCATGTTAATGGTGGTAGAAAAAGGAAGGGAAGCTGAAGTTGTAGCAGTTTTTGAAAAATGGGATTTAAGTGCAAGTACTATTGGTCATGTTACTGACGATGGACTCTTAAAATTTTATATGAATGGAGTTTTGGAAGCAGAACTTCCTGCTTATGAAATGGTGCTAGGAGGTGGTGCACCTCAATATACAAGACCGTATAATGAACCTAAATATTTTGAAAATATTAATGCATTTAATATTGCCGATATAGCTGATATTACTGATGTTAAAGCAATTGCAGAAGCGTTGATATGTTTACCAAATATTGCTAATAAACGGTGGGTATATACGCAATATGATAGCATGGTTGGTGCCGCTAATGTTGGTACGAATAGTCCAAGTGATGCTTCCATCGTTTTGGCAAAAGGAACAGGGAAAGCGTTGGCTATTACAGTTGATTGCAATAGCAAATACGTTTATGCTAATCCATATATTGGATCAATGATTGCAGTTGCTGAAGCTGCAAGAAATATTGTTTGTAGCGGAGGAGAGCCAATTGGAGTTACCAATTGTTTAAATTTTGGAAATCCATATGATCCAGAAGTTTATTTTCAATTTGTTCATGCCGTAACTGGAATGGGAGACGCTTGTAGAAAATTCAATACTCCTGTTACAGGTGGTAATGTTAGTTTTTATAATCAAAATCCTGATGGTCCAGTTTATCCAACTCCAACAATTGGAATGGTCGGAATTTTAGAAGATGTGAATACCAAGATGACACTTGATTTTAAAAATGTGGGCGACCAAATAATATTAATTGGTAATCAGCATAATGATATTGCATCAAGCGAATATTTACATAAGATAAAAAAAGTGGTTTATTCGCCATCTCCTTATTTCAATTTAGATGAAGAATACAATACACAACAATTTGTTTATGCTTTAATTCAACAGAAAAAAATTAAGAGTGCACATGATATAAGTGAAGGAGGATTAATTATTACATTAATGGAAAGTGGTTTTTCAGGTAATAAAGGGTTTGATGTTGATCCTTCTGTTGAAATTCGAAAAGATGCTTACTGGTTTGGGGAAGCTCAAGGAAGAATTGTTGTATCAGTAGCAAATGGTGCAGCCAATCAGTTATTGAATGATGCTCGAGCTGCTGGAATTGCTTGTAGTTTGTTAGGAACAGTAACTGGCGAAGAGATTATAATTAATGGCGAGAGCTGGGGCAATATTGATAGTTGGAAAGAGAAATATGATACTGCGATAGAAAAAATGATTCAATAAATTTGAATGGCTAGCGATAAAAAAATAATAGTTACAGGTGCTGCGGGCTTTATTGGCAGCTGTTTGGTCCAATTTTTAAATGATCAAGGCTTTTCTAACTTGATATTAGTAGATGATTTTGGTGTTGAGGAAAAACGAAAAAATTGGGAATCAAAAATATTTGATACAATTGTTGAGCGTTATAATTTATTTAATTGGTTGGAGGAACAAAAGCCTTCTTTAGCGGCAGTTATTCATTTAGGCGCAAGAACAGATACAACTGAATTTGATTATGCTATTCACGAAGAATTAAATTTAATTTATTCAAAAGACATTTGGAATTATTGTTCAACACATGCAATTACTTTAATTTATGCATCTAGTGCGGCTACTTATGGTGCTGGTGAACATGGATATAAAGATGATCATTCTCTACTTGATCAATTAAAACCATTAAATCCTTATGGTGTTAGTAAAAATGAGTTTGATAAATGGGCTATACAACAAGAACAGCATCCTCCGAATTGGTCTGGTCTGAAATTTTTTAACGTGTACGGTCCAAATGAAAGTCATAAAGAAAGAATGGCTAGTGTAATTTGGCATTCTTTTAATCAAATAAAACAAAATGGGTTTGTAAAACTTTTCAAAAGTCATAAAGCTGGATTTAAAGATGGCGAACAACTTCGCGATTTTATTTATGTAAAAGATGTAGTGAATGTTATTTTCTGGATGATGGAGAAAATGAATGCTAATAGTTGGATGAATGAATTGAATGGTATTTATAATTTAGGAACTGGCAGGGCGCGCAGTTTCATCGATTTAGTGAATTCAACTTTTGGTGGATTAGATAAAGAATCCAATATTCATTTTATTGATATACCGGAAGATATAAGAGACAAGTATCAATATTTTACACAGGCAGAAATGGGTAAGTTAAAGCTTGCAGGTTATTCTCAACCATTTTATTCTTTGGAAAAAGGGGTTGATGATTATGTTCGAAATTATTTATCAATAGGCAAACAATACTAAAAAATGACGGCACAAAAAATTGCAATTATCGGTGGTGGTAATCTGGGATCGGCTATGGCAGAAGGCATAGTAAATAGTACGTTTAGTTTGCCAGCTGATATTACTGTTACTAAAAGAAATACAACAACACTTGTTGCATTAGCTGCTAGAGGAATTAATATTAGTAGTAATAATGGAGAAGCTATTGCTAATGCCAATTGGATAATTTTAGCAATAAAGCCATTTCAAATAAAAGAAGTATTGGAAGAAATTAAACCATTTCTTAATAAAGACAAACAAGTGATTGTGAGTGTTGTTACTGGTGTGTGGATTAAAGAAATTCAATCGATTGTTGGCAATGATTTTCCAATATTTAGGGCAATGCCTAATACTGCAATTGCTATTCAACAAAGTATTACATGTATAAATGGGAATGGGGTAACAGAATCGCAAATACAATTTGTAACCCAACTTTTTAATCAATTAGGTAAGACTGTTTTAATAGAAGAAAAATTGATGGATGCAGCAACTGTTTTAGGTGCTTGCGGAACAGCTTATGCAATGAGATATATTAGGGCTAATATTCAAGGAGGGATTGAAATAGGTTTCAGCGCAGCAACTGCTTCATTAATTGCAGCACAAACCGTAAAAGGCGCTGCTGAATTGCTTTTGCAAAAAAATACACATCCCGAACAAGAGATAGATAAAGTAACTACACCAAAAGGGTGCACTATTGCTGGTTTGAATGAAATGGAACACCAAGGATTTAGCTCTTCTTTAATAAAGGGTATTGTAACAAGTTACAAGAAAATTGTGAATGATATGTAGTTAATGTAACATTCCAGAAGTTAAATCTAATTGATAGGTTAAAGGTGTTACTCTGGCATAATCTTTTATTATTTCATAATTAGATTTACCAAACATTAGATTGTTTTTGATCGGACTTTTGATTCGATCAAATGCTATGCTGTTCAAATCATTAAAAATGAAGTTATTACTACTTATTTGAGTTAAACGAATAAAAAATCCATTTGAATTATTAATAAATAAATTCAATCCATCGCTATATCCCCATGCTTTATTGCAAGATGTGGACTCTCCATTTTTAATAGCAGTTATTTCAGAAGCGTATATATTTGTTCTACCTACATTATCATATATTTTAACTAATTCTACAGTATCAGCTAATATTTTTTTATTCAAAAAGTCTTCATAGGTTAAATAAACTCCTTTTTTAGGTGTTGAAATTTCTTTGTAGCGTTTCAGCTGTTGATTATAGAAATTATTAAAGTCGAGAAGTGAAATAGCATTTTTTTCAATTTCTTTTTCCGCATAAAATTTTATAAAAACCTCCGATTTTAAAATCTGCAATAATGAATCCAATAATAAATTAACACCATTAACTTCATTATATTGTTCACTAATAGTGCCAAAGATTTTCTTCTGTGGATAATATAAATTATTACGAAGTGTATAAACATCAAACTCGTATTCTAAATTGGTTTTTAACCTTGGGTTTGAAGCTGAATATGGTTCATTAGCACTAGAACTAAACCAACATTTTTGAAGCACTAAAACCAAGTCCCTGTTACTAGTGCTATCTGTGATAATATTGGTGTCTATAAAATATTTTGTTAACCATTTTAAAGGACCCTCTTTAATTTGGAAGCCAACTGTTTTAATTCCATTTTTTTTCAAAGCCAGATTTACAGGAAAAAAACCAACTTTAGAAATATCTGAGCGAACATCTATCAATTTTATTTGGCGAATCTCTGTTAAATTAATTTGTTCATTAAATCGTATTCGGGGAATAATTTCTGCAATTGAAAATCCAACTGTTTTAAATGGAATAAAATTTTTATTTAGGTTATTGTATTTGCTTAAACTATTTGTTTCATCAATACGCTGATTTAATTTTTCAACTATTAAATCATTTTCAATACTTAAATTTGGATTCAATGCAGGATTTCCAGTACTTTGATATGTACCTTCTAAAGGTCTAACTGCTTGCGAGATGCAATTAACACCTATTAATATTACTACTAAAACTATTAAAAGACTTTTCATGTTAGCTTTTTGTTTCTATAATCGTTCTTTTAAAAAGGCAATTGTTTTAGTATGAGCATCTTCGGTTGCCTCTTTATTGTAGCTTGGGTTACTAGGGTTTGCAAAACCATGACCAGCTTCATATTTATTGGTAGTAATTTTCTTGCCAATACTTACCATATCTGCTTCAAACTTTGAAACTACGGCTGGAGCAGGGCTTTGGTCTTTGTTTCCAAAGAAACCAATTACCTCACAATTAAGTGTCTTCAGCTTTTCAAGATTGGTTTCTGGTCTACCATAATACATTACACAACCAGCAGCTTGCTTGCCAGCTAATAAACTTGTTTGCAAACTCCACATTCCTCCAAAACACCAACCAATAGTGAATATTTTTGCATCCGTCCCAACAAAGTCAATAGCCCCTTTAACTATATTTTCTAAACGTTCGGTGGTTGCTCCTCTCATTAATTTCATTGCACTATCTGCGGTTGCAGCCACTTTACCGTCGTACATATCTAATGCAATTACATTTACATTACCCAATTCTAAAGAGAGTGTTTCGGCCTCCCTTTTAATATTATCATTTAATCCCCACCATTCTTGAATCACAAAAACCCAGTTCTTAGTCTTTTTCTTGCTTTTTATTAAATAACCCAAAGCTTCTTTTCCGTCAGGAGATTTAAAGCTGATAGTTGACCCTGTTTGATTTTCTAGTACAAATGGAGCAGGATTTTCATGCATTGCTGCAAACTTTGGGGTTAATGCTTCTGCCCTAAATTGCTCGCGGATATCTCCACTAAAGCATGTTTCATAACAATCGGGGGAAAGTAGAATAGGGGCCGACGATTTATAAGTATTAGCCAAAAAAGCGGCTGTTGAGAAGGCTGCAAAAGCAATAAGTAGTAATTTTTTCATGTAAGATATTATAAGATGTAAACGTTAAGTTAACATTTTCCACTGATGAAAGCTTAATTGTACAGTAGTATTTTTCTAGTTTGATTTTTTGCTGTAGGTTTGTATGACCTCGGAACTATTTCAGTTCATCAATTTCAGGTCAAATAGTTGTTCTTTTTGTTGTAATGTTTTTGGATTCATTCACTTATCCTTAAATAGGCTATTTGGTTTAATTTAATAGAGAATAAATTTTTTATATGGCTAAGTATATTTTTGTTACTGGTGGTGTAACAAGTAGTTTGGGTAAAGGAATTATTGCTGCTTCGCTTGCTAAGTTATTACAAGCAAGGGGACTAAAAGTAACAATACAAAAGTTTGATCCGTATATAAATGTAGACCCAGGTACTTTAAACCCTTATGAACATGGAGAGTGTTTTGTAACAGAAGATGGTGCTGAAACTGATCTGGATTTGGGGCATTATGAGCGATTTTTAAATATACATACTACACAAGCCAATAACGTAACTACTGGAAGGATTTACCAGACAGTAATTAATAAAGAAAGAGCAGGAGATTTTTTAGGTAAAACAGTGCAAGTAGTTCCACATATTACCGATGAGATAAAACATCGTATGCTTTTATTGGGTAAAGACGATAAATATGATGTTGTACTTACCGAGATTGGTGGAACAGTTGGTGATATAGAAAGTTTACCTTTTATTGAAGCAGTTCGTCAACTTCAATGGGAATTACCAGAAGAAGATGTGATGGTAGTTCATTTAACATTAATACCCTATTTAAAAGCCGCAAAAGAGTTAAAAACAAAGCCTACACAGCATAGTGTAAAAATGTTGAGTGAAACTGGAGTGCATCCAGATATTTTGGTATGCAGAACTGAAGAGCCATTAAACAATGATATTAAGCGTAAAATTGCTTTGTTCTGCAATGTAAAACAAGAGGCTGTAATTGAAGCTATGGATGCTAGTACCATTTATGAAGTTCCTTTATTGATGTTACGTGAAAAGTTAGATTTGATTTGTTTAAAGAAGATGAATATTTCCAATTACGGTGAACCTGATTTGGAAAAATGGAAGGGATTTTTAGACAAGCTAAAATATCCTCGCAGCAAAGTAACAATTGGATTAATTGGAAAGTATATTGAACTGCAGGATGCTTATAAATCAATACTAGAAAGTTTTGTTCATGCTGGTGCGATGAACGAAGTAAAAGTACAAGTTGTAAATGTGCACAGTGAATTTATTACCGATGAGAATGTTGTTGAAAAACTTCAGGGGCTAGATGGTTTATTAGTTGCACCTGGGTTTGGAAATAGAGGTATTGAAGGGAAAATTATTGCCGTAAAATATGCTCGTGAAAATGGGTTGCCATTTTTCGGAATTTGTTTAGGTATGCAAATGGCAGTAATTGAATATGGAAGAAATGTGCTTGGATTAACAGATGCTCATTCTACAGAGATGGATATAAAAACTGCTCATCCAGTAATTAATATGATGGAAGAACAGAAAAAAATTAAAATGATGGGTGGAACAATGAGATTAGGTGTTTACCCTTGTGAAATAGAACCCAATTCTTTAGCTTATCGCATTTATGGGAAAACTTCAATTACCGAAAGACATCGCCATAGATATGAGTTTAACAACGATTATTTAGATCAATATACAAAAGGAGGAATGATTGCAAGTGGAAAAAATAATGAAACCGGATTAGTTGAAATTATTGAATTGCCTAACCATCCTTTTTTTATTGGAGTTCAATATCATCCAGAATTAAAGAGCACAGTAGAAAGCCCTGCTCCTTTGTTTGTAGGGTTTATTGATGCAGCAAAAAAATACAATGATCGGAAGAGTTCTTTAAAGTCTTCTTCTTTGAAAGATGCAATCATTTAATTATTCGATGGTTTCTTTTATTAAAAGAGTTTTGTTAAAATCTGTCCATTGCTGATCTATTGAAATCGACTGGTTGTTTTGCCATGTTCCAAGCGATTCTTCTAACTTAGTTTTTCTGGCTATTTGTGCTAATTCAAAAAAATGATTTATTAAGAGTTGGTTTTTTTCTGCCAACTCTTTTTCCATTTCTTCTTGTAGCCTTACTTTTAATTCATAAGTGCCAGCTGGTAAAAGCAATTTGGCCAATACAGGCATTAATTCTATCAATAATAAAATAACCACAAGTAAATAATAACGAAATGCAACAGCAGTGCTACTTTGCACCAAATGATTTAATGCTTCAATTCGAGTGATAAAACCGTTATTTAACAATAATTGAAATGCATCTTGTTCTTTTGATATTTTCTCATCCAATACTTTTAATGAACTATCTACATAATTAATTTGTGGGTTGAAAGCTGCAGCTTTAATTTGATAATCAGCATCTAGTTTTTCATATGCCGACTTTTTTGCTAAAGCAATATTTTTCAGTCCTACTTTTTTACTGCCACCAGTTCCATCAGTTTCTTTTATAAAATTTTCTCTTGCAGCGGCTACTTCTGCATAACTCTTATTCAATTCATAATTTGCGCTTTTCTTTTTTTCAAGTAAGCTATTGCGTTCTATTTGATACACCATTTCCTGTTCTTTCATCTTTGCTTGCTTTCGCTGCTCATTGTCGATCGATACTTGTACTTTAACTTCTTTATCAAACAAAAATAATAATGCTGGTTGAGCCATAAATAGACCAATTGATAGGGCAAGCATCGCTCTAAATATTAGTGGAAGTATTTTTTGTTTACCTGTTCTGCTGATTCCTTTAATTAATGCGCGATCTATTTGTAAGATAATTCCTCCCATAAATATTCCTAGAAAGAGTGAAATCCACCATTGTTCTACTACAGTGCTAAAGAAGTATGACCATGCTAAAGTTGCAAAAGTCCATGTTCCCAATACGAGCATTCCAATAATTGAATACCTGTTTTTGTCGACTAAGCAGTCTTTTAATAGGTCTTCTTCTGCCGTTGAAAGCCACCAAAGAAATCTTTTCCTGAGTGAAGGATATACATTTGCCACCATAACAAAGTTTTAGTCAGTTATTTGCTTTACAATGAAAATTTGGTTGGTTGGTGGTTAGAACGAAACTCAAAGAAACAACGATTTTTTAGTAATTACTGTATTTTGGCCTTTTTTATAGCTATTTTAACTACTATTCAATATGAAATACGCAAATGTCGATCCAAATACTACCTTTGCCGCTCAATAAAAATTAGTATGAAGACGGATAAAAATTCGGTCATTGGATTTGTGCTGCTTGGAGCATTATTCATTCTTTATTTTTGGTATACAGGTCAGCAACAAAATGCTGTTTTAAAATTGAAGCAACGCGAAGAAGATTCTTTGGCTAAAGTGGCTTCCTCTAAAATTAAAATACTGGATACTGTAACAGCAAGAATAGATTCATTAAAAAGAGATACTGCAGTTAGAAAAGCTACTGCTGGTAATTTTACCTCAGCTGCTCTGGGTTCAGAACAAATTATTATAGTTGAGAATGAAGTCTTTACTGCTAAGTTTACCAATAAGGGTGCTCAAATAAAAAGTGTTCAATTTAAAAAATACAAAGACGGAAACGGAAACCTAGTTGTGTTAGCAGATAAATCAACTATAGGCTACACAATCAATACAGCACCTGGCCAGTCAACAAGTTCCGAAACCCTTTATTTCAATGGTGGTATTGTAGAACTTAAAGCAGATAGCAGTCAGGTTATTCGTTTTTTATTAGAATCAGCAAACGGACAAAGGATAGAACATCAATTTATTGTTAAGCCTAATAGCTATATGATTGATTGGAAATTGATGATGAATGGAGCTGACCAATTACTAACTAATGGAGCATTGAATTTTAATTGGAATGTAGCTACTACACAAATGGAGCGTACAGCTGTTTATGAGCGACAGGTGTCTAGTATTTGTTTTTCGGAAGGAAACGAATTTGATTATATTTCTTCGAAGCAAGAACATGTATTTGAAAAAAATATTCAATGGGTATCTGTAGTTCAACAATTTTTTAATAGCACACTTATTGCAGGCAATAGTTTTAATAGTGGATCAATTAAATGGGAACGTAAAACAGATACTACACATGATCTTGCGTCAACTTCAGCAAGTTTACAGATGAAAGTACCTACAACTTCATCCATCAGTATCCCATTTCAATTTTTTATTGGTCCAAGTGAATACAATCTTTTGAATAAGCAAGCTCCAGAAATGGATAAGATTGTGAATTTAGGTAGAGATATGTACTCTTTTGTTCGTCCAATAAATAAGTATATTGTAATGAAAGTGTTCGATTTCTTTGCTGCTTTTGTTGCTAACTACGGGTGGGTAGTTTTGCTATTAACATTGTTTATCCGTTTAGTTACTGCCCCACTTACTTATAGTAGTTATTTAAGCGGAGCGAAGATGAAAGTAATGCGTCCTGAATTAGATGTGCTCAAGAAAAAATTTGGTGATGATCAACAAGGCTTTGCAATGGAACAAATGAAATTGTTCAGAGAAGCAGGGGTAAATCCGCTTGGGGGTTGCATACCAGCTTTATTGCAAATTCCTATCTTCTTTGCATTGTATAGTTTCTTTAATTCTAATATAGCATTAAGGGGTCAAGAATTTTTATGGAGTAAAGATTTGTCTTCTTATGATTCTATTGCTACTTTGCCATTTATGATTCCAGCATTTGGTAATCATATCAGTTTATTTACAATTACAGCAGTAATAACTAGTTTTTTAATTTCTATTTACAATATGAGTATGACGCCAACTCAGGATAATCCTGCGCTGAAATACATGCCATATATTTTTCCTTTCATGCTATTATTTATTTTTAATAGTTTGCCATCTGCATTAACTTGGTATTACACAGTATCAAATATTATTACATTGGCATTGCAATTTGCTATTCAGAATTACATCATTGATCATGATAAAATTTTGGCTAATATTGAATTAAAACGAAAAGCCCCTAAAACTCAAAGTAAATGGCAGCTTCGTTATCAGCAAATGATGGAAAGCAACAAAAAAGTACAAGACTTAAAGAACAAAACAAATAAGAATAAGTAGTTAAATTTCAACCCTTCGCTTAGGCGGAGAGTTTTTTAATTAATTTCATTAATATGAAAAAGTTGAATCTTCTTTTGGTTATAGTGTTTGCAGCAGTAGAATTAGTTGCTCAAACTCGTGTGGTAGCTGAGTGTACAGTTAACTATAGTATACAGATAAATGGTTCTCAAACAAATGATAAAGAGACAGAAGCTTTATTAAAGTCGAGTAGTAAAACGGTTTTTATTAAAGGGAATGACAGTAGAGTTGATTTAATAAGTACTTCATTTTTGCAAACACTAATTTATGATAAAAGCACGGGCAATGCTGTGGTACTAAGAGAACTTGGAGCTAATAAGTTCATGACAAAATTAGATAACAAAGCATGGGTAGCCCAAAATGCAAAGTTTACAGGTATGACAATTACTTATGTAAATGAAACAAAAGCAATATTGGGTTACGAATGTAAAAAAGCCATCTTGCAGTTACAAGATGGAACCACTTTTACAGTTTATTATGCATTAGCAATTGCACCTTCTGTAAAAGAATTTGAATATCAGTTTAAAGATATTCCTGGATTTGTTTTAGAGTATGAAACTTTAGAAGGAAAGGGCCAAAAAATAATATATACTGCAACAAAAATTAATCTAAATCCTGTTCCGGCTTCTAAATTTGATGTGCCTACAAGTGGTTATAGAATACTTAATTAGTTGGAAACAGGAGATGGAGTCTTAAACTTTGGGACTTTAACTTTAAACTTATAAGGATACACATAAGTAGTATTGCCATTGTTGTATTGTAACATACTATTTACTTCACTACTTTCCAACCTTAATGCGGTAGATGGAATATAAAGTCCTTTAAATTGCAAATTCGATTTGATTGCATTTAGAGTAAGACCTTTCTTTGAGAAGTTGTTTAAATTCTTTAGAGAATACTTATTATTCCGTGTTTTCTCATCTACAATACCAGTGAAAGTAAGAGCAGCATAAGCCATGTGCATACTTAATAAAAGTATGGTTGCCAAGGCTATTTTTTTATGGTTTATGTGCATCTTCACGGTGTAAAGGTACAATTATTCCTAATTGCAATAAAATTAATTTATTATTAACAATCGTTAATAAGAGCTTAAATCTAGGCGATTTCATCAAAATTCTTGTAAAAGTTGCCAATTTTGGTCTAAATTGATATAACCTTTATCAATATGCGAGAAAATCCGTACCGCGAAGACCGTGAAGAAATGAAGGAACTGCTAATGCAGTACCAAAATTTAAAACATGGCAGATCCCACAGTTTTTTAGAAGAAGATGCATTTGAAAGAATAATAGATTATTACGATGAGAAAGATGATATCCCATTAGCAATGGAAGCGGCTGAAATTGCGCTTGAGCAATTTCCATATTCTTCTAGTCTGATGATTAAGAAAGCAGATCTTCTTTTAGCTACAAGAAAATACCAAGAAGCTTTAGATATTCTTGAAACCGCTGGTTTATTTGATAGCAGTGATCTTAATTTATATATATTAAAAACTGATGCATATTTAGCATTGGATCAGCAAGCAAAAGCGGTGGAGTTGTTGGAAGCTGCACTATTATTGTTTGAAGGAGATGAACGGCTTGATTTGTTGTTTGAATTAGCTGATGTTTATGATGATTATGAAGAGTTTGATAAAGTTTTCGATTGTTTGAAATTAATTCTGGAAGAAGATCCTACTAATGAAGAGGCTTTATATAAAATTTGTTTTTGGACAGATTTCACTGGACGCAATGAAGAAAGTATTCGTTTGCATCAAAAAATTATTGATGAATTTCCTTTTAATGAATTAGCCTGGTTTAATTTGGCTGCAGCATATCAAGGCATCAAATTGTATGAAAAGTCCATCGATGCGTATCAATATGCTGTTGCAATTGATGAAAAATTTGATTATGCATATCGTAATATGGGCGATGCGTTTTTGCGATTAAGAAAATACAAAGAAGCAATAGAGGTTTTAGAGAAAGTTTTAGAATTAACTCGCCCTGAAGATGTAATATATGAAGCAATCGGGCATTGTTATCATCGAATGGGTAAATATGCACAAGCTCGATTTAATTATAAAAAAGCAGTTCATTTAAATCCTGATGATAGTAAATTACATTATAAAATTGCAGTTACTTATATGCTTGAAGAGCAATGGCAAAGTGCTTCAAAGCAGCTAGAAAACGCAATGCGAATACATCGCAGTATTCCAGAATATAACCTAGCAATGGGTGAATGTAAAATGAATTTGAATAAGTTTAAAGAGGCCATTCAGTTTTTTGGTTCAGTGGTTCGTCATAAACCAAAAAATGCTGCTGGATGGGAAGCATTAATTCGTTGTTTGCTTAAAGCAGAATTATTTGAAGAAGGACATGAGCAATGCATAAATGCATTAAACGCAACAGATGGGAAACCTGTATTTTATTTTTATGCAAGCACTGTATTGTTTTTTTTAGGTAAATCAAAAGAAGCATTATTACAATTAGAAGAAGGAATGGACAAAGCCCCAAAGCTGTTAAAGAAATTTATAGAATTAAATCCGTCAATATTGCAAAATAATTTAGTAGTGGATATTATAGCTCGCTACAAGAAAGGGAAGAAAATTTAGCAAACAATTTTAAGTAAATTAGTCTACTAATAAACTATGTTTCAGCTGATTTTTGTACTTTCGCCATCGAATAAAATAAATGTATGAATTTTAATCTTACTCAAATACCAGAAAGAACTGCACAACCCCGTAGTTCAGGTTTAACTATGGTAATGGATAAAGGACTAAGTATTAATCAAGTAAAGGATTTTATGAGTGTTACTAGTCCGCACGTAGATATTGTTAAATTGGGTTTTGGAACTGCATTTGTTACTCCTAATCTTCGCGAAAAAATTGAACTCTATCATACATACAATGTTCCAATATACTTTGGAGGTACATTGTTTGAAGCATTTTTAATTAGGAATCAGTTTGATGATTATATTAATGTTTGTAAAGATTACGGCATTAAATATATTGAAGTTAGTGATGGATCAATAAATATTCCGCATGCAGAAAAATGCGGGTATATCGAAAAATTAACCAAGCATGTTACAGTATTAAGTGAAGTAGGTAGTAAAGATGCTGCTCATATTATTCCTCCTTATAAATGGATCGAACTAATGCGAGCAGAATTAGAAGCAGGTTCTTCTTATGTAATTGCAGAAGCTAGAGAAGCAGGTAATGTTGGTATATACAGGGGGTCAGGCGAAGTTAGAGAAGGTCTTGTACAAGAAATTCTAACTCAAATTCCTGCCGAAAAAATAATATGGGAAGCACCTCAAAAAGCACAGCAGTTATACTTCTTAGAATTAATAGGATGCAATGTAAATTTGGGTAATATTGCTCCAAATGAAGTAATACCATTGGAAACAATGCGTATAGGTTTAAGAGGAGATACTTTTGAATTATACCTCGATAAAAAGTAATTATGCGGACATACGGACTAATTGGATATCCGCTTACCCATTCTTTTTCCGAAAAATATTTTACAAATAAATTTCATGAACTCGGTATCAATGATGCTGAGTATTTTACTTTTTCAATTCCTTCCATTGATGAATTACATCTGATTATTAAAACCCACAAAAATCTTCGCGGGTTCAATATTACTATCCCATATAAAAAGCAGGTACTTGATTTTTTAAATGATGCTGATGTTACAGTAAAAGCAATGAGTGCTTGTAATTGTGTTCGTATTAAAGATGGGCAACTTGTTGGATACAATACAGATGTTATTGGTTTTGAACAATCATTAATGCCTTTTCTTAAGCCTTATCACAATAAAGCATTGATTTTAGGAACTGGAGGTGCAGCAGCTGCAGTTGAATTTGTTTTGAAAAAGCTGCATATTAGTTATCAATTGGTTTCTAGAAATTCAACTGTTGATCATTTAACTTATAGTGATCTTACCGAGTCAATAATGAGTAATCATACTTTAATTATTAATACCACTCCTGTAGGTCAGTTCCCTGCAATTGATCAATCCCCAGCTATACCATATCAATTAATTACTAGTAAACACCATTTGTTCGACTTAATATACAACCCAATAGAAACCTCCTTTTTGCAAAAAGGAAAAGATATGGGTGCATCCACTCAAAACGGATATGAAATGTTGGTATTACAAGCAGAAGAGAGTTGGAGAATTTGGAATGAATTATAAATAGTTTTATTGCATTTTACTAACCATTTCTTCTGTGAAAGTTGCTTTCTTTTTTTGTTGATAATCGTACAAAATCATTCCGGTTTTTGCTTTTACCGCCACCATCAGCTCACCCGAATTTTCGATTTCAACTTTATAATAAAAGTCGAACCCTATTTTATCAAAATCCATTGCAGCTACTGAAACAATTAACTTGTCTGCATAATTAATTTCTTTTTTATATTCTACCATTACATCTGCCATAATCAATCCTAATCCATCAATATTTAATTCTTTATATCCTTTTGATAATAGATATTGTTGTCTTGCTTCCTGAATAATTGATAATACAGTGTCATTCCCTACATGGCCGCCATAATTTAAATCAGTAATTCTTACAAACATAGTTGTGCTGAAGAAAAATTTTTCAGGTAATTCAATTTTTATTCTGTTCATAATTGTGTTGTCAAAAAATGTATTAATTGCGTCGTGGCTTTTTTACGATGACTGTATTGATTCTTTTCTTCCATATTCATTTCTGCAAATGTTTTGGTTGAACCATCTGGTATAAAAATTGGATCATATCCAAAGCCTTCGGAACCGCGTTGTGTTACAATGATATTTCCTTTGCAAACTCCTTCAAAAAAATATTCATTATAATTCCAAATCAAAGAAATTACTGTTCTGAATTGTGCTGTTCTATTTTTTTTGCCAGATAAATTTTGCAGTATCAAATTGATATTTGATTGAAAATCTCTCCCATCACCAGCATAACGAGCACTCTTTACTCCGGGTGCGCCATTCAATGAATGAACTTCTAAGCCTGTATCCTCACTAAAGCAATTCTTTTTTGTTAATGAATGAATCACCGAAGATTTTTCAGAAGCATTTGCTTCAAGTGTATCGTGTGGTTCTAGAATATCAATATCTATACCTGCTTCGGCCAAAGAAATAACCAATAAATTATCTCCAACTACTGATTTTATTTCTTTTACTTTATGCTCATTGTTTGTTGCAAATATTAGTTCAGTTAAATGCATTCAATTACAAATTATAATTTGAAAATATTTTTTAAACTCACCCACAGTTTTGTTTTAGCTAATTTAGCTTCATTGCTTTCTCCATAATATGCACTAATTGCTGGAGCCATCATAAATATGCACCCACCATAATTTTGAATTTGATAATCGGGTACAGTAAATGGCAATTCTATTGAATCTGGTTGCACATCAAAAAGTAAACATACTGTTGGCGTTAACTCTTTATTGATCCTACTGATATTGATTTCATCTTGTAAAACGTTTACAACAGCAACGTCTGCCATGTTTAGTTTACATGCGCCTAATATTTTTGTTAGAAATCCTAAGCTCTCCTCATTTAAAAAAACCACACCAGCTTCATTTACCAAAATAGTGATTTTCTTATTATTGTTGCCTAAAAACCAATTTTTTGGAACTGAATCAGTTTTCGGTACTTTGGACATCTTTTTACTAGACAAAACATCCTCTACCAATACTAAACTGCTCGAATAAAGGTCAGTAATTACAAAATCAGGCAATTTTTTGTGCATTTTCAGCTCTTTTTGAATATTAACAAGCGTTAGCTTTTTATTTTTTTGTTTATTTGCATCAAATATAAAACTATGAGTGCAGTGATCGACATAAACATTACCCCAGTTACCCACAGTAGAGTTAATGACCAAAGTTTAGAGAATATTGCATTTGGGCATATTTTTACCGACCATATGTTGGTTGCAGATTATGCTGATGGAGAATGGAAGAGCATCGAAATTCTTCCCTATCAACCTTTAGCATTGTCACCTTCATTAGCTGCATTGCACTACGGTCAGTCTATATTTGAAGGTATAAAAGCATACAAAGATGATAACGGAAAAGTTTCCATATTTAGGCCTACAGAAAACTTTAAACGCTTTAATATCTCAGCAGAAAGAATGGAAATGCCATTAGTGCTTGAAGAAATATTTTTAGATGGGATGAAGGCTTTGGTTGATTTAGATAGAAATTGGGTGCCGTCTTTTAAAGATCATTCTTTGTACATCCGTCCTTTTATGTTTGCTACCGATGAAATATTAGGAGTAAAACCATCCGAGACGTATAAGTTTATTGTATTATTAAGTCCCACTGGCCCTTACTACAGTACTCCAATGCGTATTTATGTTGAAGAAAAATATACCCGTGCAGTAACTGGTGGAGTGGGATTTTCTAAGAATGCCGGCAACTATGGAGCAAGTATGTATCCAACTGCTAAAGCGCGTGAAATTGGGTATGATCAGGTTTTATGGACAGATGCTTTTGAGCACAAGTATTTGCAGGAAGTAGGAATGATGAACGTATTTTTTATTATCAATAATATAGCGGTTACACCTTCTTTAGAAGATGGAACAATTTTAGATGGTATTACACGAAAAAGCGCAATTCAATTATTGCAAGAAATGGGACTAGAAGTTGCTGAACGCAAGATTAGTATAGACGAATTAATTGATGCGCACAAAGCAGGATTAGTAACTGAAGTTTTTGGAGCAGGCACTGCCGCAACTATTTCTTTGATTAAAGAGTTGAAGTATAAAGATTATATCATGTATTTTGATACAACTAAATGGACAATTGCTCCTGCGCTCAAAAATAAACTAGATGCTATCAGAACTGGTCATGATGTAGATTCATATGGCTGGATGGTTCAGGTATAATTTTATTGTTTTATAAATTGAATTGATCGTTGATTGGCGCCACAAATTACTTGCAATATATAAATACCATTGGTAAGATCATTTACTGGGATTTTAATGATTTTCTGTTGAATATTTCCTGCATTAATTGATTTTACCAAGGAGCCTGAAGATGAAATAATATTAATCGTTGTATTATTCAATGTGGATGATTTTATTCCCACAGTTAGCTCATTATTCACTGGGTTTGGATAGGTTTTTATAGTTAGTAGATTGATGAGTTGATTGATATCGCCAGAAGGAATTAATCTACTTATTTCAAATCTACCTGAAGATTTACTTAATGAGTCTGAAGAAAGATTGAAACTATATATGCTGTCTTTTAACAGTGGCAAATAGCTATTGGTATATCTATCATGTAATACCAATACATTATCGGATGGCAGATTTGCTTGGTTGATTTTAAAATAGAATGAGCCATTTGTTTTTGTTTCAACCATTATTGGAATGATTGTATTGGTATTTAATCTTCTAGAATCTACAGAGAGTTTTTGTTGATCACTACTCATGCTATATAAATTAATATCGGGGTTCTGTAATTTACTTGCATCCGTTGAATCGAAATTATTTTTAGAAATTGCATTATCTATAAGTACCAATTGATCCGAATAAATATTATTAGCAAACAAACTAATATCAATAAAGTAGTTCCACTCTTCTTTAAACGTTGGAAAAATTTCGGTATTCCAATTGGTTATTTTGCTTTCTTCAGCTATTAATATTTCATTTTCTGTATTAGCTCTTGATTCTGCAATAAGCACTTCAAAAGGGTTTATAATGTAGGATTGTGTTGCTGGAATCGTTATAAAGCCACCATTCAGACCAAGTTTGGGGTTCCATATCCAATAATGATTTCCTATCATTCTTCCTTTTGTAATGGAACGAAGATTAATTGGACTTACAAATGGATTTCCAACAACATTAAAACCGTTAAATGCATTTTTGAATAGTTTGATTTCCTGTAATCCAGTATTCAGCGGTCCTTTAAAAATTGGCGAAGAGATGCTACTGTCATTTGAACTTTCTAATTTAATTTTTATACCCTGGTATTTTTGCCATTTATTCTCTTCGGTATTGTTGTTCAATAAGAATGTATTCCAGTTATAAGAGATTCCAAAGCTATCTTTATTTGCCAAAGCATTTGGATAATAGGCAATTGGTTGTTTTGTGATTTGATTGATTAAAATTGGTTCACTAAATGGATGCCCTACTAAGTAATTTCCTTTTGTATTTGCAGCGAAGTTATTTTCAACATTTACATTTCCTCTAATTGAAGTGCCACTTGCAAGCGCGCTTATTAGAGATTTATATTTTAGTGTTAATAAATTATTGGTGATTAATTGGCCTTTAGATATTCCTATTGATTTAATAATTGTTAAAGGAGTAATAATCGTTACGCCTGAAATATTATCAATCAACAATTGTTCGATTGTGCTAGTTTCAAATACTTTTGAATTGATCGTTTGAGGTATTTTACCACTAAAAACAACCGTTCCATTAATTGCATTGATCGAAGCACTATCTCCAGTTAGTTGGTCATTAATGAACAACTTTCCTGTGATTGTTAATTTGGCGCCATTGCTCAGTAATAATTTTTTTACTGTTGCAGATGTTAAAATAGATGGACTATTTACATAATTTGCTGGTATTGTAATATCAACAGAATCTGTTGGAATTTTATTGTTACACCAGTTACTTGGGTTATTCCAATCGGCATTCGATTTGCCATTCCAAATAATATTAGTTGTTATAGAAATGTAAAGTGAATTTGAAATACTATTGCATGGTCCATTGATAATCTTTCTCCTAAACCAATTGTTTTTTGAAATTGCTGATGATTGATAATTTGGGTCATTATTTTTTCCTGTAGCATTAATAAATCCAGTTGTATCCGACAAATTACTAAACTCCCATAAGTATACTGCTATTGAATCTTTGATTGATTTAAGTGAACCGTTAAATAGACTTGGAATAGAGCCTGCGCATATTTCTTGAGCTGCACTAATTTGATTGTTTGATAATGCTGATTGAATATTGAAGTATATTTTTTTGAGTACAATATTAATTCCATCTGATAAACTAAAAGTGCATGAATCTATTCCAGAAAAAGAATTAGTATTCTCAATTATAAAGTCTTTCGGTACAATAGTTGAGGATGAACTACTTTGTTGATGAATTGATTTAGTAATTGAAAGTTTTGTGAATGGTTGCTGAACTTTCCAAGTTAATAACTCATCTTGTTCTTTATTATTTGCTTTTAAAACTTCATCTAATATATATTTTTTATTGCTTTCGCATAAGACTATTGTTGAATCTTTCGAAATTGTGAATTCTGGAGCAATACCATCAATTTTTATTTTTTGAATTGAACTAGATAATAAGGATATAGTTCCTACATTACCCGCAAGGTCTTTGATCACTAAATTTTTTGCAACAAAAGAAGAGGAAATTTTAATGCCATCTTTATCTATTTCTCCAGGTTGAATAATGTATTGAAAAATAATTGATTCGGTATTGTTGCCTGAGAAATAGCCAATATTTTTTACTCGGCTTCCAATAGTTATAGGAATATAATTAGTTGGGGAATTCACATCCAATACTACTTGCTCATTAAATTGAATGATAAGTTTAAGGGTATCACCAGACTTTAGTAATGTATCAGAAGAACTCGAAAACGAAAGTTGGATTGGTTTGTTAAAATCAATTGCATCATTGGATTGTTGGATGGCTTCACTAAATAATTCACTCTTATTTCCTAAGCTGTCTAGTAAAATAACCGCTATTGGAATATGATCAGAGGCTTTTACGTCTGTGCCTGTGCTAGGTATGATAATGATAGCTGAATAAGTGGTATCAGTTATTTTTTTAAAAGAAAGTAAAGGGTAATTATTTATGAGTCCCTGAAATATGGTGCAAGTATTTTTTTCTTTTTTGATATTGATGTAAATTGGAATTGTATCCCCACTTTTCATTAATGAATTAGGCAAACTTATTTTAGTAATAACTGGACCAACTTTGTCTACCCATTGGGAATCAATATCAAAATAGGGGAGTTGCTGTATTCCTGGAATTATATTATTGTCGTTGATAATTCCTAGTTGAAAAAATCCTTCACCATTTCCTGTAAAAACAGTAGCAGTATAATCGCTTCCTGCTCCATCAATTTTAACTAATTTAGTATTTGTTAAGCCAAAGGATTTCAATTGGAAATTTGCTATATTTAATCCAGTAATATTTCCTCCAAACTTAATAGCATATTTAATGGTATCAGCGTTTGTAGGGTTATCAGCTAAACTTTGAATATCATTTAGTGAAACAGGATTCGGTGCTTTATATTTTGCAGAAAAACTAAATTGATCAATTGCCATTGCATCATCACTTCCGGTTTCATCGGCATCATCCCATCTTAGTAAAATTTGTTCCCCATTATTCCATTGAATGTTTTCTAATGTAAAACTTGCAGCCATTTGATTTTCGGGAAGATTTCCATTTAATGTTGCTACACCAGTGCTTGTTTGTAATGAACTAAAATTAAGTTGAGCTTCATCAACTAATGACGATTGATTGATGTCATTTAAACTCCCAGTTTTGTAGCGAAAGCGCCAAGTATTTTTATTTCCTGATCCACCCTTTCTCCATTGTTCTGCAATAAAAGAAATGCTTGCAGTGTTTAATGTGGTACCAGTATTATTGGTAAGAATAATGCCCATCGTATAAATGCCAGTGCTTGACGCCAAACTACCAATGGCTCTTTCTGCATTATTTGATAATCCATAACTGTAAATTCCACTTCCGGTACTAGAGCCAGTTCCTACATAAAAATTAGCACTTGTACCAGATCCGCTGATTTGAAGAAATTGCCATCCGTTTGTATTAGCAGCAGTAATTGGGGCATTTTGTAATAAATGTGGACCTTTTCCTATAATTGAAAAGCTTCCAGTAGCTGATAATCCATCAAAATTTTGGCTGATAGTTATATTTTGTTGGGTATAACTTACGCCAATTGGTGATTGACAAACTAATAAATTCCATTTGGCAATACAGCCAATCATCAAACAATATATAGGCAGTCTCATAGGGATTAGGAGGGCTGCGGGGTTACAACATCAAAATAAAGCGATTGAATTTTGTTTACCAAATAAGACAAGTAAAATGGGTTAAAAAACGGGTTCGAACAGGTTATTTATACTTTTTTTTTAAAACATTTTGCTTTCTCGATCACAGCCATTACCTTTGCCATCCGAAATTTTAAATGGTTTATAATGCCTACAATACAGCAATTAGTTAGAAAAGGCCGCGAAATAATAAGGGCTAAGAGTAAGTCAAGGGCTTTGGATGCATGTCCTCAGCGTCGTGGTGTATGTACACGTGTATATACAACAACACCTAAAAAACCAAACTCAGCACTTCGTAAAGTGGCTAAAGTGAGGTTGACAAACAAAATCGAGGTGATTGCCTACATCCCAGGTGAAGGCCATAATTTACAAGAGCACTCAATCGTATTGATTCGTGGTGGTCGTGTAAAAGATTTACCAGGTGTTCGTTACCATATTGTACGTGGAAGTTTGGATACTGCCGGTGTTAAAGACCGTAAGAAAAGCCGTTCCAAATATGGTACTAAGAAAGAAAAAGCAAAAAAATAATTATTCAATTTAATGGCTGAGTAAAGTTTTAAAACTTGAAGATATTCAGCTAATATAAAAATTAATATAATGCGTAAAGCACAAGCCAAAAAATTACCTTTAGCACCAGATGGTCGTTTTAACGATAAGCAGGTTACCCGTTTCATCAACAATTTGATGTGGGATGGTAAAAAAAGTACTGCGATCAATATTTTTTATGATGCAGTAGATAAAGTTTCAAAAGTAACTGGTGAAGACGGTTATGAAATTTGGAAGAAAGCAATTGTAAATGTTACTCCAGCTGTTGAAGTTAGAAGTCGCCGTATTGGTGGTGCTACATTTCAAATTCCTGCTGAAGTTCGTGCAGATCGTAAAATTTCATTAAGCATGAAGTGGTTGATTAAATACAGTCGTGAAAGAAATGGAAGAACAATGGCTGATAAGTTATCAAGTGAAATTATGTCGGCAGCAAAAGGTGAAGGTGCAGCTTTCAAAAAGAAAGAAGACACACACCGTATGGCAGAAGCTAATAAAGCGTTCTCTCACTTTAAAATATAACTAAGTAACTATTTATAATTAGGTCCCAATGATTCGGGACTTTTTTTTGCAATAAATTCAGTAAATTGGACAATAAATATCTAAAATATTTGACTCATTAGTAAGTAAGTACTATTTTATGGCTCAAAAACAGAACGATACGAAAACAGCGATCCTTTCAATAGCTAAAGACTTGGTGAAACAATTGGGCTATAATGCTTTTAGCTAAAGTGATATATCTGTAAAGTTGGGGGTAAAAAATGCTGCTATTCATTACCATTACCGTGCAAAGGAAGATTTATTGTTAGATATAATTGAGTCATATATTCAAGAATATCAAATAATGGGGAAAGCAGTTTAGAATTTCGAATATAGATGGAGCGAAAAAACTGAAATATTTTATTGAAAAATATGCGGTGTTAATCGAACAAAAGAGCATTTGTATTATTGGTTCATTGGCTTCTGATTACTATACTTTACCTAAATTGGTTTGAGAGAAAGTGTTGAAATTAATTCAATTGGTTTTGGGAATGGTGGAGTTAACCCTTGAAGAGGGAAAAAATAATGGGATATTTTTTTTAGTGAAACATCTAAAATTAAAACAATGCTTATAATGACCAATTTAGCAGCTGGTGTGCAGCTGGCAAGAATTACAGGAGAAGAAGATTTCAAAATAATAGCTACAGCAATTGTTAAACAACTAAAGAAGTAATTTTTTTTCGATACAATGCTTACTTACTAGTAAGTAATAATATTAATTCACTAGTGTCCGGTTAAATTAGATTGATTTTCAATTGAATATGATTTTGTTCTTTGACATCTTGGTATATAGGGTTATTAAAAAGGCTTGGCAAATGTGCTTTATCTAACAATGACACACTCATT
>Ga0209702_10003350_pt1 | contig 25414 bp, 24 predicted proteins | sample FRY01_FD_187210 | JGI IMG/M metagenome (GOLD analysis project Ga0209702, IMG submission 187210) | Freshwater microbial communities from Lake Fryxell liftoff mats and glacier meltwater in Antarctica - FRY-01 (SPAdes) (version 2) | ecosystem: Environmental > Aquatic > Freshwater > Ice > Glacier... | reverse complement strand
ACCACCTGGCGCAGCTCGGTGTCGTCTTCTGGGCTGACCCAGACCGTGGTGGTCGCGCGCAGAGCGTCCCAGCTGGCCTTGAAACACACGCGGTCCATGTGTTAGCGGCTCTGGCAGCTGGCTTTCTGGTTGGCCGCGGGGTGCTGCGCGACCGACACCGTGGCCTCGCCTTGGCGCAGGTTCAGGCAGAAGAAGGTACCGCTGGTGTCGCGCAATGCGCTGTCGCGCCAGCGGGTGATGCCGGTCTGGTCCCAGCGGCTGCAGCCAGCGCTGTTGGACAACAGGTGGGTGGGCTCCCGTGTCTGCGCGCTCGGCGTGAAGCTGCGCACCTGGTCTGTCACCCGCTGCGCCAGCGCTGGCGGCGGCTCGTCTTGCACGCTGCGCAGCGCCAGCAAAACGCACGGCGTGCGCTCGTGTGGCAGCGAGGGCGCCGCGTGCATGCGTGGATGCGCCATGCCCCAGCCCTGCGCAACGCTGTTGCTGAGGGCGTTGGCCAGCGCCACGATGCCCAGGAAACCCGCCTAGCGCAGCAGCCACACAACGCCTGCCAGCGACAAAACCAGCAGCCCAGAGGAAATCAGTTGCCCCGCCACCAAAGCCAGCACCGTGGCGGCTGCGCTTTGCAGTATTTGCAGCCTGGGCTGCGCCGCGCACAGACTTGGGTGGTCACAGATCAGCGCGCGCCAGCGAAGAAACAATGGCGGGGTGACCACCCGAGGAGGTTTCCCAAACGGGGAGGTGACTGGGCTTTTTGGTCATGTGGAGCTCTCCCTGGTGCTTTCGTTCGTGGGCCGGCGTCTGACGAGGTGGTTGGTGCGTCTGGAGCCGCCGAGGTTGCGGCTGTGATTGCCGCCATTCGCACAGACACAGCGGGTGCATGCCGATCACCGTGCGCTGGGGGCTCGGCTAAGCATGTCAGACAGCAGCAGAGAAAACAGCAGGCCAGCAGCTGTCCCACTCCTGAATACGGCCCCGCGAAGGGGGGGGACCGTGGATGCCCGTCGGTTGAACAGGCGGGCGTTTTGCGGCGTCAGCGGTGGCGGTCCCCGTGCCGACTGAACAGCGCCAACAGACCCACGAGCGCAGCGCCCGCAGCAGCAACGATCAGCATCGACTTCACTGGTTCGTGCTGGATGTAGGTGGTGTAGGCGTCTTTTATGTGCACCGATTTCTCGCGCAGCTGGCGCGAGCCCTCATGCACCGCGTTCGTGCTTCGGCGGCGCAACGAATGGTCTTCACGGGTCAGTTGCTTGAGCGCGCTGCTGGCCTGTGCGCGGGCATCGTCCAGTTCATCGGCCATGCGGTTCAGATTCTGCTGGGTTGCGTGTTGCACCGACCGCATCGAGTGCTCGGCGGCTTGTGCGGCATCGTGGGCCAGTGTGGAAGCGTTTTCGCCCATTGCCTTGAGGGGGTTGTTCATGACGGTACCTTTCAAATGACGTTGAAGACAGAGGTTGTCGATCACCTCTTGGGTTCGACCCGGTTGCCGATCACCCTACCGACGGCTGCGCCACCCTGGGTGGAAAGCGTGCTGCCATTTGTCAGGATGGCGCCACCCACTGCGCCAGCTCCAGCGCCCGCAGCGGTGTTCTGGTCTCGGCGCGACACGCCAGAGCAAGCGCTCAAGCCCAATGCCAAAGCGGTGGTGGACACCACAGCAAGGCCACGGGAAACAATGGCGTTGTGCGGGTCCATGGGGTGTCTTTGCAAGAAAATGAAGAAAGGGCCGAGCGGTGTGTGTTGCTCACTTCAAACGCATGTCGTTTTTGACCAAGCGCACACCGCCCACACCTTGCACCACGGCCAGCGCACGCCGGATGTCGGTGTTGGACTTGACGAAGCCACTGAGCTGCACCGCTCCATTGAAAGTTTCCACGTTGATCTCGGCCGCTTTCAGCGTCGCGTCGTTGAAGATTGCGGCCTTCACCTTGGCTGTGATCGCCGTGTCGTCTATGTACTGCCCGGTGCTTTCCTGCGTGCTGGTGGCGGCACAACCGACAACGCTGGTGAGCGCCGCAGCGGCCAGCAGAAAAATGGAGAAGCGTATTTTTGTCTTTTCCATGAAAAGCTTTCAGAGACATGGGTTGCATGGACCATGCAAACAGTGGCCGCACTGCCCAGCAAACCCAGGTTGCATGCCTCGCCATTGATGCCACCGTAAGACGGAGCGCGCAGCACGTCTGTGCGCTGGCGCACCCACAGTCCGGTGCATCCCAACCGTTTCTCGTGAAAGCAAAAAAGCCCGCAGCTGCGGGCTTTTCATGGACTTTTTAAGGGCCTTTTTGCGGTTCTCATCAGCAGGAAAGGGTCTGGCGGCTCAGCCGGCTATGGGCAGCAGCGGCACGATCAGCAAGGCCACGATGTTGATGATCTTGATCAAGGGGTTGATCGCAGGACCCGCCGTGTCCTTGTACGGGTCTCCCACGGTGTCGCCGGTCACAGCGGCCTTGTGGGCCTCACTGCCCTTGCCGCCGTGGTGACCGTCTTCGATGTACTTTTTGGCGTTGTCCCAGGCGCCGCCACCGGTGCACATGGAGATGGCGACAAACAGGCCGGTCACGATGGTGCCCATAAGCAGCCCACCAAGTGCCTTGGGCCCGAGGATCACGCCAACCAGGATCGGCACCACCACCGGCAGCAGGCTGGGAATCACCATTTCCCTGATGGCTGCCGTGGTCAGCATGTCAACTGCGCGGCCGTACTCCGGCTTGGCTGTGCCTTCCATGATGCCGGGAATTTCCTTGAACTGGCGCCGTACCTCGACCACCACCGCGCCGGCTGCGCGACCCACCGCTTCCATGGCCATGGCGCCGAACAGGTAGGGGATCAGGCCGCCGATGAAGAGACCGATGATGACCATCGGGTCGCTCAGATCGAAGCGGATCTGGTGGCCGTAGGCTTCTAGCTTGTGGGTGTAGTCGGCAAACAGCACCAGCGCGGCCAGACCGGCCGAGCCGATGGCGTAGCCTTTGGTCACCGCCTTGGTGGTGTTTCCCACCGCGTCCAGCGGGTCGGTCACAGCGCGCACCTCGGGCGGCATGTCGGCCATCTCGGCAATGCCGCCGGCGTTGTCGGTGATCGGGCCGTAGGCGTCAAGCGCCACCACGATGCCGGCCATGCTCAGCATGGCAGTGGCAGCGATCGCAATGCCATACAGACCGGCCAGGTTGTAGGCCGCCATGATCGCCACGCAGACAAACAGCACCGGCCAGGCGGTGGAGCGCATCGAGACGCCCAGGCCGGCAATGATGTTGGTGCCGTGGCCGGTGGTGGAGGCTTGGGCGATGTGCTTCACCGGCGAATACTGGGTGCCGGTGTAGAACTCGGTGATCCAGACCAGGGCGGCGGTCAGCGCCAGGCCCACAGCGCAGGCGCCAAACAGGCGCAGCTGGCTGCCGGTGGCGACAATTGCGTTGTCCGGCATGATCCAGGCGGTGACAAACCAGAAGGCGATCAGCGACAGCGCGCCGGCAATCGCCAGGCCTTTGTAAAGCGCCGGCATCACGTTTTTCATGCCCGGTGTGGCCTTCACGAAAGTGCAGCCCACGATGGACGCCAGGATGGACACAGCGCCCAGCACCAGCGGATACAGCACCGCGCTCATCGGTGCTGCGGCCACCATCAGCGCACCCAGCACCATGGTGGCGATCAGCGTCACCGCGTAGGTTTCAAACAAATCGGCTGCCATGCCGGCGCAGTCACCCACGTTGTCGCCCACGTTGTCGGCAATCACCGCCGGGTTGCGCGGGTCGTCTTCTGGGATGCCGGCTTCGACCTTGCCCACCAGATCGGCGCCCACATCGGCGCCCTTGGTGAAAATGCCGCCGCCCAGCCGCGCGAAGATGGAAATCAGCGAAGACCCAAACGCGAAGCCGATCAGCGGATTCAGGAGTTTGGCGAGGTTCTTGTCGGGCGTGAAGTTGCCGTTGCCAACCAGGAACCAGAAGAAGCCGGCCACACCCAGCAGGCCCAGGCCAACCACCAGCATGCCGGTGATCGCGCCGCCGCGAAACGCCACATCCAGTGCCGGGCCAATGCCCTTGGTGGCTGCCTGCGCGGTGCGCACGTTGGCCCGTACCGAGATGTTCATGCCAATGAAGCCGCAGGCCCCGGAAAGGACTGCGCCGAGCACGAAGCCGATGGCGGTGATGCCGTCAAGAAATACGGTCATCAAAATGGTGATGATGACCCCGACTACCGCAATCGTCCTGTACTGGCGGGACAGATACGCCGCTGCGCCGGTTTGGATCGCCCCGGCAATTTCCTGCATACGGGCGTTGCCCGCGTCCTGAGAAAGAATCCAGCTGCGCGACCAGAAGCCGTAGGCCACCGCCACCAGACCACAAACCAGCGCAAATATCAGCGCACTTTGACCGACCATGTTGTTCTCCTGCTCGTTTTGACTTGGAGGGGGCAGCACATCAGGGAGCCCCCGCTGCGCTGCTTCCTCGTCTCCGGTTGCAGCGCTTTTGACAGCAGCTGAGCAGGGCGATTGGCCAACACGTCGAATTTAGCTGCAATCGCGTGACGCCGGCCACGTTGCCGCCAGGGAAGTCAGGTTCGAATCGGTAAAATCAGGGTAAATCCTAGGCGGTGCAGGGCTGGCGCTCAGCACATCGGGCTTGCGTGTAACGCGTATCTCCAGCTTCCGTTTTCAACCAACCTTCAACAACAGCATGTCTCTCGACAACGTCACTCCTGGTAACAACGTTCCCGACTCGTTCAACGTGATCATCGAAATTCCAATGAATGCCGATCCGATCAAATACGAGGTGGACAAAGAAACGGGTGCGATTTTTGTCGACCGATTCATGAGCACAGCAATGCACTACCCGACCAACTACGGTTATGTGCCGAAGACGCTCTCTGGCGACGGCGACCCGGTCGATGTGCTGGTGATCACGCCGGTGCCGCTGATTCCCGGGGTGGTGGTGCCGTGCCGCGCCATCGGCATTTTGAAGATGACCGACGAGGCGGGTGAAGACGGCAAGGTGCTGGCGGTGCCGATTGACAAGGTGCTGTCGATCTACAGCCAGTGGAACAAGCCCGAAGACCTCAACCCCATGCGCTTGAACACCATTCAGCACTTCTTCGAGCATTACAAAGATCTGGAGCCAGGCAAGTGGGTGAAGATCATTGGCTGGGAAGGTCCAGAGGCGGCCCGCAAAGAAATTCTTGACGGCGTGGCCAGCTACGAGAAGAGCCGCAGCTGACGCCAATCGCTGCCAGCTTCGCTACCAGCAGCTTACAAGCCAAAGGGCCTGTGGGGTGAAAGGCACAGGCCCTTTGGCTTGGGGACACAGGAGATTCAGACAGCTGGCGTGTCGATGTTGCCGCTGCACCCGACGGGATGGTGATGATCCAAGACCGCCAGCCGGGGCTGAGCACCTCGGTTCCTGCTGCCAAGTCAGTTCGCGAACCCTCGCCTGCCTGGTCGCCGGACAGCCGCTGCTGGTACCCCAGCAGCACCAACATCGGCGCACCGACGATGGTTCGGGTGAATCAGGCGGCTGCTTCGCTTATCTTGCGCAGCGGTTGTCCAGGGGTATCGGATGTGCATCCACGGGGCACTCGCACCAGCCACACAGCTCAACCGCGCTCATCTGGGCGCGGGGCCTTGAGCGGGCTTCGGCTGCTCAAGCGGGCAAGGTAGTCGCCAATGCCCTCGTCTTCGCGCTCTAGAAAACGCCCCACCGCGTCAGCAAAAGATGGGTGTGCCAGCCAGTGCGCGCTGGTTGTTTTGACCGGCAACAGCGCCCGCGCCATTTTCTGCTCACCCTGGGCACCGCCTTCAAAGCGCTGGACGCCGTTGGCGATGCACCAGGCCAGCGGCTGGTAATAGCAGGCTTCGAAATGCAGGCAGTCCACCCGTTCCAGCGCGCCCCAGTAGCGCCCGTACGCAACCCGTCTGGCGCCGTCCAGCGCGATCAGGCTGCTGGCGATCGGCTGCCCCTCGCGCTCAGCAATAAACATCACCCAGTTCTGCGGCATGTCGCTGGCCATGTGCCGGAAGAACGCGCGGTTCAGGTAGGGCGCGTTGCCATGCTCGATGTAGGTCCGCTCGTAGCAACGGTAAAAAAATTCCCAGTCGGGCGCTGAAATCTCGGCGCCTTCGGCACACCGAAACACGACACCGGCCTCGGCCACCTTGCGCCGCTCCTGCCGGATCTTTTTGCGCTTCTCCTGCACCAGGCTGGCAAGGAAATGCTCGAAGTCATGGAACTGGGTCGCTGCGACGCGCAGCGCTGGCGCATCTGGGTTAATCGTGAGGGCCACAGGATTCGCCGCCGGGCCGCCCCCAGGTGAAACAGCCCCCTCGGGGGGCAGCGGACCTTGCGAAGCGGGGAGCGTGGGGGCCACAGGATTCGCCGCCGGGCCGCCCCCAGGCGAAACAGCCCCCTCGGGGGGCAGCGGACCTTGCGAAGCGGGGAGCGTGGGGGCCACATTTGTCCAATGGAACTGCACTGTGTGCCTGAGCATCAAGCCAGCGCTCTGGCAGGCCGCTACGTCCTGCGGCTGCACAAACAGCAGGTGCAGGGACGAGAGGCCCTCGCTGCGCGTGTGCTCTACCAGCGCTCGCACCAGCGCGGACCGGGCGGCTTCATCGAGCGCCAGCAGCCGTGCGCCTGGCACCGGGGTGAACGGCACCGCCACCACCGCCTTCGGGTAGTAGTCCAAACCGTGTTGCGCATAGGCGTTGGCCCAGGCCCAGTCGAATACATACTCGCCGTAGGAATGGTTCTTCAGGTACAGCGGACAGGCGGCGTGCAAGACCTCGCCGCGCCACAGTGTGAGGTACTGGGGTTGCCATCCGGCTGGCGCGCGTGCACAGCCACTCTCATGCAGCGCGTGCAGGTAGGCGTGTTGTACAAATGGGCTGGCGTCGGTATCAAGGGCCAGGAGGGCTTGCCAATCCCCGGTATCTATCTGTGCGGGCGACGAAAAGATTCGCGTGACATAAACTTCACTGGTCAAGTCCGACCCCCGCTGCCTGCTGCGTGGCAGCCGTTTTTGTCCAGGCGTTCCACGCCGCTCTAGCCTCTGTTTCAAGCCCCATGACCATCCCTATCTGCGTCGCCCAGCTCAATTTTGTGGTGGGCGATATGGCGGGCAATGCCCGAAAAATAATCGATGCGGCTCATGATGCTTACAGACGCGGCGCGCGACTGCTGCTGACACCCGAACTCGCGCTGTGCGGTTATGCGGCCGAAGACCTGTTGCTGCGACCCGCCTTCATCGACGACTGCGATGATGCCCTGAAAGCAGTGACCCAAGCCACGGCCACGTTAAAGGGCCTAAGTCTGGTGTTGGGTCATCCGACACGGGCCTCAAACCTGGTCGATGGCCAGCGCGACCGCAGTGTGTCAGTGGCGGGTCTGTACAACGCGGCCAGCGTGTTGTGCGAGGGGCAGGTGGTGCACACCTATGCCAAGCGCGAGCTGCCCAACTACCAGGTGTTTGACGAACGGCGCTACTTTGTCTCCGGGCCAGGCGTTGGCGTGTTCGACATCACGGGCGCCAACGGCGAGCGTGTTCGCTGTGGCCTGCTGATCTGCGAAGACGCTTGGTTTGAGTCGCCGGCGGCAGAGGCGAAGGCGGCGGGGGCCGAGCTGCTGCTGGTCATCAACGCCTCGCCTTTTCATTGCGGCAAGGGAAACGAGCGCGAGCAGACCATGCGTCAGCGCGCGCTGGCGGTGGGCCTGCCGCTGGTCTATGCCCATCTGGTCGGTGGCCAAGACGAGATCGTGTTCGAAGGTCGCTCATTCGCGTTGAATGCCCAAGGCGAATTGACCGCCCGCGCGGTGAGTTTCGAGGAATCGATGTTTGACCTCACTTTGTCACCATCTCCTGCTGGCTGGCAAGTAGCTGGCGATATCGACCGCGGGCACAGCGAGGAGGCCGACCTGTGGCACGCGTTGGTGCTGGGGGTGCGCGACTACGTCGGCAAGAACGGCTTCCCTGGCGTTTTGTTGGGTCTTTCTGGCGGTATCGATTCGGCGCTGGTGCTGGCGATTGCGGTCGATGCGCTGGGGAAAGACCGGGTCCGGACTGTCATGATGCCTTCGCCCTACACGGCAGATATCTCCCACATTGATGCGCGCGAGATGGCAACAAGGCTTGATGTGCGCCACGACGTGATCAACATCGGGCCAACGTTTGAGGCTTTCAAGTCGGCGCTGGCGAGCGATTTTGTGGGCTTGCCGCAAGACACAGCAGAAGAAAACCTGCAAGCGCGCACCCGCGGCACGCTGCTCATGGCGTTGTCGAACAAGTTCGGTGGCATCGTACTCACCGCAGGCAACAAGAGCGAATTGGCCGTGGGGTACTGCACCCTGTATGGCGACATGGCAGGTGGTTTCGCGGTGATCAAGGACGTGCTGAAGACAATGGTGTTTCGCCTGGCACGCTGGCGCAACGCCCACGACCCGTACCACACCGGCGCCAACCCGATTCCCGAACGCATCATCACCCGCCCACCCAGCGCCGAGCTGAGCCCGGACCAGACCGACCAAGACAGCCTGCCACCCTATGACGTGCTCGACGCCATCATCGAGCGCTTCATGGAGAACGATCAGAGCCCGGCGAGCATCGTCCAGGACGGCTTTGATGCCGCCGATGTGGACCAAGTGGTGCGCCTGATTCGCATCAACGAATACAAACGCTGCCAGGCGCCGGTGGGCATTCGTGTCACACACCGCAGCTTCGGCAAAGACTGGCGCTATCCGATCACGAGCAAATACCGGGCTTAGAGGAGCACTTTACGTTGGCTGTAGTTCCAGCACCGCGCGCATCTCACCCACCTCGATACCCGCGGCATTCTTGAGCGGCGGCGGAATCAAACTGGAGAGCGCTTGGCGGCTCTCTTCATCAAGCCAGCCGAGTTGCTCCAGTGCCGACACGAACGCCACCATCAGGGGAGCAAGCTGCCCGTCGCTGCATTTGGCTGCGATGCCAATGCCACGGCTGAAGCTCGCCAGCACCTGCATACCGTCCGCGCCGACCTTGCTCACCCAATCGCCTCGCCCGGCCTGCATCAGCGCCAAATCGTTGCGGCCCTGGCCACTCACCAGTTCAGGATGTCGGCTCATGGCGCGTGCAATGCGCTGGGGCGCATTGCCATAAACAGGATCGGGCTTGCTCAGCGTCAGGCGGGCAAATGCGTGCGCCAGCGAGCGCAACGGCAGGGCGTAGTTGGGCGCGCTGCAGCCGTCCGTGCCCAGCACCAGCTGTGCGATTGGTACGCTTGAGAAGTGGCTCACGCTGCGGGCAATCGCCAGTTGCACAGCATGACTGGTGTCGAGATAGCCGATCTGTGATGCGCCGAGTGCGTGGGCGAGCAACAGCATCCCGGTGTGCTTGCCCGAGCAGTTGTGATGCAAGCGGTTAAAGCAAGAACCAGGCTCGGGTGCGACGTTGTTTGTGCTGAAGAAAAAGGGCAGGTGCGAACCGCAGGCCAAGCTGGATTCATCCGCACCAATCTTGGCCAGTAAGGTCGCAGCGCGCTCCACATGCATGGGCTCACCGTTGTGGCTGGCGCACAGCAGGGCCACGTCGGCGTCGCTGAGTGCGTATCGGTCGCCCGCTTGGGCAATCAGCGGCATGGCCTGGAAGGGCTTGAGCGATGAGCGGGTGAACAGAGGCGAGTCCACATCGCCCACGCTGGCGAGCAGCTGTCCCTGCGCGTTGACTACCGCGAGCGAGCCGTGGTGGATGTTTTCCGGATGGCCACCGCGGTAGGCGACTGTGATGGGAACGTGAAGGGGCAGTGTTGGGGTGCTCATGCAAAGGTTGATTGGTTGTCGGTGCAGTGTGCGAAGAGTCGCGGGTACCTTGGGCATAATAAAAACGCACCGTCCCCCACACAGCCAGGCCTTGGAGAAAACGCATGAAACAGATCACCGCCATCATCAAACCATTCAAGCTGGAAGAGGTGCGCGAGGCACTGGCTGAGCAAGGTGTGACTGGGCTGACCGTTACCGAGGTCAAAGGTTTTGGCCGTCAGAAGGGCCACACCGAGCTGTACCGGGGTGCCGAGTATGTGGTGGATTTTTTGCCGAAGGTAAAAATGGAGGTGGTGGTGCAATCCGGCGATGTCGAACGCTGTGTGGATGCCATCGTGCGCGCCGCGCGCACCGGCAAGATTGGCGACGGTAAGATTTTCGTGACGGCTGTCGAGCGTGTGGTGCGCATCCGCACTGGGGAGCTCGACGAGTCGGCGGTCTGATTCGTCGAAGCAGGTTGATTTGGCGGTCTCAGCCGCCGCCTCAGATCGCGTGCAGCCGTGAGGCTGGTGTGAAACCAGCCGCTTGCACCAGCGCGGGCAGCAGCTGCAACAAATCGCTTTCTTCGCGGATGAGCCCCATCTGCCACGGGCTCATAAATTCCTGTGCTGTCGACTGCTTCAGGAAAGTCAGCAAGCCGTCGTAGTAACCTAATGCATTGAGCAGGCCGATGGGTTTGTCGTGGTAGCCGAGCTGGCGCCATGTCCAGACCTCGAAAAACTCCTCGAAAGTACCGATGCCGCCAGGCAGTGCCAGAAAGGCGTCGGCGCGCTCGGCCATCAGCCGTTTGCGGTCGTGCATGTTGTCCACCACATGCAGCTCGGTGCAGTCGTGGTTGGCAAACTCTCGCTCCACCAGCGCCTTCGGGATCACACCCACGACGCGTCCGCCCGCAGCCATCGTGGCTTGAGCCACACAGCCCATCAGGCCACTGCGCCCCCCGCCATACACCAGCTGTCCCTGGTGCTGGCCAATCCACCGACCCACCTGTTCCGCCAGTGCCAAAAAAGCGGGATCGGCGCCTGGCCGTGAGCCGCAGTAAACGCAAAGGGAAAAAGCGGGTTTGTTCATGGTGTTGACCTCAAAAAAAATGCGTCCAGAGGGCGGCAGCCCAAGTGCCCGCGCACAGCAGCAGGCTGAGCAACACAGCAGCGCTGCCCAGGTCTTTGGCGCGCTTGGACAACGCGTGCCACTCGGGCCCGATGCGATCAATGGCAGCCTCAAGGCCGGTATTGAGCAACTCAACCACCATCACCAGCAACACCGTGGCCGCTAGCAAAGCCACCTCCACCCAGCTCTGACCGAGCCAGAAGGCCAGCGGCAACATCACCAGCGCAGCCAGCGCCTCTTGACGAAACGCGGTTTCGTTCCAGCCGGCACGCAAACCCGCCAGGGAATAGCCCAAGGCGTGGCGCATGCGCACCAGCCCCGACCGCAGCTTTTGCGCGTTCACCGCTTCGCGGTTGTGTGTGGGGGTCATGGGTTGCCGCATTCGCGATAGCTTTCAGTGCCACCAACGCCTGGTTTTGCTTTTGTCTTCTACGGGTTTGAAGTGAACCAAGCGGGTGCCCGCCAGCGCATCGTGCAAGAACTGACGTTGGGTGTGAAAAAGTGACAGCAGTGCCCAGAGCAAGATCCAGCCGATCAGAAGCAGCGCGATTTTTCCCACCGGCAGATCGAAGTAAGCACCGGCCCCCAAGGGCGGCAGCAGCCACAGCCAAGACAACAGAAAGCGCCAAAAGGCGCGCCCTCGGCTGAGCTGTTTGCCCTGTGCATCGACCATCCGGATATTCCAGGTCTTCATGGCGAGCGTCTGACCCTTGGCCCAGAACCAGGTGAAGTAGAGAATCAGCAGAAAAAAGACAAACGCTTGCAGTGCATACCGGTTGTTGAAGGCGTCGCGAAAAGGCAACATTGAGGGGGCAAGGTGTGCAAGCGCGAAGAGCAGCCCGTAAAAAAAAAGTCCGGTTCCAAAAATGACGCCAAACAAGAGCGTGCCTTCATACAGCCAACAAGCCATGCGGCGGGTCAACGATGGTGCTTGTAGGGGGTCGGATTGTGCAAGGGGCGTGGGCAGAGGGGGGGCAGTCTGAAGCATGGTGAGCGTGCAGCAAAAACAGCAGAATTGTCGCACTGAGCCCACGTTGCACGCGCCCAAGCAGCTGTTGCGGGTGCTTTTTGGCGCTTCTCCAGGCGGCCTTGTCGCAAGGTCACCTGTTGCGGTGCAATAATGAAAGGCTTAGTTTTAAAAAAGCAAACGGGTCAAGGTCCGGCGGGTTATTTTTCCGCTCATGTCCTTGGTCTCAAGTTCTGAGGCCGCTTCACAAGAGCAGGCGAAGGAGCACCCAAGGTATTTCGTCAGAGAAATTCTCGAAAGGTTCATCATGGAAATCAACAAGGCCGAACTGGCCTCAGCCGCTGCCGCGAGCAGCGCCAATGTTCAAGAATTGCGTGGCGGGGAAATCCTCGTTAAGGCCTTACAGGCCGAGGGCGTCAAGTACATCTGGGGTTATCCCGGCGGTGCGGTGCTCCACATTTATGACGCGTTCTACAAACAAGACACGATCCAGCATGTGTTGGTGCGCCACGAGCAAGCAGCGGTGCACGCAGCCGACGGCTATGCCCGTGCTTCGGGTGAAGTGGGTGTGGCCCTGGTGACGTCAGGCCCAGGTGTGACAAATGCTGTGACCGGCATTGCCACTGCCTACATGGACAGCATTCCAATGGTGATCATCACAGGCCAGGTGCCCACGGCTGCGATTGGCCTGGATGCGTTTCAGGAATGCGACACGGTCGGTATCACCCGTCCCATCGTCAAGCACAACTTCCTGGTGAAGGATGCGCGCGACATGGCGATGGTGATGAAGAAAGCTTTCCACATTGCCCGCACCGGTCGCCCCGGCCCGGTGGTGGTGGACATCCCGAAAGACGTTTCCTTCAACAAGGTGCCTTATATGGGCTACCCCGAAACGGTCGAGATGCGCTCGTACAACCCAGTGCGCAAAGGGCATGGCGGCCAGATTCGCAAAGCGCTGCAGCTGCTGCTAAGCGCCAAACGCCCTTACATCTACACCGGCGGTGGCGTGCTGCTGGGCAATGCGGTGCAAGAGCTGCGCACGCTGGTCGATTTGCTCGGCTACCCGATCACCAACACCCTGATGGGCTTGGGTGCTTACCCGGCATCCGATAAAAAATTTCTGGGCATGCTGGGTATGCATGGCACGGTAGAGGCCAACAACGCGATGCAAAACTGCGATGTGTTGCTGGCGGTGGGGGCTCGTTTCGACGACCGCGTCATCGGCAACCCCAAACACTTCGCGCAGAACGAACGCAAGATCATTCACATCGACATCGATCCATCGAGTATTTCCAAACGCGTCAAGGTCGACATCCCGATCGTTGGTGACGTGAAAGACGTGTTGACCGAGCTGATCAACATGGTGCGCGAAACCACCACCCGGATGGACGGCCAAGCGCTGGCTGGCTGGTGGTCCACCATCGAAACCTGGCGTTCCAAAGATTGCCTGAAGTACGACAACAGCAACAAAGACGTCATCAAGCCACAGTATGTGGTCGAGACGCTTTGGAACATGACCAAAGACGTGGAGGCCTACATCACCTCCGACGTTGGTCAGCACCAAATGTGGGCTGCTCAGTACTACCGCTTCGACGAGCCGCGCCGCTGGATCAACTCTGGCGGTTTGGGCACCATGGGCGTGGGCATTCCTTACGCCATGGGCATCAAGCTGGCCAAGCCCGAGGCTGAGGTGTTTTGCGTGACCGGCGAAGGCTCGGTGCAGATGTGCATCCAGGAGCTCTCGACATGTCTGCAATACAACACCCCGATCAAGATCTGCGCGCTGAACAACCGCTACCTCGGCATGGTGCGCCAGTGGCAGGAGATCGACTACGAAGGTCGCTACAGCCACAGCTACATGGACGCGCTGCCTAACTTCGTGAAGCTGGCCGAGGCCTACGGTCACGTCGGTATGTTGATTGAGCGGCCAGAGGACGTAGAGCCGGCACTGCGCGAGGCACGCAAACTCAAGGACCGCACGGTGTTCATGGACTTCCGCACCGACCCGAGCGAAAACGTGTTTCCCATGGTCAAGGCGGGTAAAGGTATCACCGAGATGCTGCTCGGCGTCGAAGACCTCTGACCTTCACCCTCCAACCGCAGCGTTCTGTTGTGGTTGGTTCCAGACGAATCTATTTGCAGCCAAGCCCACACATTACCGTGCGTGGGGGAGGGCTCAGAAAAGAGGAATTTTCATGATGAAACACATCATTGCTGTGCTACTGGAAAACGAGCCTGGCGCACTGTCTCGTGTGGTGGGCCTGTTTTCGGCTCGCGGCTACAACATTGAGTCGCTGACGGTGGCACCCACCGAGGACCCCTCGCTCTCGCGCATGACGCTCCAGACCACCGGGTCGGACGATGTGATCGAGCAGATCACCAAACACCTGAACCGCCTGATCGAAGTGGTCAAGGTGGTGGATCTCACCGAAGGCGCCTACACCGAGCGCGAGCTGATGTTGGTGAAAGTGCGCGCGGTGGGCAAGGAGCGCGAGGAAATGAAGCGCATGGCCGACATCTTCCGGGGCCGCGTGATCGACGTGACCGAGAAAAGTTACACCATTGAACTTACTGGTGATCAACACAAGAACGATGCGTTTTTGGAAGCCCTCGACAAAAGCGCGATTTTGGAAACGGTTCGCACCGGTTCCTGTGGTATCGGTCGTGGTGAGAGAATCCTGCGCGTTTGAATTCGCCCATCCTGACGCCGCTGCGCTGTATCTCCTCAAGGGGACGGTTCCAAAAACCAGCCAGTGCGGGCGCTGCAAAGTCCGCTGAAAAATACTTTTCCCGCCAACATTGTTTGTAAATTCAATTTCCCAACTGGAGTGACCCATGAAAGTTTTCTACGACAAAGACTGCGACCTGAGCCTGATCAAAGGCAAAACCGTGGCCATCGTTGGCTACGGCTCACAAGGCCATGCCCACGCGCAAAACCTCAACGACAGCGGCGTGAAGGTGGTGGTCGGTCTTCGCAAAGGGGGTGCATCTTGGGACAAGGTCGGCAAGGCTGGCTTGAACGTCCGGGAAGTAGACGAGGCAGTGAAGTCGGCCGACGTCATCATGATGTTGCTGCCAGACGAAAACATCGCAGCGGTTTACAAAGAGATTGAGCCGAGCCTGAGGCAAGGTGCTTCGCTGGCGTTTGCCCACGGCTTCAACGTGCATTACAACCAGGTCGTGCCACGCGCCGACCTGGACGTGTGGATGGTCGCCCCCAAGGCTCCAGGTCACACCGTTCGCAACACCTACACGCAAGGCGGCGGCGTGCCCCACCTGGTGGCGGTGCACCAGGACCAATCTGGCAAGGCCCGCGATCTGGCGCTGAGTTATGCCATGGCCAATGGTGGCGGCAAAGCCGGCATCATCGAGACCAATTTCAAAGAAGAGACCGAGACCGATCTGTTTGGTGAGCAAGCCGTGTTGTGCGGTGGCGCGGTCGAGCTGATTAAGATGGGCTACGAGACGCTGGTGGAAGCTGGTTACGCGCCCGAGATGGCTTATTTCGAGTGCTTGCACGAGCTGAAATTGATCGTTGACCTGATCTATGAAGGCGGCATTGCCAACATGAACTACTCGATCTCCAACAACGCGGAGTTCGGCGAGTACGTGACCGGTCCTGAGGTGATCAACGAGGAGTCGCGCCAGGCCATGCGCAACGCTTTGAAGCGTATCCAGAACGGTGACTATGCCAAGATGTTTATTCAAGAAGGTCGCCTGAACTACCCGAGCATGACAGCGCGCCGTCGCAACACCGCCGAGCACCAGATCGAGGTGGTGGGTGCTCAATTGCGCGCGATGATGCCTTGGATCGCCAAGAACAAACTGGTCGATCAAACGCGCAACTGATCACGTGACCGGGACTTGTGTTTCGGTAACCATGACCCAAGACAAAGGCCACCCCGGTGGGTCCTTTCTTGGGCGCTCGTCAGGCGCTGAATTACACTGATTGATGCACTGTGCCTTCGCGACATCGCGCAGGCCGTGTGACCCACAGGACCCAAATGCACGACGGAACCGATCCCCAGAACGACGCACACAGTGAGACGCGCAAGCGCGGCAAGGGCATTTACATGGTGCCCAACATGATCACGCTGGCAGCACTGTTCGGCGGTTTTTACTCGATCGTCATGGCCATGAACGGTCGCTTTGAGTTCGCCACAGTGGCGCTTTTCCTCTCGATGGTGCTCGACAGCCTGGATGGGCGCGTGGCGCGTATGACCAACACGCAAAGCGCGTTCGGTGAGCAGATGGATTCGCTTTCTGACATGGTCTCGTTTGGTGCTGCGCCAGCCCTGGTGGCCTACATCTGGACACTCAGCACCTTAGGCCGCTGGGGCTGGATAGCCGCGTTCGTTTATCTGGCTTGTTCTGCGTTGCGCCTGGCGCGCTTCAACGTCAACACCGGGGTGGTGGACAAGCGGTACTTTCAGGGCCTGCCCTCGCCTGCAGCAGCGGCGCTGGTGGCGGGCTTCATTTGGCTCATGACCGATCTGGAAATTGCGCCGGGTGAGGTGACCTGGGCCATGTTTGCCATCACCCTGTTCGCCGGCCTGAGCATGGTGACCAATGTGCCGTTTTACAGTTTCAAGGACCTGAGCCTGAAGAAGAGCGTGCCGTTTGCGGCGATCGTTCTGGTGGCGCTTGGTATTGCGGTGATCAACATCCATCCGCCCACCGTGTTGTTTGGCTTGTTTGTGGTCTACGGGCTGTCGGGTTACGCCATCTATGTCTGGCGAAAAGCCAAAGGTCGTCCCACCAGCGTGATCAGCACATCCACCGATGAGCCCGACGAGCGCGGCCTGCACGAGTAAACGCTTCGCCCAAGACCCCCTGCCGCAGCCAAAGCAGAAAGTCTTTGTGATACATTCACTGAATGAGACAGAGTCTTTCCTCGCTACTACCAATTTTCTGCAAAGGGCAGATTGGGTAGCGCGCGAGCGAAAAATCCAAACGGCCCGTATGCACCCGCAGCGGGCCGTTTTTGTTTCTGGGCTGCGGGGTTTTTTTCAGACCTGACCCATGAGGTCGCCGGAGAATTACATGACCGACAAGCTCATTATTTTTGACACCACTTTGCGCGACGGCGAGCAGTCGCCGGGCGCCTCCATGACCAAGGACGAGAAGCTGCGGATTGCGCGCCAGCTGGAGCGCCTGAAGGTGGATGTGATTGAGGCCGGTTTTGCCGCCAGCTCCAACGGTGACTTCGCTTGCGTACAGGCGATTGCCAACACCATCAAGGACGCCACAGTGTGCTCGTTGGCGCGCGCCAACGACCGCGACATAGCACGCGCCGCTGAAGCGCTCAAAGGCGCCAACCGCGCCCGCATTCACACCTTCATCGCCACCAGTGAACTTCACATGGAGAAGAAGCTGCGCATGACACGCGACCAGGTGCTGGAGCAGGCCGTACAGTCGGTGCGTTTCGCACGCAACCTGGTGGAAGACGTAGAGTTCAGCCCGGAAGACGGCTACCGCAGCGACATGGACTTTCTCTGCCGCGTGTTGGAAGCGGTGATCAAGGAAGGTGCCACCACACTCAACATCCCTGACACCGTGGGCTATGCCATTCCTGAGCTTTATGGCGAGTTCATTCGGACCCTGCGCGAGCGCGTGCCCAATTCGGACAAGGTGATCTGGTCGGTGCATTGCCACAACGACCTGGGCATGGCGGTGGCCAACTCGCTGGCTGGCGTGAAGATCGGCGGCGCTCGTCAGGTGGAGTGCACCATCAACGGTCTGGGTGAGCGCGCCGGCAACTGTGCGCTGGAAGAAATCGTGATGGCGCTTCGCACCCGGCGCGACTATTTTCAGCTCGACGTCGGAATTGATGCGACCCAGATCGTGTCCGCCAGCCGCATGGTCAGCCAGACTACCGGTTTCGTGGTGCAGCCCAACAAGGCTGTGGTGGGCGCCAACGCCTTTGCCCATGCCAGCGGTATTCACCAAGACGGCGTGCTGAAGGCGCGCGACACCTACGAAATCATGCGTGCCGAAGATGTGGGCTGGGCTGCCAACAAGATTGTGCTAGGCAAGCTCAGTGGCCGCAACGCATTTAAGCAGCGCTTGAAGGACTTGGGCATCGAGATGGCCTCCGAGGGAGAAATCAACACCGCTTTTGCCGCCTTCAAGGAGCTGGCAGATCGCAAGAGCGAGATCTTTGACGAAGATATCTTGGCGTTGTGCAGCGACGAGAGTGTGACGGCCGAGAAAGAGCAATACGGTCTGGTTTCTCTATCCCAACACAGCGAAACCGGCGAGCGACCCCAGGCTGAGGTGGTGTTTACCATTCATGGCGAAGAGTTTCGGGGCGCCTCTGAGGGCAATGGCCCGGTGGATGCCTCACTGAAGGCGATCGAGCACCATGTGAAAAGCGGCGCGGAGCTGGTCTTGTATTCGGTCAATGCGATCACCAGCGGCTCCACCGAAAGCCAGGGCGAGGTGACGGTGCGGCTGCAACACGGCGGCCGCGTGGTCAATGGTGTCGGCGCAGATCCCGACATTGTGGTGGCGTCGGCCAAGGCTTACCTCAGTGCTTTGAACAAGCTGCAGAGCAAGGCTGATCGGGTAGCAGCTCAGGGTTAAGTTGTTATGAATCAAAGACTTGTCGGTCATTTTCGAAATGATCGCTGAAACTGAGGTCAAATTGACGAGCAGTTTCAGTGATTATTGAGCTATGTCCGACAAGCGATTGATATTGCTAGTTTTTTTGTGACTTATATACTCTAGTAAGTGCCATATTGGCAGGTCGGAGATGGCACATGATTTTTCGCGCACCTTGCTTACAAACAGCGATCCAAGTTGCCGCTGTGGCGTTGCTGGGCGTGGCCTTGAGTTGGCCCATGGTGTCCCAGGCCACCGCCACCAAAGAGCCCGCGGCGAAGAAGGCTGTGGCCACCAAGACGGTCGAGCGGAAAAAGGCGGTGGCAGCTAAGCCGGTCAAGCCCACCCGCTCGGTGCCCAGCAAAAAAAGCGCAGGTTCCCGCCAGGCACAAGCTGAGTCGCGCGAAATGTCGCGTGTGGACCAGGCTGCCGCGCAGCCTGACAAGCGCCAGCGGGCAGCCCTGTCTGCCACAGCCCAGCGGCCAGTCGCAAAAAAGGTGCCGAGCAAGCGGGCGGTGGCGGCTGCGGCGACGCGCGCCGCGGTGCCTGTGACCTTGACGGCTGGTGAGCGCCTCGGCTTGCGCCATTCCGATGACGCGCTGGATTTGAATTCCAGCGTGGCTTTGGTGGTGGATCAAGACTCAGGCGAGGTATTGTTCAGCAAGAACGAGTCTGCTGTGCTGCCGATTGCCTCGCTCACCAAGCTCATGACCGGCTTGGTGATCGCAGATGCGAGCTTGCCGATGGACGAGATGATCGTCATCACGCAAGACGATGTGGACACCTACAAAGGCAGCCGTTCACGCTTGCCGGTGGGCACCAAGTTGAGCCGTGGCGAAATGCTGCATCTGGCGTTGATGTCCAGCGAAAACCGGGCTGCACACGCCCTAGGCCGCACGTTTCCGGGCGGCATGCAGCAGTTTGTGAAACTCATGAACACCAAGGCCCAGGAACTTGGCATGAAAGACACCCGCTATGTGGAGCCCACTGGGCTCTTAAGCTGGAACCAGTCGAGCGCACGCGACCTGGTTACCTTGGTCTCGACCGCCTATCAGCGTCCCTTGCTTCGCGAGCTCTCCACTTCGCCCAGCCACGCGCTCGCCTTGGGCGCACGAACGCTACAGTACAACAACTCCAATCGGTTGATTCGAAATCCTGAGTGGGACATTGGTTTGCAAAAGACAGGCTACATCTCGGAAGCGGGTCGCTGTCTGGTGATGCAGGCCAAGATCGCGGGGCGCAAGCTCATCTTGGTATTTCTCGATTCCACCGGCAAACTCAGTCGCTCTCAGGATGCAGAACGCGTGCGCCGCTGGATTGAGGCGCAGACCTACCAGCAGCTGTTTGTGCGGCCCCAGAGCTGAACAACGCGAAACCTAAAGAAAAAAGCGGCTGTTCAAGTCGCAATTTTTCGTCTGGGGTCGCTGGCTGGAATTATCGAATGGCTCTGGAAATTTTTGGCTGTGAGTAGCCCAATGCCGCCGATATGCCGTTGGCAGTGGCGCGCAACTTGGACACCCAGGCATCTTCAAGGCGGTTGGCCGGAGCAGAAATCGAAAGGCCGGCCACCAGGCGATTTTGGTCGTCGTAAATGCCAGCGGCCATACAGCGCACACCCATTTCAAGCTCTTCGTTGTCACGTGCAACGCCCGTTTGTCGGCATTGAGCGAGTTCACGCTCCAAAGAGCCGAGCTGGGTCAGGCTGTTGCGGGTGTTGCCAGCCAAGCCGGTGCGCGTGGCGTAAGCGCGCACCCGCTGCGAATCTTCCGCCGCGAGAAACAGCTTGCCCACCGAGGTCAGATGCAGGGGCGCCCGTCCACCGATGGCGCGCACCACCTGCATGCCCGAGCGCTCGCTGAACGCGCGCTCCACATACACAATTTCGTCACCCTGGCGCAAGCTTAGATTCACGGGTTGTTGCGTCAGCTTGTGCAATTCGCGCATCGGTTGCAACGCCGCATCGCGCACGCTCAGGCGCGCTTTGACCAAGTTACCCAGTTCCAGCAAGCGCATGCCCAACCGGTAGCTACCGGCTTCGGGACGGTCCACAAAACGGCCAATGGTCAGGTCGTTCAGGATGCGGTGAGCGGTCGAGGGGTGCAGGCCGGTTTCTTCGCTGATTTCCTTCAGCGAGATCGATTCTTGGCTTGAAGCCAGTACCTCAAGCAGGTTGAACATTCGTTCGATCACCTGAACGGTGGGCGTGCTTGGGAGGTGCGATGGGCGTTTGGTCATGACAGCGGGGGGGACCCGCTATTTTACAAGATGAAATTTGACCGGTTTTCAAGGCGAAGCTGGTCAGCCGACCTCGTCCCTTCAGCCTTCCGTGATCCACTGGCCTTCGCGCAGCACCTGGTGCGGTAGAAAGCCCGCCTTGTAATTCATTTTGCTGCTCTCGGCGATCCAGTAGCCGAGGTACACATGGGGCAGTTGCAGCACCCGAGCCTGATCTATCTGCCAGAGCACGCCATAGGTGCCATAGCTGGCCTTTGCGTCGGGCTCGTAGAAGGTGTAAACCGCTGAGAGCCCGTCGTTCAGCACATCGACAATGGACACCATCTTCAAGCGCTCTGGTGCACCGCCCGCCGCTGGCTCAAAAAACTCCACCAAGCGCGAATTCACACGGCTTTGCAGCAGGAACTGGGTGTACTGATCGATGCTGTCTTGGTCCATTCCGCCGCCTGAGTGGCGGCTGCTTTGATAGCGCAGGTAGAGCTGGTAATGCTCTGGTACAAAACACAGTTTGAGCACCCGCGTTTGCAGGTGGGCATGTTGCCTGTGGCTGCGGCGCTGGCTGCGGTTTGGCACAAATTGCGCCACTGGCACGCGCAACGGCACACAAGCGCTACAGCCATCGCAGTAGGGTCGATAGGTGAACATGCCGCTGCGGCGAAATCCCTGTGTCACCAGGTCCGAATAGGCGTCGTTGTGGATTAGGTGGCTGGGGGTTGCCACCTGAGAGCGGGCCTGCCGACCATGCAGATAGCTGCAAGGATAGGGAGCGGTGGCGTAAAACTGGAGCGCCTGTAGCGGGAGTTCTTTGAGGTGCGTCATGTCAGAAATGCGCCGTCGGTGGGCGCTTTTCTCTAAGAAGACCCCAGTATAGGGAGTCGAATTTCCAGTGTGGAGCCGGCTGCTGTAAAGCCATGCGCAGATGGCGGCAAAAGATGTCGCGCGGCACAGCTTGCGCCCCCAGCGATGCCAGGTGGCTGGTTTCCTTTTGGCAGTCGATCCACGACATGTCTTGGGCGCGGCTAAAAGCAACCAAGGCGGCCAATGCGATTTTTGAAGCGCCGCTCTGGCGGCTGAACATCGATTCACCAAACACCATGCGACCCAGGTTGACCGCATACAGTCCGCCGGCCAGTTCGCCGTCGATCCAGGTTTCCACACTGTGCGCAACGCCAGCGCTGGCCAACTGGCTGTAAGCCTGAGAGATGGCGGGCAGGATCCAGGTGCCTTGCTGGCCTTCGCGCGGCGAGTGCGCACAGGCATGGATGACGCGGGTGACATCGTGGTCCATGCGGATCTCAAGCCGGTCCGCCTTCAGCAGGGCACAGATCGATTTGCGCAAAGAGCGGTGCAGCCGGAATTGCTCCACCTGCAGCACCATGCGCGGGTGGGTGCTCCACCACAAGATGGGCTGACCAGCGCTGTACCAAGGGAAGATTCCTTGCGCGTAGGCCGCCATCAAGGTGGCCACGTCCAGCACACCACCCGCAGCCAACAGACCGGGCGCGGGATCGCTTTCGCCCCACGCTGACTCAACCGGCGGAAACGCTTGGCCCGGTGTTAGCCAGGGCAGGATGGGGGAGGGCGGCGATTGCAACATGGTTGCTATTGTGCTCACTCGCCTTGGGCTCCCAAACGCCAAACGCAATGGCGTCCAGAGAATGCCCCGATCTTGCCAAAGGTGATGGTGGCGGTTGCGCTGTGGCAAATTGCACCGGGCCGGGGTTTCCCAGCAGATCGCTGATCGGTTGACATTGGCCCCCAGTCTGGCTCCTGGTCCGGTTGACTGGCCTCAACAGCCACCGGTAGGATGCGCGCACCCCAGTAGGATTGGCTCAAACTCTGTGCCTCGGCACGCATGGCTGCAGTCGAGAGACAGGCTCTTGCGCCCGGCACGATCACCCCTTTTTGTCACCCAGCACACGATTCACCATGTCCTTGCAACGCGCCAACTTCCGTTTCTTTCACCGCTTGCGCGTGCGCTGGGCCGAGGTGGACATGCAAAAGATCGTCTTCAACGCCCACTACCTGATGTACTTTGACACCGCGATCGCCGATTACTGGCGCGCGCTGGCACTGCCCTACCAGGCATCGATGGAGTTGCTGGCTGGCGACCTGTATGTGGTGAAGGCCACGGTGGAGTTTCACGCTTCGGCGCGGGTAGACGATCAGCTCGAGGTTGCGATGAAGTGCAGCCACATCGGCACCTCGTCGATGGTGTTTAAGGGTGGCATCTTCCGGGGTGACGAGCATTTGATTACCGGCGAGTTGGTCTATGTGTTTGCCGACCCGGCGACGCAAAAATCCCGGGCGGTGCCGCAGGCGTTGCGTGAGATCGTGCTGGGTTACGAAGCTGGCGAAGCGGTGGCCAGCGTAAAGACCGGCGGCTGGCACGCGCTGGGTGCCGACGCGCAGGCGATCCGCACCGCGGTGTTTGTGGAAGAACAGCGGATTCCTAAAGAGCTGGAATGGGATGCGGCCGACGCGGCAGCGCTGCACGCGGTGGCCTACAACCGGCTTGGGCAGGCGGTGGCCACCGGCCGCCTGCTGGCCCACCAGCCGGGTGTCTCGAAAATTGGCCGCATGGCGGTGGACCGCGTGTTGCGCGGCGGCCACCTGGGGCAGCAGGTGCTGCAAGCACTGCTGGACGCTGCCAGGCAACGCGGCGAGTTTGAGGTGGTGCTGCACGCCCAGCGCAGCGCAGAGGGCTTTTACCGGCGGCTGGGTTTTGCGCAGCGCGGCGAACCGTTTGAAGAGGCTGGGATCGCGCACCTGGAAATGTTCATCCGCCTCTGAGCGTGGGCCCAGGCTCGGCTTTCCAAGCGGTCAGCGCCCCAGCAGCGAGGATTCGCTGCGGCGGCGGCTGTCGTCCCATCGGTGGGGCTGCCCGAGCGCCCGGGGCGTGTGCGTCCATTCATGGGCGTCGAGCTGCCAGCGTTGGTCGTCTTGGGTCGCTGCGATCCGCAAAACCAAGCTGCTGCGCGTGCCGTACCCCTGCCCGGGCAGCCGCACAAACGGGCTGGACAGGCCGATCTCGCGCGACAGTCCAACACCCGTGGCTGGCAGTTGGTCGATGGGCGCACCGGTTTCATCGGCCAGCGCGAGGGCCAGGCCTTGTTCCCATCCCGACGCCGATGAAGCGCTGCTAGCGGCCTGCATCGCCTTGGCCACCGCTGCTTTGAGTCGCAGGGTTTTTGGCCAAGGGGTGTCTAGCGCGGCGTTCGATAGGCCATACACACCGGGGGCCAGCGAGCTGCTGGTGAGTTGTGCCACCACGCCGTCTTCTGGGCGCAGGGGATGGCAGTTGCTCAGCCAGTGCCAGGTGCCGCTCTTCAGATCGCCTACCACCAGGTTGAAGCCACCGTAGGCCCGCGGCGCGATGTCGGCCTGCAAGGCATCCAGCCGCTCGCCAGTCAGCCAGCGGCCGGCAAGTTCGCCGCGGCTGCGCAGGCCTCTGGCGGCTTGCGCGCCGCGCACGTTGGTGAGCATGGCAACCCGGCCGCAAAAACTCACGCCCAACCAGGTGCCGCCATCGCGCAGATCGCGCCCCCCCAGCACCTCGCCACCGCCGGGCACGGCCCAGCGGTGCCAGGGCGCGGTGGGGCGGTCGAAAAACTCGTCCCGGTTGGCCGCCAGCAACAGCGGCAGGCCTGGCCGCGCACCCACGGCAAAGGCGATCAGGCACATAGCATGTGGCACATGTCAGTGGCTGCCGAATGGCCTCAGATGTCATCCAGCAGGTCGTACGGCAGCGGCAGCAGGGTGAGCCTCTGCACACCAACCCCGCCAGCGCTGAGCTGACCGCCGTCTGCCGCTTTGGTCTGCATGGAGACGATGGCGTTCCAGCCGCCAGCCGGGCTGGCGGCGGCGACCACCACCGTACCGCAAGGCTGGTCGACGTCGCTGTGGTGAAACACGTCCTGGCCCACGGTCAGCGCTTCGCTGGCCGCGACCCGGTAGGCGCGGCGCTTGAGCGTGCCCCGGAACTGGCTGCGCGCCACCACCTCCTGACCTGGATAGCAGCCCTTCTTGAAGTTCACGCCGCCCACCGATTCGTAGTTCAGCATCTGCGGCACGAAGGCTTCCACCACTGGCTGGGTGATCGTGGCCACACCGCTCATCACCTCCAGCCACTGCCACAGCGCCACGTCCAGCGCGGCGCCAGCGGGTGGTTCGGTGACGCCACCTTCGGCGATGGGCGCGACACACAGGGCGCGCGCCACGCCGTCGGCCGGGTAGAGCCGCGTCCAGCAGCGGCCGTCTGCGGTATTGAGCTGGGTCCAGGGCGCGTCACCCAGGGCCGGCGCGGCCATGCCAGCCACGCCCCAAAGCGCAAACATCTCGCTGGCGTCACTGAGCTTGACCTGCGAGCGCATCACAAACATCGACAGGCGCTTGAGCGTGGACGCCAGCAGGTCGCGGCTGCAGACCAGCAAGATCTCATCTGGCGCCCGCTTGAAGCCGATGAAGCTGGCCTGCATGCGCCCCTTGCGTGAGCAGAACGCGGCCAGCCTGGCCTCAGAGGGCCCCAGCAAAACGAAATCCTGGGTCAGCTGGCCTTGCAGAAATTTGGCAGCGTCGGCGCCCAGGGCGCGAATCACGCCGAGGTGGTCCAGGCGGGCGATGCCGTGGGGCAGGGTGGAGGCGTTCATGGCAGATCCTGGTGGCGCGCGCATCGGTCATGGCACAGAAAGCTCGATTATCATCGTTCCGCTGTTCT
>Ga0209702_10003349_pt1 | contig 25420 bp, 26 predicted proteins | sample FRY01_FD_187210 | JGI IMG/M metagenome (GOLD analysis project Ga0209702, IMG submission 187210) | Freshwater microbial communities from Lake Fryxell liftoff mats and glacier meltwater in Antarctica - FRY-01 (SPAdes) (version 2) | ecosystem: Environmental > Aquatic > Freshwater > Ice > Glacier... | reverse complement strand
AAGACCACAGGCTAAATCGCAACTTTTACAAGGGGGTAGTGGGCGATAATATCAATATTATGCTTGCAGCAGCAGGTTTTAACTTCAAAAGGATGATGAATAAATATAAATCATCTTTTTGGCACTTTTTTCAATCCCTTATTTTTAAAATTATTGAAGTCATGAATTTTAATTTAAAAATAAAAATGGCTTTTTAAGGCTCGACTATCTAGTATTGGTCTAGTGTAAAAACGGGCTGAAACACTCTTAAAAAGCCGTTAGTTTATTCTATCGGCTTTTTAAGCTTAAAATGGTTTCTTTCCAAGTTTTTTTCTTCAAATGCAAATATTTTTTTTGTAAAAATGGACATTAGAGGTTGCAATACATTTATTGAAAAAACTGAAGTTATAATCTATTATTCGACCTGAAAAATGTTTATTATACCGTATTAAACATTTTTTTATAATCTTCAATAGCTTTTTTAACAATTTCATGAGCTACTGTTTTGTCTTGAAATTCTTCTATAAGTACAGTTTTGTTTTCTAATTTTGTGTAATTTTCGAAAAAATTACGCATTTCTGATATAAAATGAAATGGAAGTTCAGAAATATTATTGATATGGTTTACACTTGGGTCGCCCTCGGCAACACCAATAATTTTATCATCGGCTTTGCCACCATCAATCATTCTCATTACCCCAATTACTTTTACGGAAACGATGCAAAGGGGAACGATATCAATTTGTGAAATAATTAAAATATCCAATGGGTCGTTGTCATCGCAATATGTTTTTGGGATGAAACCATAATTTGTGGGATAGTGCACAGATGAAAATAAAACACGATCTAGTTTTAGTAAGCCACTTTCTTTATCTATTTCATATTTTGCTCGTGTGCCTTTTGATATTTCGACTATACCATTTACTATGTTCGGTGCATTCTCTCCAAACTCTACATCGTGCCAAGGGTTTTTGTTCATTAATTAATTTTTTTATTAAATTTTTAATAGCGTGGTTTCTGTGGTATTAAAACGCCAAAACCGTCTATCAACGATACAAAGATAATCCAAATTTCTTTCAAACATACAATACTCTTTAGTATGAAAAATATTTCTCTTTTTCAACAACTTGATTTTACTTTGCTTGGGTAAATTAAATAAATAAAACATAGAACCATTCAAAAAATAGTTAATGTTTCCGAATATAAGGAACCCATTAGGTGCTATTTTGATTCAAGAATTTGATTATTCTGCAATTGCAACGGCAAGGGCATCTGTTGTATTATTAAATAAATGTAAAGACATTGAAAAAATTGCTTTAGACTATTTTTTTTGACGCTCTTAATAAGTATCGTGAATATTATAAGTATTCCAATAACCTCCTGATTGCTATCGGGTCTAAACCGCTATCTAACCAAAAGAGACGCTTCTTGCATCATTTTTCTAAGGTTTATAATTGCATAACGCATTCTGCCAAGAGCAGTGTTTACACTGCAATTGCAAATGTCTGCAATTTCTTTAAAACTCAAGTCTCCATAATGACGCATAATCAAGATTTCTAATTGTTCAGGTGGTAGCATTTTGATAAACTTTTTTAGTTGTGAGTTCTCTTCAGAACTTACCAATTTTTCTAAACTGCTTGGTTCATGAAATTTTATGACATTAAAAATATCTTGATTCTCACTATTTTTTATTATCGGTCTGTTTTTTGAAATACGATAATGGTCTAATGATAAGTTTCTAGCAATACGCATCACCCAAGCTATAAATTTACCATTTTCTTGATAAGTGCCTTTTTGCAAAACATGGATAACTTTCATAAAAGTTTCCTGAAAGATATCTTCAGCAATATAACGGTCTTTTACCACTAAACTAATGGAAGTGAAAATTCTTGTTTTGTGTCTTTTAATTAACATTTCCATGCAATTGTTGTTGCCTGAAATGTATAAAGAAACTAATTCTTCATCGCTTTTTTGATTTTTGTTCATACTATTACCTTTTTTTTAAAATGTTTGTTTAAAGATAAGGCTGATTACCTTTAGTAGTTTTTAATGCTTATAGGCTGTCTTTTATAGTATGTTTCTATGAATAGGCTTTTATATTAGATGAATAGACTCGCAATTTAGTGCAAAAAAATGAAACTGCAAAATTTATTTTTAAAAAAATGTTTTGCATCCTGTTTTATTTAGATTACTTTTGCACCGCAAGTCTGCACGACCAGCTCCTTGTAAACTCCCCCAGAATGGAAACATAGCAAGGGTAGCAGGTTGTAGCGGTGCGATGTGGGCTTGCTTTTTTTACATCTATAATATATAAGTGTATTCCACAAATCCTTTTTAATGAGCAAACCATCTATCCCAAAGGGAACGCGCGATTTTCAACCATTAATTTTAGCCAAAAGAAAATTTATTTTAAAAACCATTGAAATTGTCTATCAAGCTTATGGTTTTATGGAAATTCAAACCCCTTCAATGGAAAATTTATCTACTTTAACAGGTAAATATGGTTCAGAAGGCGATCAATTATTGTTTAAAATTGTCAACAGTGGCGATTATTTGTCTGGAATAGATATAGAAAACGAAAATTCAAAGTCATTACTGCCAAAAATTTCTGAAAAAGGCTTGCGATATGATTTAACCGTACCTTTGGCTAGATATGTTGTAATGAATCAAAACGACATTTCTTTTCCTTTTAAAAGATACCAAATGCAGCCTGTTTGGCGAGCGGACCGACCTCAAAAAAATCGTTACAGAGAGTTTTGGCAATGCGATGCCGATGTTTTAGGCACAAAATCCATGCTTTGTGAAGCCGATTTTATAGCCATTTATCAAGAGGTTTTTAAAAAATTAGGCATCAACGAATTTCAAATTAAACTAAATCATAGAAAACTGCTAGAAGCAACAATAGAAAAAGCAGGGCAGTCTAATAATTTCAAAGAAATAACAATTATTATTGATAAAAAAGATAAGATTGGCGAGGATGGAGTCAAAAAAGAACTTCAAGTACTTGGATTGTCTGACGATTCGATATCCATTATTTTCTCCTTATTAAAAATCAATTCATTTGATGCTGATTTTTTAAACCATTTGAAAACAGTGTTTTCTGAAAGCAATTTGGGGATGGAGGCCATCAAAGATTTAGAAACTATTTTAAGTTTAATAGGCACTACTAACAACAATGTTGTTATTGACTGCAGTTTAGCCAGGGGTTTAGATTATTATACTGGTTGTATTTTTGAGGTAGCGCCAACCAATGTAAGTATGGGCAGCATTAGCGGTGGAGGGCGTTATGATAATTTAACAGCAATGTTTGGTTTAAATGGTGTTTCTGGCGTAGGTATCTCTTTTGGATTGGACAGAATTTATGATTTGATGGAAGAGTTAAACTTGTTTAGTGCTCAAAAATTTAATTTTACCAATATTCTTTTTTGTCCAATGGATGAAAATACTATTATATATTGTAATGAAATTGCTAATTCATTAAGACAAAAAGATTTTAATGTTGAGGTATATCCTTCGGCAGCCAAATTGAATAAACAATTGGATTATGCCAATAAAAAACAGATTGAATGGGTGGCTATTGTTGGCGAGAATGAATACAAAAGTAGTTCCGTAATGCTAAAAAATATGGAAACTGGCACACAAGAATTAATTGAGAAACACGACCTATTAATAAAAAACTTAGGATAACTGCAAATACTTGTTTTTAAATATTAAATAAAAAGGTATATTTGCACCCCTTTTTTATGTCGCAAATAAACATAACTTTTCCCGATGGAGTTGTAAGAACTTACCCAAAAGGTTCAACATCCTTAAATATTGCCAAAAGCATTAGCGAGGGTTTGGCCAGAGTTATAATTGCTGCAAAAGTGAACGATAAGGTGACGGAAGTGAGTGCGCCAATCAATGAAGATGCGCGTTTAAACTTTTTGAAATGGGAGGATAGAGAAGGTCAGTCTACTTTTTGGCATTCATCTGCACATTTACTTGCCGAAGCATTAGAAGCTTTGTATCCTGATGTTAAATTTGGAATTGGACCACCTTTAGAGACTGGGTTTTATTACGATGTTGACTTTGGCGAATACAAACTAACAAGTGAAGAGTTTTCTAAAATTGAATCTAAAATGCTTGAATTGGCTAAAAAAGATAGCCCATTTATAAGAAAAGAAGTTTCCAAAGCAGATGCAATTGCTTATTTTACTAAAAAAAATGATCCCTATAAATTAGAGTTGTTAGAAGGCTTGAACGATGGAGAAATATCGATGTATGAGCAAGGCAATTTCATTGATTTGTGCAAAGGTCCACATATTCCACATACTGGATTTATAAAAGCCGTTAAAATTACAGCTTTGGCGGGCGCTTATTGGAGAGGCGATGAAAAAAACAAACAGTTAACAAGAATTTATGGTATTACTTTTCCTAAAAAATCTGAGTTAGATGCCCATTTATTAATTTTAGAGGAAGCGAAAAAAAGAGACCATAGAAAAATAGGCAAAGATTTAGAGTTATTTACATTTTCAGAAAAAGTGGGCGTTGGTTTGCCTTTATGGTTGCCAAAAGGTGCTGCTTTGAGAGAAAAACTAGTTCAATTCATGCAAAAGGCACAAATGGCGGCTGGTTATTTGCCAGTTATCACGCCACACATTGGACACAAAAGTTTGTATGTAACCTCTGGTCATTATGAAAAATATGGAGCAGATTCGTTTCAGCCCATAAAAACACCTAGAGAAGGCGAAGAGTTTTTTTTAAAGCCAATGAATTGTCCTCACCACTGTGAAATTTATAAAGCATCGCCAAAATCTTATAAAGATTTGCCTGTTAGATATGCAGAGTTTGGCACTGTTTATAGATACGAGCAGGCAGGAGAGTTGCATGGATTAACGAGGGTGAGAGGATTTACGCAAGATGATGCCCATCTTTTTGTGCGACCCGACCAAGTGAAAGAAGAGTTTTGTAAGGTTATTGATTTGGTCTTATATGTATTTAATGCCTTGGATTTTAAAGAATTTACTGCACAAATATCGTTAAGAGACCCGAGTAACAAAACAAAATATTTTGGAACAGATGAAAATTGGGAACTTGCCGAAAGTGCAATTATAGAATCTGCTAAAGAAAAAGGGTTAAAAACGGTAGTCGAAATTGGCGAAGCTGCTTTTTATGGACCTAAATTAGATTTTATGGTGAAAGATGCAATTGGCAGAAAATGGCAGTTGGGTACTATTCAAGTTGATTATAATTTGCCCGAAAGATTTGAATTAGAATATACAGGTAGTGATAATTTAAAGCACCGACCTGTAATGATTCACCGAGCGCCATTTGGCTCTTTGGAGCGTTTTGTTGCCGTTTTGATTGAACATTGTGCAGGTAATTTTCCTTTGTGGTTAACGCCAGAGCAGGTAATTATTCTTCCAATTAGTGAAAAATATCAAGAATATTCAGAAAAAGTTTTAAATGTCCTAAAAAAACACGATATTCGCGCCCTCATTGATGATAGGTCTGAAAAAACCGGAAAAAAGATTCGTGATGCTGAGTTGAAAAAGTTGCCTTTTATGCTAATTATTGGCGAGAAAGAACAAACAGAATCAACCATCACTGTCAGAAAACAAGGCGGAGAAGACTTAGGCGCAATGACAATTGAAGGATTTGTAGCATATATAAATCAATCAATTGAACAACAATTAAATTAAGAAAAAATAAATATACTTGCCACTACCACCTAAAAAACCAAACAAACCGAAACCGGCCGCTAATCGTCCTAGAAGAGGAAGAAGAGAACCTTTACACAAAATTAATCAGTTTATTACTGCTCAAACCGTTAGGGTTGTTGGTGATAATGTTGAAGCACAGGTTTTGCCAATTAGCGAAGCCCTGAAGCTTGCTCTTCAATTAGAGTTGGATTTAGTGGAGATTTCGCCAAATATAGATCCGCCCGTTTGTAAAATTGTAGATTACAACAAGTTTTTATACGAGCAAAAAAAGAAACTTAAAGAACAAAAGTTGACGGCTGTAAATAATGAAGTTAAAGAAATTCGTTTTGGGCCAAATACGGATGAGCATGATGTTGATTTTAAATTAAAGCATGCTACGAAGTTTTTATCAGAAGGTGCCAAAGTGAGAGCGTTTGTGTTTTTCAAAGGAAGAACAATTGTTTTTAAAGAAAGAGGAGAGGAGTTGCTAAATCGTTTTTCAAGCAAATTAATTGAAGATGGAATTGCTAAATTAGACGGACCGCCCAAACAAGAAGGAAAAAAAATGATAATAATGTTATCGCCAGTAAAAAAGAAATAAATAAATATATATATCAATTATGCCAAAAATGAAAACAAATAGTAGCGCTAAAAAAAGAGTTAGCCTTACTGGAACGGGAAAAATTAAAAGAAAAAAAGCTTTTAAAAATCATATTTTAACCAAAAAATCTACCAAGCGCAAAAGAGGTTTAACCCAAGGTGGATTGGTGCACGCTACTGATATGTCTAACATGAAATTCATGTTAACTATAGGTAAATAAGTTCGTTTAAAAATATAAAACAATGTCAGGCCCAAAGAGTTTACCTGTGTAAAACGCCTGCCATAACAAATAAATAACTAAAAAATAAAAAGTAACAAAGTAAAACCATGCCTCGTTCAGTTAACCATGTAGCTAGTAAAGCTAGAAGAAAAAAAATCCTTAAAATGGCCAAAGGCTATTTTGGAAGAAGAAAAAATGTTTGGACCGTAGCCAAAAATGCAGTAGAAAAAGGATTAACCTATGCCTACCGCGATCGTAAACAAAAGAAAAGAAACATTCGTGCCGTTTGGATAGTGCGTATTAATGCCGCTGTAAGAGAATACGGAATGTCTTATTCTGAGTTTATTGGTAAATGTAATGCAAAAGATATCACCCTTAGCAGAAAAGCTTTGGCAGATTTAGCATTAAATCATCCTGATGCTTTCAAAGCAATTATCAACGAAGTGAAAGATGCAACGCCAATCTCTCGCCCAGACAATGCGCCAAAAGCAAGCAGAAAAGCAGCAGAACCAGTTGCAGCTGTTAAAACTAAAGTAGTTGCAACTGAAGCAAAGGTTGCGGCAGTTGTCCAAGAAGCACCTGCAGTTGCAAGTGATGCAAAAGGAACAGAAGAATAATTATTATTTGATAATATAAAAAAAGGGATTGAATTTTATTCAATCCCTTTTTTTATATTAAAGTTTTTGAGTTGTTTTTATTTCAAATTGTAAGGTATTTCTTTTCAGAGTAAAAGTAATGCCAATTCTAAGATTAAAATAGTCCAAACTATTTTAAATGCCAGCCAGCTCCGCCTTAAAAAAGCACAATTTCTTGAGCGGAGATATAGCTTTAAAATAGGACAATCAAACGCAGCGGTGATTGGACTATATTGAGAGCATAATAGGTATAAGTCTTCAATAATTGTGATAGTGGATGGTTAATTAATACTAAATGGAATGCTCAAATTTATAATTCATCAAAAGCAAATGTATTATATTTTGTTTTTAAATATGGCGCACTTAGCAAATTTGAATCGTCATAAGGATGTCTCATTTTCGGAATATTGTGGAATTAAGATATTTTGACACTATCCATAAGAATAAGTAATGACGAATAACCAATAACTACCCGATTGCTATCGGGACCAAACACTAATTAAGCTGCAGGGCATTTAAGTTTTTATAATATCCTTTTACATTGGCAATTAGTTCGTTGTGTTTGCCTTGTTCAACAATGCTGCCTTTGTTTAAAACCAAAATATTGTCAGAATTTCGTATGGTGCTTAGTCTGTGAGCAATTACAATGCTCGTTCTATTTTTCATTAAAGTTTCCAATGCTTGTTGTACTAAATGCTCACTTTCGCTATCCAAAGCACTTGTGGCTTCATCCAATAAAAGGATAGATGGATTTTTAATCAATGCCCTTGCAATAGCAATTCTTTGTTTTTGTCCACCAGATAATTGTATACCTCTTTCTCCAACAATTGTTTCAAATTTTTCTGGAAAAGATTCTATAAAATCAAAAGCATTCGCTTGTTTTGCGGCCTCAATTATTTCTTCTTTATTTGCGTTTGGATGACCGTATAAAATATTTTCGTAGATGGTCCCTCCAAATAAAGTAACATCTTGCGGAACATAAGCTATTTGTTGTCTTAAATCAAAAAGTTCATAATCGTTAATACTTTTTCCATCAATTAAAATTTCACCACTATCGATATTAAAAAACTTCATAATTAAAGCTGCAATTGTTGTTTTTCCGCCACCGCTTCCTCCAACTATTGCAATTTGTTGGCCTGGTTCAACATAGAAAGAAACTCCGTTTAAAACTGTGATTTCTTTTCTTGATGGATAGGCGAATTTCACATTTTTAAATACAATTGAACCTTTTAATTTTACAAAGTTTTTATTGCTGCTAGATATGTTTTCTCCAGCCGTTTGAATCAATTCTTTTACGCGTTGGGTTGCGCCTATAGTTTTTTGTAATTGTCCAAACATATCAGCAAAACCGCCCAATGTGCCACCAACAAATACACTGTAAATAACAAAACTCAAAAGCGTTCCAACATTCATTGTGCCTGCTTGAACCATGCCAGCACCATACCAAACCACATATGAAATAGCGCCAAATACAGCAAAAATAATGAATGATACAAACACACCTCTGTAAGTGCCTGTTTTTACAGCAAAATCTACCAATTGTCTCATTGTTTTTCCATATCGGTTATTTTCTGTTTGTTCGCCCGTAAAAGCTTTAACAACGCTTATGCCTTGCAATGTTTCTTGAACAATAATGCCACTTTCTGCTAGCATATCGCTTTCTTTTTTACTCAGTTTTCTTATTTTTGAACCAAAAAATACAGCGCTTAATGCAATAAAAGGAACGATGGAAAGCATGATTAAGGCGAGTTTCCATGAAATAAAAAAGATAAAGAAAATACCTATAAATAATGTAATTAATCCTCTAACAAATTCGGCAAAAACAAATGAAATTGTATCTTGAATTTGGCTTGTATCAGCAGAAATTCTACTACTCAAATCGCCAACGCGTTGGCTACTATAAAATCCCATATCAAGGGTCAGTAATTTTGAAAACAAATCTTTTCTTAAATCTGCGGTTGCGTTTGTGCCAGATTTTGTGAGTAAATATACCCTCATAAATGAAAAGATTGTTTGAATACTTAATTGAAAGAAAATTAATATTAAAACAAGGTCTAAAGACCATTTAATACTTTTTAGAGTAGAAAAAAAGCCTTTTGTTTGTGGCAAATTGTTTGAAATAATATTTTGATTTGGAGCCACTGCATCAATCATTTTTCCCATTAAAAAAGGAAAAGCCATGGTGCTAAGTGCTGATAATGAAATAAAAACCAATCCCCAAATAAAAAGTTTTCGGTATGGTTTTAGGTATTTGAAAATGAAGTAAACATCCGCTAGCGACTGTTTGTTTAATTTTGCTTTCGGAATATTTCTATCTCTTATTGGTCCTGCCATTTTTTAATTTAAGGGTGCAAATATACTTTTTTGAAAGTGTAAAATAATTTTATTTAGATAAAACAGCTTTATATCTTTCCAAACAACGGTTTCTTGCAAAAGTGTGGTCAACTATAGGTTTTGGATAATTTTTACTTTCAAATTCTGGCACCCATTTTTTAATGTACTCTAAATTGGGGTCAAATTTTGTGGTTTGTAAATAGGGATTGAAAATACGAAAATATGGTGCCGCATCCACACCGCTTCCTGCCGCCCACTGCCATCCTCCATTATTACTCGCTAAATCAAAATCTAGTAGTTTTTTTGCAAAATAGGCTTCACCCCATTGCCAACTAATTAATAAATGTTTGCATAAAAAACTGGCAACTATCATACGCACCCTATTGTGCATAAATCCTGTTTCATTCAATTCTCTCATCCCTGCATCCACTATTGGATAGCCGGTTTTTCCAATGCACCAAGCTTGAAAGTTTTCAGTGTGTGTTTCCCACTCTATGCGGTCATAATCTTTTTTAAATGCGCCACTTGCGACATGCGGAAAATGTGCCAAAATTTGCATGTAAAACTCTCTCCATATTAGTTCGTTGAGCCATTTTTCACTTGTTTCTAAAGCTTTTTTTGCCTTTTCTCTGATTGAGATAGTGCCAAATCTGAAATGTAAACTTAATTTGCTAGTGCCATTTACTGCTGGAAAATCTCTTAGTTTTTCATAGTTTTTTATGGTACTTGTTTGGGTGCTTTTTTCCGGAAAAATTGTTTTAGTTTTATGAAATCCAATTTCACCTAAAGTAATTATAGTTTCATTTTCAAATGATTCTAATTCATGCAAAAGCGTTTCGCTTGGGAATGGTTTTAGATAAAAGTCGTTAAGTTTTGCTTTCCATTTTTTAGAGTAAGGTGTAAAAACAGTGTAAGGTAAACCATCATCTTTTAACACTTCTGTGTAATCAAAAATACATTGGTCTTTGTATAAAATTAATTGAATGTTTTGCTTTGAAAGTATGTTTTTAATAGAATTGTCACGCTCGTTTGCATAAGGTTCATAATCTTGATTTGCATAAACGGAATCAATCTTGTATTCATTACATAATTTTATCCAAACCTCTTTTGGATTGCCAAAAATAATTTTAACACCTGAACCAAGCTGTTTAATCTCTTGATTTATTTTTAAAAGTTCTTGATGAATGAATTCGACTCTTGCGTCTGATTTGTCTTCTAGTTTAGATAAAATATTGGTATCGAAAATAAAAATGGGTAATACTTTCTTTCCCGATTTCAAGGCATGGTAAAGTGCCGCATTATCTTTTAATCTTAAATCTCTGCGAAACCAAAAAACATTAATTTCCATTTTTTATTAAATCAGTTAATGCTGCCTCTAAATCCTCAAATTGATGCACAAAACTAAGATTTTTTTTTATTTTATCGGCACTTACTTTTTGGTCGGATAAGATTAGTTTGGCGCGCTCTTTTCCAAAAATGATGTTTAGGGCAAATATAGGAATATTAGGTAATATTATCCATCTGTTTAATAATTTTGCTGTAGTTTTTGTTACATCGGAAAGAGAATTAAACTGTCCACTCACTGCATTGTAAGTGCCGGTAATATTTTGGTTGGTGCATTGAACAAAAAGGTTGCCGAGGTCGTTTATGTGTATCCAACTTACCATTTGTTTGCCACTGCCAAGAATTGCACCCACAAAAAGATTGATTGGAGCAATTAATTGTTTTAAAAATCCTCCTTTTGTAGAAAGCACAATGCCAATTCTTAAAATGCAAACACAGCAACCAATTGTTTCAAATTGAAGTGCTTTTTCTTCCCATACTTTTACAAGATTTGATATATAGGTGTTTTCGCTTTCTGATTTTTCGGTTAAAATTTCTTTAAAAGTATTAGGATAAATGCCGATTGCTGAAGCTGAAATTATTTGTGGCTTGTAGTTCAAAATTTCAGAAACGGATTTGTATAATAAATCGAGCGATTTTGTTCTACTTTCTAAAAGTTCTTTTTTGCGTTCTTTAGTAAATTTTTGCTCAAAAATACCTTGCCCAGAAAGGTTGATAATTTTGCTGACGCCTTTGAAAACATTGGTGTCTATTTCGTTTTTATCTGGGTTCCAATAGAAAGTGCTGATGCCATCGCATATTTTTTTTTGAGTTGTTAGTAAAACAAATTGTTGATTATTTTGTTTAAAGTTTTTAACTATGTTTGAACCAACCAAACCGGTACCACCACAAATTAAGATTTTATTATTCATTTTATAAAAGGGATAACAAATTGATTTTAAATTAGTTTAAAAAAAAATATGAAAAAAGGCAAAAACGAATTTAAAAACAAATTGTTTATTAAGGATATCGAAAATATATCTGGAATTAAAGCACACACCTTAAGAATATGGGAGCAAAGATATAACTTTATTACGCCACACAGGACAGATACCGGTATAAGATATTATGACGAAAACCAATTGCGATTGATACTTAATATTTCTATTTTGAACAACAACGGCTATAAGATTTCTAAAATTGCGGAAATGCCAATTAAAGAGATTCACGACAAGTGCATGCAATTTACAGAAAAGTCTTCGGAATTCGACATTCAAATTCAGTCTTTGATAAATGCTATGATGGTTTTTGATGAGAAAGAATTTAATAAAATCATTTCTATTAGTATTCTGAAAATTGGAATTGAGGACACTATGCTATTAATGGTTTTTCCTTTTATGGACAGGGTAGGGTTAATGTGGTTGGCTGGTAGTATTCATCCTGCCCATGAGCATTTTATTTCTAATTTAATCAGACAGGGTTTACATGTTGCAATCGATTCGCTACATTTTAATTTTAATCCCGATGCCAAAAAATTTCTTGTTTTTGTGCCAATAGGCGAGAGCCATGATATAAGTATTTTATTTGCCAATTACATATTAAGAGTGCGAGGTCATGAGGTTATTTATCTAGGCACACAAACGCCTTTTGAAGATTTATATACCATTTTTGATGTTAGAAAACCGGACTATATTTTTAGTATTTTAACAGCGGTCAATAACACGGTTACCATTCAGGCATTTATAAATAATCTGGCTAAATACTGGAAAAAAACAGAAATTATTCTTTCTGGCAAGCAAGTGGTTGGGAAAGTGGACTTAAAAATACCTGAAAATTTTCATATTTTAAACAGTCCAAAAGATTTATTTGCCTTTTTAGATGAGTTAAGAGATAGTTTGAAATTCAAACCGGGAATTAAAAGTTTTTCGGCTAGCTAAAAATTGAATTTAATTCCAACAGTGTTTTCTTGGGAATAAAGATTCCATTTTTTGGTTCTTCTTTCAGACAATGGTTTGTCAATATTAAATTTGTAAAAATGAGCGTCAACGGTAGCATCAACAATATTTATAACATAAAATGCAGCCATGGCTATAATGCTATAATCTCTATTTGCTCTGAAAACATTTCGTTTTTGAATTAACACATCATCCGATTCTAAAGCGAATGTTGATGAGCCGTTTGTGTTTGGGTCATTATCAAATCTTTGATTCAATGTTTGTTGCACTTCCCTTTGCTTGCTTCTGTTGTTTAGCATAAAATAGGTGGATGTTCCTATAGCTGCATAAACCAAAGGGATTTTCCAGTATTTTTCATTGTATGCTTGACCCAATCCTGGCAAAATGGCACTATAAATAGTTGCCTTGTGTGGCGAGTGTTTTTTTGCTGGTTTTACATCAAAGGGCTTGTAGAAATTGAAATTAGTTTTTTCAAAAGAAAAGCTATTTAAACTTACAGAAACGGCTAAAATAATTAAAATCCATTTATTCATCTCCTGCTAATACATTCAAAATATGTTCCAAATCTTCATATTTATCAAAAGGGATTATGATTTCGCCTTTTTTTCCTTTAGATTTTATGGTAATTTTAGAATCAATGGCTTGGCTAAATTTCTCGATTTTAAGCATCAAAGCATCGTCAATGCTAAAACTAGAAGTCGTTTTTTCGCTTGTTGGGGAAGTGCTTTTTTCGCCTTTAGATGATTTTGCAATTTCTTCTGTGTTTCTAACACTCAAGTGTTCGTTTAAAATCCGTCTGAATAAAACAATTTGATCATCTAACTCCTCAACAGATAAAATGGCTTTTGCATGGCCCATTGTAATTTTGTTAGTTTGTAGGCCAAGTTGGATTTCATCTGGCAGTCTCAATAATCTTAAATAATTGCTCACTGTGCTTCGCTCTTTTCCCACTCTTTCTCCTAGCTCTTCCTGTTTTAGGCTGCATTCTTCCATCAGTCTTTTGTAACTTAAAGCAACCTCAATAGAATTCAAGTTTTCTCTTTGAATGTTCTCTATCAATGCCATTTCTAGCATCTCTTGGTCGTTTGCTATTCTAATATAAGCGGGTATTTTTTCTAACCCGGCTAAAATAGAGGCCCTTGTTCTTCGCTCGCCACTGATTAATTGGTATTTATCGTAGCCCATTTTTCTAACCGTAACGGGTTGAATTAATCCATGTATTTTTATAGATTCGGATAATTCCAACAAAGCTTTTTGTTCAAATTCCGTTCTTGGTTGAAAAGGATTGGCTTCAATTTGGTTTACTTGAATTAAATTGACACTACCGCCCAATCGGTATTCTTCCGTAACTGTGATATCGGTTTCTGCATTGTTCAACAAAGCAGATAAGCCTCTACCTAAACCGCCTGGTCTCTTTTTGGGTGCAATATTTTCTTTACTCATTTTTCTTCTTTTCTCTTATTTAATTGCTTTTTCGCTATTTTCTAACTTTGTGATACCATTTCTTTGCAAAATTTCTCTCGCAAGGTTTAAATAGGTTGTTGTACCTTTGCTACTAATATCATGAGAAATGACAGGCAAGCCAAAACTTGGTGCTTCGCTTAATTTTGTGTTTCTCGGAATAATTGTGTCAAAAACGATGTCTTGAAAGTGCATTTTAACATCTTCCACAACATGGTTGCTTAATCTTAAACGGGAATCATACATAGTAAGTAAAATGCCTTCAATAGACAAGCTTTTATTAAGTTCTTTTTGAACAATTCTAATAGTATTTAATAGTTTTCCTAAACCTTCCAACGCAAAATATTCGCATTGCACGGGAATAATAACAGAATCTGCTGCACACAAGGAGTTTGTTGTTATTAAACCCAAAGAAGGCGAACAATCAATAATGATAAATTCATATTCTTTTGTTGTGGCTTCAAACACTTTTTTAAGTACTCTTTCTCTGTTTGGCAAATCAATCATTTCTATTTCTGCCCCAACAAGGTTAATGTTGGATGGCAGCAAGTCTAAAAATTTAAGGTCTGTTTTTAAAATAACCTCCGAAGCTGGGGTCTCGTTTACTAAGCAATCATATAATCCAATTTTAATGTTTTGTGGATCAAAGCCAAGTCCTGATGAAGAGTTTGCTTGCGGATCGGCATCTACAAGCAAAGTTTTAAACTCCAAAACCGCCAAGCTGGCTGCCAGGTTTATAGCAGTTGTTGTTTTTCCTACACCGCCTTTTTGATTGGCAATTGTTATTATTTTTCCCATTTTTTTATATGTTGATTGTGTCGTTTATTTTTAAGAGTGTTAGCGTTTTGTTTTCGCTTTCAAATGCTTTTTTAGCATCGTTTTGATTGATTTTTATATAATCAAAAGTATCGTAGTGCATGCCTATTATCTGATTGCATTCAATCATATTTGAAGCTTCAATTGCATCATCAATATCCATTGTGAAATTTCCACCAATTGGCAAAAAAGCAAAGTCTAATTTATGTTTTTTGGCAATTAATTGCATGTCTAGCGTTAGGGCAGTATCGCCACTGTAATAAAAGGTTTTTTCTTCTGTTTTAAAAACAAAGCCACAGGCTTGCCCGCCATAGCTGCCATCTGCAAAAGACGAAGAATGCGAAGCATAAACCATTTGTACCATGCCAAATTCAAATTTCCAAGTTCCGCCAATGTTCATTTGATGAATGTTAGTATGTCCGTTTTTTATTGCCCATTCGCCAATTTCCCATATTCCTACAATCTGCGCATTGTTATTTTTCGCAATATGTAAAGCATCATAAATATGGTCTTGGTGGGCATGACTTAAAAAAACATAATCGGCTTTCATTTCGTCAATATTGATGCCTTTTGCCAATTCATTTGGTGTAACAAAGGGGTCAAATAATATTACAGAATTGTTAATATTAATAGAAAAACAGGAGTGGCCATAGAAAGTTATTTGCATTAAATCGATTTCAGAATTTGAACTTTCAAAAGTAAACTAATCAAAATAAGAATTGGGTCTTATTTTGGATGTTTTTTCCCCAAAGTGGGTTGTTTTGTGGTGGCAAAGTTGTGGATAAGTTGGTCGGTTTATTGGTGGCTATAATTTATTAGTCAGTTTTATTTTATTGGTCGTTTTTGACCATTTTTGATTTATATTCTAAATATTAGAAAAAAACCCTATACTTTTGAACTGTGAAAATAAGGGTTGCTATTGTAGATGACAAATTAATAAATAGGAATACTGTAAAAAGTATTTTGTTAGACAATCTACATATTGAAATTTTATTTGAGTATGTCAGTGGTATTGATTTTTTAGAAGACCTTAAAAATACTGGCGAAAACATTGACATTGTTTTAATGGATGTTGAAATGCCAGAACTAAGTGGAATAGAAACTATAAAGAGAGCAAGAATTTCTATGCCACATATAAAGTTTATTGTTTTAACTGTTTTTGAAGACAGCGATAAAATTTTTGAAGCCATAAAAGCAGGTGCGCATGGTTATTTATTAAAAGAAGATAGGGCCATTGATACTATTGAAGCTATTAAATCCGTATATGAATATGGCGCAGTGCCTATGAGTCCAATAGTTGCTAGAAAAGTACTTGCTTTTATGAGTGCCAACCCTGTCAATAACAATGAGCCATTAAATGAAAACCCATTATCAAAAAGAGAAATGGATGTGTTAAACTTGTTGGTGTCCGGTAAAAGGTACAAAAAAATTGGTGATTTATTGTTTATTTCTCCTTTTACAGTTAGAAGGCATGTTAACAATATTTATGATAAGCTACATGTAAAAAGCAGGTCAGAAGTTATTACTTTAGTTTATAAACAAAAGTGGGTATAAATTATTTGAAAATATTATTGTCATTATCTATTTTGTTTTTGTTTTCGTGTGAACAAAACAAGAAGCAAAGCGAATATAAAAATAGAGATTTTTTAAAAAAATATACAGTACTAGAAAGTTTTTTGAAAACTTATAATTTTGTTTCCGCAACTAAAGTATGGAATGAAATAGACTCTTCTATCCAATTTGAAACTTGGGATTCTCTAAAACATGTTCACACTTTAGCTAAATATAGGTATTTGCTAAATTTTAAAATGTATGATTCTACTTTAAAATTGTTGCCAACGGCTTATAATAACCTAAATAAAGATAAATATAAATCTATATATTTTGAACTTAAAAGATTAGAAACGGTATGTCAAACCCAGACAGGTCTATATTTAGATGGCATCAAAAACAGTCTTTTAATTCTCCCATTTTACGAACAAGAAAAAAACCACAAAAGAGTGTGCGGCATAAAAGCTAATATTGGATGGTGTTATTTTAATTTAAATGATTTCAATGATGCAATTGTTTTTATTAATCAGTCTATAAACGATGCCAAAACGCATCAGCTCGAAATTTTATTGTCAGATTATTACCAAAGAATGGCAACTGTTTACTCAGGAAAATTACAGTTTATTGTAAAAGATAAACAAAAGGATTTTGACTCTGCAATGCTTTATTTTAATAAAAGTTTTGAATTAATAGACACGACAGAACCAAGTTGGGAGCTTACAAATTATTACATAAATGTTACTGGGTTGCATACTGTAATGAATAACCATTTGGATGCCATTTTTTGTGCAAAAAAGGGATTGTTAATCAGTGAGAAAATACAAGATTATGATGGATTAAGTATGTTTAATGTTAATATGGGAGTGTCATATTTGAAATTAAATGATTTTGAAAATGCTTTAAAATATTTTAAAGCAGCTGAAAAATATGCAAAAGAACACGACTTAGTGGATGGATTAAATGCAATAAATAAAAATTTGGCGACTGTCTATGCCAAGCAAAAGAAATTTGAGTTAAGTACAATTTATTATGAAGATTATATTACACAATATTTTATAGAGTTTAATCAAAATAATTCTTCAATAGCGCAAGAATTGTCTAAGAAATATCAAACTGAAATAATAGAAAAAGAACTAGAAATAGCTAAAAACAGGGAGTTGATTTCTAAAAATAATTTTCATATATCTTTATTTATTGTTGGCTTAGTTGCCTTGTTTGTTGTTGGATTGTTGCTTTATTTTACACAAAAAATTAAAATCAGGAAAAATCTGGAAATCATACAGTTAAAATACCAAAGCGCAATTGTTAAAAAAGAAACGGAGATTCAAGAAAGGATACGAATTTCAAGAAATTTGCACGACAATTTGGGTGCTTATGCTTCAAGTATTAGTAAAAACATAGATTTAATTGAATCTAACCAATCTATTAATATGCTCAGCTTGGCAGAACTCAAGTATAATTCTGACCAGATTTTATCGAATTTAAAAAATGTGGTGATTGATTTGAATCAAAAATTGTTGCCCTTTACAGAATTTATAGATATAATTAAAACTGAATTGTTGAGGTTGTTAAGGTCATATCCTGCAATTGAATTTGATATTAATGAACAAATTAATTATTCAGCGTTTTTAGATGTTGAAAAGCAATTGAACCTAAAAGCCATATTGTTTGAATTGGTTCATAATTCTATTAAGCATAGTGGCTGTAAAAACTTTAAATTGGATATTACCGAAAATTCAAACTCTATTTTTTTAAAACTTGAAGATGATGGTGTTTTTAATGAAAAAATAAATAATTTTAGTGGTAATGGCATTGTTAATATATCAGAAAGAATTAGTTTTTTAAATGCAGATTACAAACATTTTAAAAACAAATTAGGGGGAACAAGTAGCGAAATTGCCATCAAAAAATGGTCGTAAAGGACTATTGTTGTAGCACTGAAATAAGTGAATTTTTGCTACATGAAAATATATATATCTCCAACTCAAAAATTAGCAAAACTTAAAACCCATGCATTCTGCATTTTATTAGTGTGCTTTTCCAATGGCGTTCTTGGTCAAAATGTAAGCTATGAAATTGTTGAAAACGATGTTCGTTGGTTAGATTTAATGCACATTAGGCCTTATGTTTCATTTTGTATTCCTCCAACAGACTTGGTTAAAGATTTGCCAATAATTCTTACCGTTGATGCACAATATTGGGCAGAAAAAATGGATTTTAGAGGAGGGTTGAGTTATGGAAATGTATTCATGGGTGGGAGTGTTGGGGCTACCTATCATTTAAAAAAAGGGATTAAAAGAGCGAATCATAAATTCGTAATTTCTCGCACAAAAAGTGGCAAAACCGAAACAACTAAATTTCTTAGAGCAAAAGCAGATATCCATAGAATTTCTGGACCATGTGTTGATTTAAATACGGGTGTTTGGAAAAATGCAGGTTTTGTTGCCAAGTTAGATTTTGGTTGGGATATTCAGACACTTGCGTTTGCAAGAGCAAAAATTAATGGAAGTAAATACGCTATAAAAAGTAGTAGAAATGGATGGTTTAGCACAAAAATACAAGGTGTTTTGGCAAATGTTGTGGTCGATGAAACAGACTATTTTAAACTTGGTGCAGGCACAGGCAAGGTAGAAAATAACCGAAAAATGGCAGTTGGGTTTCAAATTTATCCAAGTGTGGCTGTTGCTCCTTGGCGAACGGTTACATTTTTTGCATCCATGCCAATGGGGTATATGCGATATTTAGGCATGGCAAATGCACCAGAAACATCATCAAAAGGGATCCCAATTTTAAGTATTAATTTGGGCGCTTCTATTGGCATTTAATCCATTTTTTTTAAACCCAATTTTCTGACAAATTAACTATATGATAACCAATAAGATTTTCAACATACTTTTACTTTTCACTTTAGTATTTTCTTTTTCTTGCAAAAAAGAGAAAACAAAAACATCTACAAATACCATCGGTTCCGATTTTTTTATTGATGGAAAGGGAATGCGGAAAATTTGGGGCATTCAATCGGAGCGAAGTGGTTTGGGTGCATTTGGAATAAATAAAATGACCATAACTCCAGATTGGCATGTACACACTGTTTTTACTTATGCAAATTCTAATCCGAATGGTGCGCCAGCTGATTATGTCGCTTACAGAAGAAAAATTAATATTGCAACAGGCGACACTGTAGCAACAAACGGAATACCTAAACAAGTAGATATTACATATATAGGACAGCAACAATCTGGCTGTTTGACATTTGAAATAGTGCCTTATACAGATAAACTAGTTTATTATAGTGGGTCGCAAGTTTATGGCAATCCAAATTGGCAGCCCATGATGTTTAACCAAGGTTTTGCAAAAATTTATGATAGCAGACAAGCTGCCTGCTTCAGTTATTTTAATGTAGTGGCACCAGCTTTTAGTGCTAGTTTTTATAGTAATGCAATTGCAAGTAGTGTTTCTTCAAGATATATAAACCCTGCGGCTGTATCTGCAAGTGCCGAAATAACTCCTAGCGGAGATTTGATATCTTTTATAGCATTAAAAACAGACAGCCTATTGGTGATGGATTTTAAATCCAATACTATTTTAGCAAGTGTGCCAATGACATTGTTTTCGCAATATATTCCTGCCAATTACCCTTGGAATTATATGCCAGATAGCCGTTTGATTACAAAAAGAAGTGAGGACGGAGCAAAAATAGTTGGCACTGTATTTCATACTGCTAACTATTTTCCACAAGGGAGCGGTAGAATGTTTAGTACTTTTGTTTACGATATTGCATCAAAAATGCTTAGTCTAAAAGTTGAAAACAGTTATTTAAATACTGGCTTTTATTTAACTACAACTGAAGATGTTGATGACAATGGCAATTATTTTTATAAAGCAGAAGTAGCTAATCCAACAAAGGATACTAAAGTAACCATTAATAAAATAACACCTGCAGGAATTTCTATTTACAAAACAGGGTTTTTGAATAACAGCAGCAGCTTGTTATGTTTAAGAATGGTTTCCAATAAGTTAATTATAGCGTGTGGCACAAGTGGAAATTCTTATTATACAGATGCAAGAGGCAAAGGCACTATGGTGATTGCAATAGAGGATTAAAACAAGGTATTAGATAAAAAGGCTTTTAGTGAACTGTCAGTATTTGCTAATTCATTAAAAACTAAAACTATGAATCACCAAAATTAAAAAGCTTCAATCAATAAAAATTGATTGGTTTTTTTTATGTCAAATTGAAAAGCATTCTAAAAGGATAATATTAAAATAATGTTTTCTTATCAACAAAGCTATAATTGGTTATAAATGAGGTTTTTATATTTGTATTTTTTTTTAAAAATAGGTGTCCTTTAGCATAATATTTATTGGCGAATAAGTTTTTCTTATATTGTCTTTTAAAAGTTTGGCGCAGTTGTTGTAAGATGAGAAGGAACTATAAAAAAATATTATTATTAACTATTACTGCTTTTGGGCTTATTCATGCAAAAGCTCAAAATTGTACAGTTAATTCTGGCGTAAATAGAACAATATGCATAAATCAAACAATGACCCTGAACGGAAACAAAAATGGCGTATTTAATACCGCTAGTGTTTGGACCCAAATAGCCGGACCCTCTGTTATTATCAAAAATCCATCGAATCCAATAACCACAGTTACCGGCTTTGCAGTTGGGCAAACTTACACTTTCAGATTATCTGCTACATGCAGAGACGGAATAAGAGTATTTGACGATGTAAGAATGTCAGTTGTTGGTATAACAGTTGCAAATGCAGGAGCAGATATTTTGGCTTGCCCTGGTTCAAGTGCATTAAATGGCAATGCTATTGCAAATGCGTCTTCTGCAATATGGTCTGTTGAGTCGCCTTCGCCAAACACGCCAAACATTTTAACGCCAACAGCACAAAACACAACTGTAAATGGAATGATAGCCGGTATTTATAAATTTAGATATACCGTGTATAGTCAAATGGGTATTTGCCCTGCAAAATTTGATGAAGTTTTAGATACCTTAATTTTTAAAGCCAATGCCGGAAGAGATACGGGATTTTGTGATACAGGTGTTTTTATACTGCGAGGAACTTCTGGAAGCACCGGTACTTGGACTAAGCTTTCTGGAGGAAATGCAACAATAGTTGCCAATGGAAGCAACACAGCCATTTTGTCTAATGCTGGCTCAGCTGGCTCTCCTTACAGCTTCTTATAAACTATTCCTGCAACATTTGGTTGCCCACTTACCATGGATACGATGACCATTGTGTATTCTGATACAGCGAGCAATCCATTGGCTGGAGTAGATCAAAGATTATGCAATGCAACAAGTATAGTGATGGCTGCAAATACTATAACAGCCCCTGGAAGTGGATTTTGGGCGCAATTAATTGGACCTAATAATTCTAATATCAATACACCCAATAGCCCTACAACAGTAATATCAAATCTTACATCGGGTGTTTATGTTTACACTTGGCGAGCCACCAATCAATTTTGCACGATTGCAGATCAAGTAAAAATAACTATTGATGCGTTACCTTCTGTGGCTAATGCAAATGTTGATAGAACAATATGCCCTGATACCGTAAGAATGAACGCCTCAACAATTAGTGTGGGTGTGGGAAATTGGACACAATTATCGGGACCTAGTGTAGTTGTATTTTCAAATGCATCAAACCCTAAAACGCCTGTTTCTAATTTAACTCAAGGCGTTTACCAATTTGAATGGAGAGTAACTAATGGCGTTTGCGCGCCTAATACCGATATTGTGCAAGTGAATGTTCCTAATTTAAGACAAACACAAGCAATTACAGGAATAGATTCAGGAATATGTAATAGAACAGCCACAAGATTAAATGGCAACGAACCATTAATAGGTGCGGGAACTTGGTCGCAAATTGGAACCCCCGCTTCTACAATATCTACGCCTTCATCTTTTAATTTTAATATCACATTAACAAGTGCAGGAATATACAGGTATGTTTGGACTGTTGTAAATGGCATTTGTAGATCAGCCGATACCGTAATTTACACGCGTTTGCTTACTCCCACAACTGCCAATGCTGGAAGAGATAGCATAATCTGTGTATATGGTGTATTTAGAATGTTTGGCAATGCTCCAACTATTGGAACAGGATTATGGCAAATGGTTTCTGGTCCATCGCCACTAAGCTTTGTAAACAGCGCTGCTAACAATAGTTTGGTTAATGGAGTATCTCCCGGAGTTTATAATCTAACATGGACAATCAGAAATGGCGTTTGTCCAACTTCGCAGGATAATGTAATAATCAATATTTTGCCAGCTCCTGCTATGGCTATTGCTGGGTCACCTCAAACTATATGTGAACCTTTTACCACTCTTAATGGCAGCCAAGATTCTATTGGCACTCCACTTTAGCAAAGAGTAAGCGGGCCTAATACACCAAATATTTTAACGCCAAACAACCACAATACAAATGTTACTAATTTAACCAATGGTAACTATAGATTTAGATATTCTATTACCAATGCCACTTGTGTAAATCAAGATACTGTGTTGGTTGTATATTCGCAACCAGCATCAAACGATAAATGCGCTTCCGCTAAAATATTGCTTCCCTCACTTCCTATTATTGGCAACGATAATTTATGCGGAGGTTTGCCTGAAATAGGCGAACCAAACACTTGCGGTTTAGCACCTTGTAATTCTATTTTTTATAAATTTACAACCAATCCTTCTTTTTGGTATAAAGATTTAACTGTCAAGTTTCATAACGTTATTGATTTAAGTTACTTAAATTAGATTTCAAATTTAGTATATTATCCCTGAATTGTTCTGGTGTTATTTTAAATATTTCTGGTTTAATTTCATACCACTTGCATAATGCGTCAAATGGGGTTTTTACCCTTAACTCTTTTCTTAAAGAGCCATGCCGTCTATAAATGTTGTAAAACGCAACAAATAGCGCCAAATCCTCATTCATTTCAAGACTGTTTTTATACTTATTTTTAAGAATAGTATTGTTTTTAATCGTTCCATTTACTCTCTCTACCATTCAATTCGTTTTAGGTGTGCATGGAGCTGTTAGGCGATGCTCTATGTCGTTTTCAATACATTTAACATCCATTTTAGATAGTTTTGTGCATTTATTTCCTTTTTTTGATACATGCAGTCTATTTGTAAATTCTAACCCATTGTCGGTTAATATATGCGAAATGGAAAATGGGAAAAAATCAATACATTTATCCATGAAATCACTTGTGTTTTCGGCTGTTCTTTTTTCATAAACCCAATAAATCATGCTTCTTGTGCACCTATCAATGGCAACAAAAAGATAAAACGGCTTGCCATTAAAGTTTGGCAAGTATGTGACATCAATATGCAAATAACCTGGCTCATATTCTTTAAATTTCTTGGCCTGTTCTCTTTTTTCTTGAGGTACTTTATTGATTCCTTCTTTTAAAAGGACGCGATATACCGAGCTTCTGGAGCATGTCGGGTTTTGTTCTAAAATTGTTTCATAAATTTCATCAACAGGCAACCATGTTAATTTTCTTAAACTAATAATCAAAAACTTTTCCAAATCTGTTAAAGCGTATTGAATGTTTATAGGCTTTGAGGATTTATCTTGGACAAAATCTCGGTTTTTCCATTTAGAAATAGTTTGTTTAGAAACATTAAATCTCGAAGCCAATTCGAAATTTGATGCACAATTAGTTTGAATTTGATTACGAATGTTTAAATTTGTGGTGGCATTTGAATGATATATTTGTTGCATAATTATTTTTCTTTGTTGTAAAACAAAAATAAGTAACATTTTTATATTTCCCCTACTTGGTTTTCTTTTCCGGCTAAGCCTTCAAAGAAAACCAAGTAGGGGATAAAATGCCATCAATAATGTTGTGAAACTATACATTTAACAATTGATTTTACAAATATTGGGTCGTGCAATAATGGTTTAAGAGTTAGTTTATATAATGATGGTGTTTGCCCTACTTTGTGTGCTCAACATAAAACATGTCAAACAATAAATACGCCTGGCTCTATCACATTTACAGATTTAGCACCGTCTACAGTATATTATATGATAATAGATGAAAATACAGCTGTATGTTCTTACAGTAAGTGTAATTATAATTTCCAAATATTAGGCCAAGCTTTGCCAATAGTATGGAATAGTGTATCGGCTAATTTATCTAACAACACTTTTTCTCATATCACTTGGCGCACTACAGACGAAGAAAACACGAAAGAATTTATTATTGAAAGAAGCACCAATGGTTTTAACTTTACCAATATTGCTACTGTTAAAAGTTTAAAATCTAATCAAATGAACCAGTATAAATATATAGACAATGTAGCTAAATTAAATCCTGGAATAATTTTCTACAGAATTAAAGAGGTAGATTTTAATGGCAAAGTAAGAGTATCGCAAATAGTAAGCGTCAATAAAATTTCTTCATTTATTTCTAATGTTTCTATATCTCCAAATCCTAGCAATGGTGTTTACAATGTTGTTATGAATTTAGAAGACGATGCAGATATTCAAGTGAAAATTGTAAATTCTTTAGGCCAAGTAATTATAAACAACGCCAATAATTTAAACAAAGAAAACAATTCATTAACAATAGATTTAAGTAATTACACTGAGGGAATATACCATATCCATATAATAGGAAAAGATAGCTTAATAACCGAAAAAGTAGTGTTAGTAAAATACTAGCATAAACAATAAAACAACAATTAAAATCCTCAATTCAATTGGGGATTTTTTTTATTTCAGATTCTCTCCTAACGGCTTGGGTTCTTGTTTCAAAAATTTCTGTATATTTAATTTGCCAATCGTTTGCACCTAAATTGTTTTTTGCATTATGTTCCATCAAACGGGTTT